>Ga0209207_1001434_pt1 | contig 11037 bp, 11 predicted proteins | sample SaghotsprinmetaG_FD_184140 | JGI IMG/M metagenome (GOLD analysis project Ga0209207, IMG submission 184140) | Hot spring microbial communities from South Africa to study Microbial Dark Matter (Phase II) - Sagole hot spring metaG (SPAdes) (version 3) | ecosystem: Environmental > Aquatic > Thermal...
CGGTGCGCACCAGGACAGCGACGTCGGTATCGCTGGGAAGAGAGCCTACCCCGAAGAACGCGCTGCGCTCGTTCTGCCCCTCGAAGGGTAAGCAAACTCGGGGCGGCCCATCGTTTTCTTGAGAGGTCATGTCCGTCACCCTCGCCGGCGGCGTAGCTGCCAGGCAGCAACCCCTTGCACGATGCGCGAGAACGGCAAGGCACCGAGTTCGCCATAGGTTTCGATGGCCTGCCGCACCAGCTTATGAACGTCCGGTGCCGGCGCCTCGGTGTCGAAGATCGCCTGCAGCCCTCTCAGGCCGCCGCACTCGATCTTCATCGTCAGCGCATGCGGCAGGATGCGCGCCGTGTCGCGCAGATGCAGCGCGAAGGCCGAATTCTGGCGCAACAGGCCATACAGTTCGGCACAGGCAGCACGGGCCAGCGGATCGCGGCAGGCCAGCGTCTCACGCTCGCCGATGGCTAGACGCACGGCCAGCGCGCAGACCGCTTCCTTGGCCAGCAGCGCACGGGTGAATACGCAGGGCAGGCGATTGATTTCGTCGCGCGCCTGACGGAAGGCGGCTTCGTCCATCGTCGGCAGCGCTACCACTCGTCGCCGGTCAGCGGCTCCGCCTCGCGCACCTGGTTGAGCAGGTCTTCGGCGATCAGCTCGTTGTCGGCATGGATGACCTTGATCGATGTCCCCGGCGGCAGATCCTCGGCTTTGCGCAGCCGCTTGGCCTCCAGCGACGCTTCCTTGAAGACAGCAAATTCGGTCAGCTTGACGAGTTGCTTCACCGGCCCGATGGTGGTGACGCGGTAAATGTAGTACGGCATGCGCAATCCTTCTCTTTCAAGAAAACGAGGAGTCACCCCGGGTTGAGCTGCTCTTCGGGCATCCAACGAGTCTGGCTGCACCGGGAAAGAATGTTCGCTGCCGCGAACCGGTCGGCTTGCCCCACGAGGGACAGAACGATTGCAGCGAGTTCATCGCGGTGGGCTCAATCGACATAACGCTTGCTCGCCCGGCGCCGGCCGGGCAGGCTTTTCTGGATGATCACGCCACGCACGGCGGACAGGTCGTCGCCGAGACGCGCGGCCGGATAGGCCGGGTTGAGGGCGACGAGCCACCAGCCATCGGCGCGCCGCGCTAGCTGGCGGAAGATGAATTTGCCGTCATGCCAGGCCAGCACATAGGAGCCATTGGTGGCCAGGCCTTCCGGTTCGATGACAATGATCTCGCCTTCGCGGAATTCCGGCTCCATGCTGTCGCCGAGCACCATCAAGGCAAACGCCTCGGCGGCCGAGCAATCGCCGCCGTCTGCCCCTTCCGGATGGATAGGAATGATCCTGTTCATAACCAGCGCACCAGGTAATAGAGTCGTATGCCCAAATCCACACCGTTCCGACAGACCTATGCAAACCTGCTCATTGCTGAGCAGACTTGCCGCTGACTTCCTGCTTCGTCGAGGCCGGTTTCACTCGGGCCTTGTGACCCGAGCCAGAGCCTTCCTCTCCACAGGCTGTAACCGTGGAACTCACGGCCATATTCTTCAGGTTGATCGCCGCGTTTACGTCGCGGTCGTGGGCCGCGCCGCACTCGGGACATATCCACTCGCGCAGGGTCAGCGGTAGGGCCTCGAGCTTGTATCCGCAGCTCGAACACGTCTTGCTGCTGGCATAGAAGCTGTCGGCGACCACCACCCGCCCTCCACGCATTGCGGCCTGGTACTCCAATTGCCGCCGGAACTCGAAGAATCCCATGTCGGCGACGGAGCGCGCCAGATGGCGGTTCCTCGCCATGCCGCGCACGTTCAGGTCCTCGATTCCTATGGTGTGAAAGCGGCGAGTGAGGTCCGTCGTGAGTTTGTGCAGGGCGTCGCAGCGGATAGACGCGATGCGGGCATGCAGCTTCGCCAGCTCGGCCTTAGCCTTGCGGCGATTAGCCGATCCCTTGGCCTTGCGCGACAAGCTCCGGGAGAGTCTGCGCAAGCGGTCCAGCAGCGCTTTGTGGGGCTTCGGACCGCTGATGGTATCTCCCGTCGAGAGCGTCGCCAGTGACGACACGCCCAGATCGACACCCACCGCACCTTGGTTTTCGGCTTTTGGCAGATGCGAATTGTCGGGCGTGTCCACGGCGATGCTGACGAACCAGCGGTCGGCCACACGGGAGACCGTGACCGACATGATCTTGCCAGCGAAGCGCAACGTCTCGCGCATGCGCACCCAGCCAAGTTTGGGGATGCGGATGGGCGAACCGTCGATGTCGAACTGGTCGTTGGTAAGCGTGAACCGGTCGTGCACGCCCTTCTTGCGAAACTGCGGATAGCCGGCGCGGCCTGCGAAGAAGTTCTGGAACGCCTGGCCTAACTGGATGATCGCCATCTGCGGCGCATTCTTCGTGACTTCGAGCATCCACGGAAACTGCTCGCGCTCGATGGCGTTCAATTGGCGTCGCAGCGCGGCTTGCGATGGCTTCAGTAGGCTATCGTCGGCCTTCCACGCCTCGTACTGGCGCTTGCACTCGGCCAACGCCCAGTTGTAGGCGAAGCGCGCCGTACCCGCCGCACGGGCCAAGTAGGTGGCCTGCACGTCGTTCAGATCGAGTGCGATCTTGTGCGCGATCAGCATTGCGATGCCTCCACCGCTTGGCGAACACCATCGAGCAGCTTCTGGTTCTTGCGCGAGCGACTGCCGTACAGCCGGGCGCTGAACACGGTGATGATTTCCAGCACATCCTTTGCCAGGTCTTCCTCGAACGTCGTGTCCTCGCCCTGATTGAGGATCACGACCTCGACGTTCTTCGCTTCGCAGAGGGCGAACACCAGTTCCGCGCCGAAGCGCAGCAGCCGGTCCTTGTGCGTGATGACCAGACGCCCGATCTCGCCGTCGATGATGGCGGCGAGCAGCTTCTTCAATCCTTTCTTGTGATAGTCCATGCCGGAGCCAAGATCGGCGACGACCTCGAACGTCCAGCCCTGCCGGGCGCAGTACAGTTCGAGCACCTGTTTCTGCCGCTCCAGATCGTCCTTCTGGTCGTGGCTCGAGACGCGGGCATAGGCGACGGTGCGACGGTTCGCTTCACCATCGGTGCGGAACATCTCCGGGCGCAGCTTTGCCAAATCGTAGCGGCGATGCCCGCCCGCCGTGTGCTCCGCGTTCAGCCGTCCCGCTGCTTCCCAGCGCCGCAGCGTCGTGATCGACACACCCAACGCTTTTGCGGCCTCACCTATGCCTACCAATCTATTCATTTAGCGTAAAAATCACTCGAAAGGCACATTTCGTGGGAGCGAGCTTGCCCGCGACAGCACGTTCGCGGTAGCGAACATTTTTTCCCGGCGCAGCCAAACTTGCTGGACGCGCGCGAGCGCGGCGGCGGTCGAACGGGCTACCACCGCCGTCATCGATGCCCCCGGACCCGGGGGCCGCTCCCACGGCAGTGCCGATTTTCATCTCCCAGGGGTGGTGGCAACCACCATGATTGTTAGCATCGCTTTGCGGAGAGTCAATGCGCACTGCTCAGGCCCCACGAGCCGAGCCCGCCATAGGCACCGAGCACGGCGATGCCTATGGTGAGTACGCCGAGGATGAGGTTGAAAAGCACGAGCCGGCGGATGCGCTCGAGCGCACGCGCTCCTTCCGGCCAGTCCTGTGCCGCAACGGCAGCGCGCAAACGCGGATGGAAAACCAGGCGAATGATGGCGAACACCGTCGCCATGATGAGGCCACTCATCATCATCAGGCGCCAGTAAAAAGGCGTGTATTCGATGGAGCCACTAGCACCAAACATGAAAAAACCGGAAAAGACGATGACCAGCACGGCAACGGTGACGAAGCCGAAGAAACGGTCGAGCACCGCGCTCATCAGCGTCAGGCGCTGCGGCGGCTCCAGCAGGCGTGTCACCGCGGGCCGCAGGCAGTAATGTGCGAAGAACATGCCCCCCACCCAAAGTACGACGCCATAAAAATGGATGAGTTGCATCCAGGCGATCATCGTTCATCTCCTTTCAAGAACTCGAAGGGCGCCCCAGGGGTTTTGCCGCGCTAACGATCATGGTGGTTGCCACCACCCCTGGGAGATGAAAATCGGCACTGCCGTGGGAGCGGCCCCCAGGTCCGGGGGGCCTCGATGACCACGGTGGCAGCCCGTTCGACCGCCGCCGCGCTCGCGCGCGTCCAGCAAGTTTGGCTGCGCCGGGAAAGAATGTCCGCTGCCACGAACGGGTCGGCTTGCCCATCGGGGGCAGAACGGGCGCCGCGCGTTTTTCGGGGTGGGCTTGCATCGAGGTCGAGATCACCCGACGCCGTGCCAAAGCGGCTGACTTTCACAGGATTCGCCCAGCCTTCGCTTGGCGGACGCAAACACTTGCGGAAATGCCGAATGAAAACCGCGAGCGGGATAGAACTGGGCACGCGGCGTACAGCGATCATAGTCTAGCAACAGGATAGGCGAGGGAGCGAGCACGGCGCAACGCCGCGATGCGCCCGCGCAGCAATTTATTCAGCGTTTCCTTGCCATTCATGCGATCGCGCTGCTCTGGCCATTGACCCGGCGGCGGCGCTGTGGCATCGTGCGCGCCCTTTCAGACTCACCCGTTGCGTTATGCTGCCACCGATCGAACACCGTCTCGCCGCCGAACTGGGCGTCGAGGCCCGCCAGGTCTTCGCCGCCGTCGCGCTGCTCGACGATGGCGCCACCGTGCCCTTCATCGCCCGTTACCGCAAGGAAGTCACCGGCGGTCTGGACGACACGCAATTGCGCCGGCTCGAAGAGCGGCTCGGTTATCTGCGCGAACTCGAGGAGCGGCGGGTGGCGGTGCTGGCTTCGATCGAGGAACAGGGTAAGCTGACCGATGCGCTGCGTGCCGAGATCGAGGATGCCGAGAGCAAGCAGCGTCTCGAAGACCTCTACCTGCCCTACAAGCCGAAACGGCGCAGCAAGGCGCAGATCGCGCGCGAGGCCGGGCTGGAGCCACTCGCCGATGCACTGTGGAACGACCCGACACTAACGCCGGAAATCGAAGCGGCCCGCTACGTCAACACCGCCAGCGAGCCGCCCGGGCAGCATGTGCCGGACGTCAAGGCGGCGCTCGAAGGCGCGCGCCAGATCCTGATCGAGCGCATCAGCGAGGATGCGGCGCTGATCGAAAAACTGCGCGCCTTCCTCACCGAACAGGCGCTCGTCGTCGCGCAGGGGGTCGAGGGCAAAGAGGAAGAAGGTGCCAAGTTCCGCGACTGGTTCGACTACCGCGAACCGCTGCGCGAGGTACCTTCGCACCGTGCCCTCGCCCTCTTCCGTGGCCGCAACGAGGGCGTGTTGCGTCTGGCCTTGAAAACCGAAGCCGAGTTGGGTGAGACGCCCTATGGCAGTCCCTGCGAGGCGATGATTGCCGCCCATCACGGCCTGGGCGACCAAGGCCGGCCGGGCGACCGCTGGCGGCTGGAAACAGCGCGCTGGGCCTGGCTCGTCAAGCTATCGCTGCATCTCGAGCTGGAGCTGATGAACGCGCTGCGCGAACGCGCCGAGGAGGAGGCGATGCGCGTCTTCGCCCGCAACCTGCACGACCTGTTGCTCGCCGCACCGGCCGGCGCGCGCGTCACGCTCGGCCTCGATCCGGGCATCCGCACCGGCTGCAAGCTGGCCGTGGTGGACCAGACCGGCAAGCTGCTCGACACCGCCACCATCTACCCCTTCGAACCACGCCGCGAGCGCGAGGGCAGCCTCGCCTGCCTGCGCGCGCTGTGCCTGAAGCATGGCGTCGAACTGATCGCCATCGGCAATGGCACAGCCAGCCGCGAGAGCGACAAGCTCATCGCCGAACTGATGAGCCGTCATCCAGAGCTGAAACTGACCCGCGTCGTCGTCTCGGAAGCCGGCGCCTCGGTCTATTCGGCCTCCGAACTGGCAGCGAAGGAGTTTCCCGAGCTCGATGTCAGCCTGCGCGGCGCGGTGTCGGTCGCCCGCCGCCTGCAGGATCCGCTCGCCGAGCTGGTGAAGATCGATCCGAAGAGCATCGGCGTCGGCCAGTATCAGCACGACGTCAATCAGGCCCGGCTGGCGCGCTCGCTCGACGCGGTGGTCGAAGACTGTGTCAATGCCGTCGGCGTCGATGTCAATACCGCCAGCGCGCCGCTGTTGGCGCGCATCTCGGGCCTGTCCCCGTCGCTGGCGAGCAACATCGTTGCCTGGCGCGATGCAAACGGCCCCTTCCGCTCGCGCCGGCAGCTGCGCGAGGTGCCCCGCCTAGGCGAAAAAACCTTCGAGCAGGCCGCCGGCTTCCTGCGTATCATGAACGGCGACGATCCGCTCGATGCCTCGGCGGTGCACCCGGAAGCCTATCCGGTGGTCGAACGCATCGTGCGCGATCTGAAGCGCGACGTGCGGACGCTGATCGGCGACAAGGCGACGTTGGCCCAAATCGACCCATCGCGTTATACCGACGAGAAATTCGGCTTGCCGACCGTGCAGGACATCCTGCGCGAACTGGAAAAACCCGGCCGCGATCCGCGTCCCGAGTTCAAGACCGCGCGCTTTTGCGAAGGCGTCGAGGCAATCGAGGATCTCAAACCCGGCATGCTGCTCGAAGGTGTGGTCACCAATGTCACCAATTTCGGCGCCTTCGTCGATATTGGTGTGCATCAGGACGGGCTGGTGCATGTCTCGGCGCTGGCCGAGCGCTTCGTCAAGGATCCACACACGGTGGTCAAGGCTGGCGACGTGGTCAAGGTCAAGGTGCTGGAAGTCGATGAGGCGCGCAAGCGCATCGCGCTGACGATGCGCCTGCGCGACGAGGCCGCGCCGGCACGTGCCGGGACGGCGGCCGCCGAACGCCGACCGCAGCGCGGCCCGCGCCAGAAGCCGGCGCCTGCACCGGCACGCGCAGCCGAGACCGCGATGGCCGCTGCTTTTGCGCGCTTGAAACGCTGATCGCTGCGGCGGCGGCGGCCGAATGTCCGGTCGATCATCGGCGAACTGGTAGCATGAGCGTCGTTCCACACGCCAACGACGGAGCAGTCGACGACAATGGCCAACACACTCGACAAACAACAAGTCAAGGCAGCACTGGCGCGCAAAGCGGCGCAGATCTACCGGCCGGTAAAGCCGCAAAGGCAGCTCGGCTTCATCCACAACAACGTCGATTGCATCGGCTGCCGCGCCTGCGAAATCGCCTGCAAGGACAAGAATGGCCTGCCGCCCGGCCCGCGCCTGCGCCGCGTGCTCTATGTCGAGGGCGGCCGTTTCCCCGAAGTGTTCGCCTACAAGGTCAACATGTCGTGCAACCATTGTGCCGAGCCGGCCTGCCTGCCGACCTGTCCGACCGGGGCGATCTGGAAGCGGCCGCAGGACGGCATCGTCGATATCGATTCGACGCTGTGCATCGGCTGCCGGCGTTGCGAGGCCGCCTGCCCCTATGGCGCGCCGCAGTGGAACCCGGAAGCGAAGATCATGCACAAGTGCAATTTCTGCGTGGACGAAATCGACGCCGGTCGCAAGCCCTATTGCGTCATGGCCTGCATGATGCGCGTCCTCGACATCGGCCCGATCGACGCGCTGCGTGCCGGCACTCATCCGACCAAGGCGCTCGGTCCGGGCGAGAAACCGGTGCGCCAGGTGAAGAACATGGCCAATCCCGAACTCACCGATCCGTCGATCGTCTTCGTCCCCCATCGCCTGGGGCGCGTCGATCAAGGCGGCTGACCGTGGCCGGCGAGGACTGGCCGCCGGCGATCCACGCCGCGCTGGCCGATGATGCCCAGACGCTGGCCCTGCTCCATGACCGCGAACCGACGGCCGAGATGCTGCGCGATCTGCGCGCCATCGGCTTTCCTGCCAATCTGACGCTGCTGCCGCTCGGCGCGCGCGCCCAGGCGGCCTGGCAGGCGATGGGCGCCGCCCTCGCCGCGCTGCCCGAGGCGATCGACGCGGCGGAACTCGACCGGCTGGCCGCCGATTTCGCCGCCATCCACTTCACCGCCGCCTACCGGGCGCCACCCTGCGAATCGGCCTGGATCGACGAAGACGGACTGCTGTGCGCGCAGGCGATGTTCGACTGGCGTGCGCTGCTGCGTCAGGCTGGACTCGCCGCCGCCGACTGGCGGCGGCGGCCGGACGACCATCTCGTGCTGCAACTGGGCTATCTGGCCCACGCCTTGCGGCGGGCCGAAACCGGCGCCGACTGGCAGGCCATCGCCGACGTCCTCGATACGCATCTGCTGCGCTGGCTGCCCGAGTTCTGCGCCCGCATCGCGCAACGCTGCGCCACCCCTTTTCATGCCGGCCTGGCCCAACTCACCGCGGCGTGGATCGAGGAACTGCGCGCCCTCATCGGCCGGCGGCTGGCCGGCGGCGAATAACGCGATCCACAGCAGTGAGCGGGTTGAAAGTCAGGCCCGTCGGCACGGCGCCTTCTGACACGGGCAAGGCCGAAACCCGGTCGGCGCGCGATCGCTGGGCACGCCGGAACGAATCGAAAATGGCCGACGATCCAGGAACTCGGTCAGGCGCTGGGCGAGCGAGTCGTGGAGGAATCGGCGGGTGAGGTCAGCAATGGACGCCTGCACGTTTTCCCATCGATGACTCGATCAAAGCAGCCACGTGGGCCAACAACCGTTCAACCTCAGTCGTCACGCCGAGACGATCCAGCGGTGGCTCGGCGTCCAGCAAACCCGCCTCGTAACGCGCCTGTACCGCTTATACCGTGAACTCGACCCGTGGCCAGTACGCGGTCATTGCTTCACCCGCCTCTCGAGAAAACGAAGGGCCGCCCCGAGTTTTGCCGTCCTTCGGGCATCCGGTCGTCTTGCCCCTCGAGGGGCAGAACGAGCGGAGCGAGTTCTTCGGGGTGGGCTCTTCCAACAATCCCAGAAGCCACGACGAGTCGTGCGTCAGCGGAAAATCCCGCGACAAACTCGCCAACCACGCCTTGAGCGCCTTTTCCATCGCCTGCCGGGCGTGAAAGCCAAAAATCTCGTCGGCGAACAGCGGATTGTCGATCATGCCGCGCAAGGCATTAACGCCCCGCGGGCCATGATCAACAGGTACCGGCGTCAAGCGTGCTCATGCAGCCCCCTGCCTTCGCGCCGGGCGCGACCGACGACATGATGCGCGGAATCCTTGAAGCGCTCGAACTCCTCGCGGCTGTAAATCAGCAAATCCTTCGGCACGGCCAGCGTGCGCAAGGCCAGATACAGACGCGCCCTCTCCCGGCGACGGCTGCGCTGGGCGCCGAAGGGTTCGCGCTCGATGATCACGAGATCGACATCGGAATCCGCCCTCGCTTCGCCGCGGGCGTGCGAACCGAACAGAATCACGACTTCCGGATCGGCCTCACGAACGATCACGGTCGTCATGCGTATCAAATCGTCTCTATCGTCGGCCATGATCCCTTCCTTGCCCGCCATCAGCCGCTGCGTCGCAACCACGTCCGGAAATAACTTCAACGTCTCTGAATCATTCCCATTTCTTTCAACCACTACCCACCGGCAAGCTGTGCCGCCGTGCGAATAGTGGGCGCAGGTTGCGCCGACGCCAGGAGGCACGACACCCACGGCCCAACGAAACACCTCGTTCATCGACCGCGAGGAAAACACTGAATGAATGGCTGTGCGGGCGCATCGCGGCGTTGCCCGCTGCTCTCTCGCCGATCTGATAGGCTGCGGTCGATGCGCGCCGCGCGCCAGCTCCCCCCATCCCGCTTGCCGATTTTTTCAGCGCTTTCATAGTCCGCCTGCCAGCCGCCCCGCGCGGGCAAGCCGGTGCCGACGCCGATCCTCGCTCCCTGTTTCTCCACCGCGCCTTGCATCCGAAAAACGATGGCTGCGCGCTCACCTATAATCGATCGCTTTGCCCTTTCCGGTCACAGCATTGCGCAAACTTCTCCCCATTTCGGCCGTGCTCGTCGCGGCGCTCGTCGCCATGCCGGTGCTTGCCGTCGTCGCCAGCCTGTTTTCGGCCTCGACCCGCGATACCTGGGCGCATCTGTACGACACGGTGCTGGTCGATTATGTGCTGAACTCGCTCTGGCTGTGCCTGGGTGTCGGCACCGGCGTGGCGCTGCTCGGCAGCGGCGCGGCCTATCTCGTCGCGCTGCACGACTTTCCCGGCCGCCGTCAGTTCGAATGGCTGCTGCTGCTGCCTCTGGCCATGCCGGCCTATGTCATGGCCTACGTCTATACCGACTTGCTGCAATTCGTCGGCCCGGTGCAAAGCGGCTTGCGCCAAGTCTTTGGCTGGCGGGCCGGCGATTACTGGTTCCCGGACATCCGCACCCTGCCCGGCGCCGCGCTGATGTTCATCTGCGCGCTCTATCCCTATGTCTATCTGCTGGCGCGCACTGCCTTCATCGAACGCGCCTCGGGCATGGTCGATGCCGCGCGCATCCTTGGATTGACGCCGTGGCAGGCCTTCCGGCGCGTGACGCTGCCGCTGTCGCGGCCGGCCATCTTCGCCGGCGTGCTCCTGGCCTTGATGGAGACGCTGGCCGATTATGGTACGGTTGCCTATTTTGCCGTACCGACCTTCACCACCGGCATCTATCGCGCCTGGTTCTCGCTCGGCGACCGCACGGCTGCGGCCCAGCTCGCCGCCTGCCTGCTCGGCTTCGTGCTGCTGCTGCTCTCCATCGAGCGCTTCACGCGCCGGCGGGCGCGCTATTACGACACGACGCCGCGCCGCCCGCCGCAGCGCCGGCATCTCCGCGGCGCTGCGGCCGTGCTGGCCATCCTCGGTTGCCTGATTCCGCTCACCCTCGGTTTTCTGCTGCCGGCCGGGTTGCTGCTGCAGCTCGCGTTCACCGAGGGCGATGCGCAGTTCGGCAGCCGTTACTGGCTGCTGGCACGCAACAGCTTCACGCTCGCCGCGACGAGCGCCGTGCTCGCCGCGCTCCTCGCCGTGCTGCTCGCCTATGCCGCCCGTCTGGCCCGCTCGCCCTGGCCGAAAATCGCCACCCGGCTGGTCGGGCTAGGCTACGCCGTGCCCGGTTCGGTGATCGCCGTCGGCGTGCTGATCCCGGTCACCCGCCTCGACCACGCGCTGGCCGCCCTTTGGCAACAGCTG
>Ga0209207_1001445_pt1 | contig 10982 bp, 9 predicted proteins | sample SaghotsprinmetaG_FD_184140 | JGI IMG/M metagenome (GOLD analysis project Ga0209207, IMG submission 184140) | Hot spring microbial communities from South Africa to study Microbial Dark Matter (Phase II) - Sagole hot spring metaG (SPAdes) (version 3) | ecosystem: Environmental > Aquatic > Thermal...
GTATCGCTCTTCTGCTGGCTGGCCTGCTGCTATTGCAGACCAGCCAGGCCAGCGAACTGGTGGTGGGTATCGAGGAGGCCAACAACAGCCCCTTCGAATATATCGACGAAAACGCTCAGCTGACCGGTTTTCATATCGAGGTCATACGCGCGGTCAGCGAACGCCTGGGCTGGCCGCTGCGCTTCCGCCGCCTGCCCTGGAAGCGCGCCATGCGGGCCCTGGAGGTCGGTGACCTGGATGCCGTCAGCTTCGTGGCCCAGGCGCCGGAGCGTGAGGCCTTTGCCCTGTTTCTGCCGGACAACCTGCTGCACGTCTCCGGTACGGCGCTCTATATCCAGCGCCAGCGCGCCGACAGCCTGGTCTACCAGGCACCGCTGGATGCCTGGGTGCGCCAATGGCGCACGGGCCTGCCCAGCGGCTACTACATGAGCGACGAGGTGCTTGAGCTGATCGCCCAGGGCGCCCCCATTGAGCAGCCCACGGTCACCCAGTCACAGCTGTTTATCATGCTGATCAGCGGCCGCTACGATGCCGTCTTCGGCTCCACCAGCGCCCTGGATCGGGCCAGCAGCGAGATCGCCAACCTGGAAAACCAGGTACAGCGCCTGGAGGGCGCCCTGTTCCCAGGCAAGCCCATGTACCTGGCCTTTTCCAGAAAGGCACCACAGCCGCGCGCCGAGCAGTTCGCCGCGGCCTACCGCAGCTTTCGCCAGGAACCAGCCTACCAACAACTGGCCGAGCGTTTTGCCGTTGGCGAGTTGCTCCCAGGGCCCGAGAAATTCCACTAAATCTGTCACAGCTTGACGCGAGGAAAAGAACGGCAACAGCGCCCAAGCGCCGGCCGCGCCGCTTTCCGTTATGATGCGGGCATTGCCGACTCGCGAGATTGTCATGCGCCGCCTGATCTGCCTGCTCCTGCTGCTCTGCGCCCTGCCCGCCAGCGCCAACCTGTTCGACAAGACACCCTCGCCCCAGCTGCTGGGTGAGCCGCTGAACAACAGCGCCGATTTTTTGCCGGTGCGCCAGGCCTTTCGCCTCAACCTGCTGGAGAGCACTGCCGACTCGATCAGGCTGCAGTTCGTTGCCGCCGAGGGCTACTACCTCTACCAGCACCGTTTCAGCTTCCGCAGCGAGCCGGCCGACAGTGGCCTGGGCGAAGCCCTGTTGCCCGCAGGCACGCCCAAGACCGACGAGTACTTCGGTGATGTCGAGGTCTACTACGGCGTTGTCGATATCGAAATCCCCCGGGAGCGCCCCCAGGGTCTGCCCTTCGAGCTGCATGTGGGCTACCAGGGCTGCGCCGACAAAGGCCTGTGCTACCCACCGGAAACCGAAGTGCTGCGTATTGGCGGCGACGCCGGCGCCCCAGCTGGCGGCAGCACCAGCACCTGGAGCTGGCGCGAACTGACGCTGTTCTTCCTCGGCGGCCTGGCCCTGACCTTCACCCCCTGCGTGCTGCCGATGCTGCCGATCCTCAGCGGCGTGGTGCTGCGCGACCAGCCCGGCGGGGCGCGCAGCCTGGTCCTGTCCCTGGCCTACGTGCTGCCCATGGCCCTGAGCTTTGCCATCCTCGGCGCGCTGATGGGCCTGTTCGGCGCCGAACTCAATCTGCAGGCACGCCTGCAATCACCCTGGGTACTGGTGCCCTTCGCCCTGTTCTTCGCCCTGTTCGGCGCCGCCAGCCTGGGTTTTCTGGAAATGCGCCTGCCAGCCGCCCTCGATGCGCCGCTGCAGCGCCTCAGCCAGCGCCTGCATGGCGGCACCGTCTACAGCGCCGCGGCCCTTGGCGTGCTGTCCAGCGTACTGGTCTCGCCCTGCGTCTCGGCGCCACTGGCCGGCGCCCTGCTGTATATCAGCGCCAGCGGCGACGCCTTGGGCGGCGGCCTGAAACTCCTGGCCCTGGGCCTGGGCATGGGCACGCCCCTGGTGCTGTTCGCCGTGGGCGGTGGCGCCCTGCTGCCCAAGTCCGGCCCCTGGATGCTGACCGTGCGCAACCTGTTCGGTGCGCTGCTGCTGGCAGTAGCCATCTGGCTGCTGGAGCGGGTGCTGCCCGGCCCCGCCAGCCTGGCCCTGTGGGGCCTGCTGGCAGGCGGCGTAGCCCTATGGCTCGGCACCCTGGAGCTGACACCCAAGACCCACCACCAGAAGCTCGCCCAACTGCTCGGCCTGCCCCTGCTGGTCTACGCCCTGGCTGCCTGGTACGGCGCCCTGCAGGGCCAGGATGACCCGTTGCGCCCCCTCGGGCGTATGGCCGCAGTCGCCAAAGCCAGCGCACCGGCCAAAAGCGACTGGCAGACCCTGAGCACCCCCGCCGAGCTGGACGCCGCCTTTGCCCGCGCGCGCCAGAACGGCCAGCCGCTGCTGCTGGACTGGTACGCCGACTGGTGCATCAGCTGCAAGGTGATCGAGCGCGAAGTGCTCGGCAACCCCGGCGTCACCCGCCAGCTGGGCGACTACCAACTGGTGCGCTTCGATATCACCGCCAGCAACGCCGAGCAGCGCGCCCTGCTCGACCGCTACCAGCTGTTCGGCCCACCGGCCATCCTGCTGTTCGACGCCAAGGGTGACGAATGGCGCGATCTGCGTGTCGTAGGGGAGATCGACGCCGCAACCTTTGCCGCTCGCCTGGGTAACGCCCGCGAACGTTTCTAGCCCGCTCGGTCATATATCTGACGCAATTTGCGGCCATCGTGTCGGCTACTGCAGACAACTGGACAGTCTCCAGGGGTCTGCGGCATAGTCCTGCGCAGCGCAAAAACAAGGAAGCATCGCCATGGCGACCCTATTGGTACTGCACGGCCCCAACCTCAACCTGCTCGGCACCCGGGAGCCGGACAAATACGGCGCCACCACCCTGGCCGAAATCAACCAGGACCTGGAGCGCCGCGCCCGTGAGGCCGGCCACCACCTGCTGCACCTGCAGAGCAATGCCGAGTACGAGCTGATCGAACGCATTCATGCGGCAAAAGGCGAAGGTGTCGACTTTATCCTGATCAATCCCGCCGCTTTTACCCACACCAGCGTCGCATTACGTGACGCGCTGCTGGCGGTGAGCATCCCATTCATCGAAGTGCACCTGTCCAACGTGCACAAGCGTGAAGCCTTCCGCCATCACTCCTACTTTTCCGATGTCGCAGTCGGGGTGATCTGCGGTCTGGGCGCCAGTGGTTATCGCCTGGCCCTGGAAGCGGCACTCGAACAACTGGCGGCGTGCGACTGACTCGACACGCCACCACAAAGCCCTACCTCACCTCTGGGAGTTGAACCTTCATGGATATTCGTAAAGTCAAGAAACTGATCGAACTGCTGGAAGAATCCGGTATCGACGAGCTGGAGATCAAAGAAGGCGAAGAGTCGGTACGCATCAGCCGCCACAGCAAGCAGCCGGCCTACGCACCGCAACCGGTGTACGCCCAGGCCCCGGCTCCGGCCGCCGCACCGGTAGCCGCTCCGGCAGCTGCCCCGGTGGCTGACGCCGCCCCGGCCGCACCCAAGCTGAACGGCAACGTCGCCCGCTCGCCAATGGTCGGCACCTTCTACCGCGCCGCCTCGCCAACTTCGGGCAACTTTGTCGAAGTGGGGCAGAGCGTGAAGAAAGGCGACATCCTGTGCATCGTCGAAGCCATGAAGATGATGAACCACATCGAAGCCGAAGCCAGCGGCGTGATCGAATCCATCCTGGTAGAAAACGGCCAGCCGGTTGAGTACGACCAGCCCCTGTTCACCATCGTTTGATGCCCGGGGAGCCTGCAATGCAGAAGCTGGAAAAAGTCCTGATCGCCAACCGTGGCGAAATCGCCCTGCGCATCCTGCGCGCCTGCAAGGAACTGGGCATCAAGACGGTGGCCGTGCACTCCACCGCCGACCGCGACCTGATGCACCTGAGCCTGGCCGACGAGTCCGTCTGCATCGGTCCGGCCTCCGGCGCGCTGTCTTACCTGAACATCCCGGCCATCATCAGCGCCGCTGAGCTGACCGGTGCCAACGGCATCCACCCGGGCTACGGCTTTCTCGCCGAGAACGCCGATTTCGCCGAACAGGTGGAGAACTCCGGCTTCGCCTTTATCGGCCCGAAAGCCGACACCATCCGCCTGATGGGCGACAAGGTCTCGGCCAAGGAAGCCATGATCAAAACCGGCGTACCCGTGGTGCCCGGCTCCGACGGCCCGCTGCCGGAAGACGAAGAAGAAGCCCTGCGCATCGCCCGTGAAGTGGGCTACCCGGTGATCATCAAGGCCGCCGGCGGCGGCGGTGGGCGCGGCATGCGCGTGGTGCACAAGGAAGAAGACCTGATCAAGTCGGCCAAGCTGACCCGCACCGAAGCCGGTGCCGCGTTCGGCAACCCGATGGTCTATCTGGAAAAATTCCTCGGCAACCCGCGTCACGTGGAAGTCCAGGTGCTGTCCGACGGCCAGGGCAACGCGATCCACCTGTACGACCGCGACTGCTCGCTGCAGCGCCGTCACCAGAAGGTGATCGAAGAGGCTCCGGCCCCGCTGATCGACGAGAAGGCCCGCGCCGAAGTGCTCAAGCGCTGCGTCGATGCCTGCGTCGAGATCGGCTACCGTGGCGCTGGCACCTTCGAGTTCCTCTATGAAGACGGTCGCTTCTACTTCATCGAGATGAACACCCGCGTGCAGGTGGAGCACCCGGTCACCGAGATGGTCACCGGTATCGACATCGTCAAGGAGATGCTCAGCATCGCCGCCGGCAACAAGCTGTCGATCAAGCAGGAAGACGTGAAGATCCTCGGCCACTCGGTCGAGTGCCGGGTCAACGCCGAAGACCCGGACAACTTCATGCCCAGCCCCGGCAAGGTCAAGCATTTCCATGCGCCGGGCGGCAATGGCGTGCGCGTCGACTCGCACCTGTACAGCGGCTACAGCGTACCGCCGCACTACGACTCGTTGATCGGCAAGCTGATCACCTTCGGCAAGGACCGTGACGAGGCCATGGCGCGCATGCGCAATGCTCTGGACGAGATCGTGGTCGACGGCATCAAGACCAACGTACCCCTGCACCGCGACCTGGTGCGTGACAAGGGTTTCGTCAAAGGCGGCGTGAATATCCATTATCTGGAAAAGAAACTGGGCATGGATAAGCACTGAGCCCTGACTCGCTGCATCACAGGGGCTGCCTTCGGGCGGCCCTTGTCGTTTCAGCGGTCTAACTGGCAAGCCGCCCACCCCTTCAAGTAAGCTGCGCGGCCAAACGCGCGCCCTTCATGAGGTTTTCCATGCCCTGGTTACAAGTCCGTCTCGCCATCACCCCTGAGCAGGCAGAAACCTATGAGGACGCCCTGCTGGACGTGGGCGCCGTATCGGTAACCTTTATGGATGCCGAAGATCAGCCGATCTTCGAGCCGGACCTGGGCACCACCCCGCTGTGGTCACACACCCATCTGCTCGCCCTGTTCGAAGCAGACACAGATGCCGACGCAGTATTCGCCCACTTGCAGTTGCTGATCGGCAGTGAGCTGCCGGAACACCAGGCCGAAGTAATCGCCGACCAGGATTGGGAGCGCAGCTGGATGGATGGCTTCCAGCCGATGCGTTTCGGCCAGCGCCTGTGGATCGTGCCGAGCTGGCACGCCGCACCGGAGCCGGATGCGGTCAACCTGCTGCTCGATCCAGGCCTGGCCTTCGGCACCGGCACCCACCCGACCACCGCGCTGTGCCTCGAATGGCTGGACGGCCAGGACCTGCAGAACTGCAGCCTTATCGACTTCGGTTGCGGCTCGGGCATCCTCGCCATCGCCGCCCTGCTGCTCGGCGCGCCGCAGGCGGTGGGCACCGATATCGACCCCCAGGCCCTGGAAGCCTCGCGCGACAATGCCTCGCGCAACGGCATAGACCCGGCACGGTTCCCGGTCTACCTGCCGACAGATATGCCGCAGCAGCCCGCCGACGTGGTGGTGGCCAATATCCTCGCCGGCCCGCTGGTTGCCCTGGCGCCGCAGATCACCGCCCTGGTCAAGCCAGGTGGGCGCCTGGCGCTGTCCGGCATCCTCGCCGAACAGGCCGAGGAGGTGCGCGCCGCCTATGCCGAGGCCTTCGACCTCGACCCCACGGCCGAGAAGGATAGCTGGGTGCGGATCAGCGGCATTCGCCGCTGACTGCCGTTTTTTCAGGGACATACGTTAGACTAGGCGCCGGCCGACCCCATGGTCGGCCCTTGCGACCTTCGCCTGGCCGGATTGCCACATGACCCAGAGTTACGTCACCCAGTGCCCCCATTGCCGCACCAGCTTTCGCGTCAACACCACGCAGCTGACTGCCGCCCATGGTGCCGTGCGCTGCGGGGCCTGCCTGCATGTGTTCAACGCCGCCCAGCAACTGCGTGAAAGCGGCGCCCTGACCAGCGCAACCGCCCCACAGGCTGCCAGCAAGCCTGCACCTGCACCTGCACCTGCACCTGCACCTGCACCTGCACCTGCACCGAACCAGACTGCCAGCAAAAGCAAGAACGAAGACACCCTGTGGATCCACGACGACCTGGATCTGGACGACCTCGACCTTGACGAGGAACTGGCCAAGCTGGAAGCCGAGGAGCAGCAGTTTTCCCGCCAGTTCCTGGCCGCCGAAGCCGCGCCGCGTCTGGGGGAGCAGTTGCTCCAGGCCGGCACAAGCGAACCCGAAGTCGATGAAAGCTGGGCCCAGGCCCTGCTGCGCGACACACCGGCACAGCCCAAGCCTGCCGTCCCGGCACCGACACCCGTACCGAGCCCGGCCACGGCCAAGCCAGTCGAGGCAAGCACGGCCAGCCCTGCCGACGGGGCACCAGCCCCTCTGGGCGAAGCCCCCGAACCACTGGAAACCTCAGGCCTGAGCGCCGAGATCAGTGATCGCCGCGGCAACCGCCCCCAGCCCAGGTCCCCAGCGCAGGCGCCGGAAGTCCAGTCGGAGGCAGAAACAGAGGACGAAACCCTCGACGACCAGCCCGCCGCCGGCAAGGCCCGCCGCAGCGAGCCGGCCCTGCGTGACGAACACCTGTTCGAACTGGACGACGAGCCCCTGCAACTGGACTGGCGCCCACAACAGCGCAAGCCCTGGGGCCGCTGGCTGGGCTGGGGCCTGCTCAACCTGCTGGCTGCCAGCGCCCTGGCAGGCCAGTATGTGGCCTACAACTTCGAGCAACTGGCGCGCCAGGACCAGTACCGCCCCTGGTTCGAGCAGCTGTGCCCGGCCATCGGCTGCCAGCTGCCATCCAAGGTGGATATCAGCCAGATCAAGAGCAGCAATCTGGTTGTACGCAGCCACCCGCAATTCTCCGGCGCCCTGGTGGTCGACGCCATCCTGTATAACCGCGCCCCCTTTACCCAGCCCTTCCCCCTGCTGGAAATGCGCTTTGCCGACATCAATGGCCAACTGCTGGCCAGCCGCCGCTTCAAACCGGGGGAATACCTGGCCGGCGAACTGGCGGGCCAGGCGCAGATGCCGCCGCAGACGCCCATCCATATCTCCATGGATATTCTTGACCCGGGCGCCCAGGCGGTGAACTACAGCCTGAGCTTCCACTCCCCCGAATAAGGCCCGCCAGGGCTCGGATGACCGCCTGTCCTAACAGCCAGGCATAAGCCGACAGCTGTTCAGATTTTGTTCAAAACAGCCTTTATCCGGTCACCCAGAGCAGGTATGATCTCCCCCCTTTTCGAACTCTCCTATTGGTCTCAACAGCACGTCTCTTGAGCAGGGAAGCCCTATGTCGGCGCTATGCATCGGCCCCTACACACTGCCCAACTCGCTGATCCTCGCCCCCATGGCGGGCGTCACCGACCAGCCGTTTCGCCAGCTGTGCAAACGCCTGGGCGCGGGCCTGGTGGTGTCGGAAATGGTCACCAGCGATACGCGCCTGTGGCACACGCGCAAGTCGAGCCTGCGCATGATCCATAGTGGCGATCCCGAGCCGCGCTCGGTACAAATCGCCGGTGGCGACCCCGAGATGCTGGCCGAGGCCGCGCGCAAGAACGTCGAACTGGGCGCGCAGATCATCGATATCAACATGGGCTGTCCGGCCAAGAAGGTCTGCAACAAGGCCGCCGGCTCTGCCCTGCTGAAAGACGAAGCCCTGGTGCGCGAGATCGTCCAGGCCGTGGTCGCCGCGGTCAACGTCCCGGTCACCCTGAAGATCCGCACCGGCTGGGACAGGGCAAACAAAAATGGCGTGACCGTGGCGAAAATCGCCGAAGATGCCGGCATCCAGGCCCTGGCCGTGCATGGCCGTACCCGCGCCGACCTTTACACCGGCGAGGCCGAATACGAGACCATCGCCGCGATCAAGCAGGCGGTGTCCATTCCGGTGCTGGCCAATGGCGATATCGACTCGCCGCACAAGGCCCGCGCCGTGCTCGCCGCCACCGGCGCCGATGGCCTGCTGATCGGCCGCGCCGCCCAGGGCCGACCGTGGATTTTCCGCGAGATCGAACACTACCTGCGTACCGGGCAGCTCCTGCCAGCCCCCGGCCTGAACGAGGTGGAACAGATTCTGCTAGAGCACCTGACGGCACTGCATGCCTTTTATGGCGATGTCATGGGCGTACGTATCGCCCGAAAGCATGTCGGCTGGTATCTCGCAACCCTGCCGGGCGCCAGGGAGTTTCGCGCCCAGTTCAACCGTCTAGACAGTACGGACGCGCAGTACACCAACGTTCGCCAGTTTTTCCGCGAACGCCATAACAACGGAGAAGGGGTGGCCGCATGACGTTGATGACCGAGACTTTAGTAAGTGGAAGTGCACCCGTGAGTGACAACAGCAGTTTGAAGCAGCACCTGGCCACCCCCAGCGACGAGGGCCAGACCCTGCGTGGCGCGGTGGAGAAGGCCCTGCATAACTATTTCGCCCACCTTGAGGGCGCCGACGTCACCGACGTTTACAACCTGGTGCTCACCGAAGTTGAAGCCCCGCTGCTGGAAAGCGTGATGAACCATGTCAAGGGCAACCAGACCAAGGCCTCCGAACTCCTCGGCCTGAATCGCGGCACCCTGCGCAAGAAACTCAAGCAGTACGACCTGCTGTAACCCCGAACTCCCGAAAAGGGCGGCCCACTTGAGCCGCCTTTTTTGCTGATAGCTCTTCGATTGCCAATACTTCCGCCTGATGGACTCTGAAATGACCGACCAGACCACCCGCCTCCCCGTTCGCCGCGCCTTGATCAGTGTTTCCGACAAGACCGGCATCCTCGACTTCGCTCGCGAGCTGTCCGCCCTTGGCGTGGAAATCCTCTCCACCGGCGGCACTTACAAGCTGCTCAAGGACAACGGCATTGCCGCAGTGGAAGTGGCCGATTACACCGGCTTCCCGGAAATGATGGACGGTCGCGTCAAGACCCTGCACCCGAAGATCCACGGCGGCATCCTTGGCCGCCGTGCGATTGACGGCGCCGTGATGGACGAGCACGGCATCAAGCCGATCGACCTGGTTGCGGTCAACCTCTACCCCTTCGCCGCCACCGTGGCCAAGCCCGGCTGCGACCTGGCTGACGCCATCGAGAATATCGACATCGGCGGCCCGACCATGGTCCGCTCCGCCGCGAAGAACCATAAGGACGTGGCCATCGTGGTCAACGCCAGCGACTACGCCGGCATCGTCGAGTCGCTGAAGGCCGGCGGCCTAAGCTACGCCCAGCGCTTCGACCTGGCCCTCAAGGCCTTCGAGCACACCGCCGCCTACGACGGCATGATCGCCAACTACCTGGGCACCATCGACCAGACGGCGGACACCCTGTCCACCGAAGGCCGTGGCGCCTTCCCGCGCACCTTCAACAGCCAGTTCATCAAGGCTCAGGAAATGCGCTACGGCGAGAACCCGCACCAGAGCGCAGCCTTCTATGTGGAAGCGCAAAAAGGCGAGGCCAGCGTATCCACCGCAGTGCAACTGCAGGGCAAGGAACTGTCGTTCAACAACGTGGCCGACACCGACGCCGCGCTGGAGTGCGTGAAGAGCTTCGTCAAGCCGGCCTGCGTCATCGTCAAGCACGCCAATCCGTGCGGCGTGGCCGTGGCCACCGACGAGGAAGGTGGCATCCGCAAGGCCTACGACCTGGCCTACGCCACCGATACCGAATCGGCCTTTGGCGGCATCATCGCCTTTAACCGCGAACTGGATGGCGCCACCGCCCAGGCCATCGTCGAGCGTCAGTTTGTCGAAGTGATTATCGCGCCGAAAGTCTCCCAGGCTGCCCGCGACGTGGTGGCCGCCAAGGCCAATGTGCGCCTGCTCGAATGCGGCGAGTGGCCGGTCGAGCGTGCCGCCGGCTGGGACTTCAAGCGGGTCAACGGTGGCCTGCTGGTGCAGAGCCGCGATATCGGCATGATCACCGCCGCCGACCTGAAAGTGGTGACCAAGCGCGCCCCCACCGAACAGGAAATCCATGACCTGGTGTTCGCCTGGAAAGTGGCCAAGTTCGTCAAGTCCAACGCCATCGTCTACGCCAAGAACCGCCAGACCGTCGGCGTCGGCGCCGGCCAGATGAGCCGGGTCAACTCCGCCCGTATCGCCGCAATCAAGGCCGAGCATGCCGGCCTGCAGGTCGCCGGCTCGGTGATGGCCTCGGACGCCTTCTTCCCGTTCCGCGACGGCCTGGATAACGCCGCTGCCAATGGCATCACCGCGGTGATCCAGCCGGGTGGTTCGATGCGCGATGCGGAAGTGATCGCCGCCGCTGACGAAGCGGGTATTGCCATGGTGTTTACCGGCATGCGCCACTTTAGGCACTAAAATCGGCCGCACTGAAACCGGCATCTGCTGTGTTGCCCTGGATTCCGCCAATGCTCATTGCCACTAGGCAACTCCGCTTGTCGAAACCCAGGGCGCCTTGCATCTACCGGCTTCATCGCGACCTCGAATTTCTAGCATGCTGATCGTTCCCACGCTCCGCGTGGGCACGCAGCCCGAGACGCTCTGCGTCTCAAGGCCGGACGCCGAGCGTCCACAGCGACATTCCCACGCAGAGCGTGGGAACGATCAAGGAGAATGCAATGAAC
>Ga0209207_1001449_pt1 | contig 10971 bp, 8 predicted proteins | sample SaghotsprinmetaG_FD_184140 | JGI IMG/M metagenome (GOLD analysis project Ga0209207, IMG submission 184140) | Hot spring microbial communities from South Africa to study Microbial Dark Matter (Phase II) - Sagole hot spring metaG (SPAdes) (version 3) | ecosystem: Environmental > Aquatic > Thermal...
TGCAGCAATAGCCGTAGCTATTGCGAGTATTTGCAACGCCGCAGACCACCCGAGACCGCAGATGCACACGGCGCGGTGATTTGTGCAGAATTTGTGCAGAGGATCCCAAGGATGAAGCACAAACAAGAAAGCCCGACGGACAGGGCCTCATGGCCTGCCCGCCGGGCTTGACGGCTGACACAACGGTCTTTGCCATCGGTCGCGATGCGGAGATAAAGGTCCGCATGGCGAGGAGGCAAGGGATTGCCTCCAGGGGTTGCCTTAGAAGCGGCCTCTGCTGCACCTTGGCACTGAATGCCCTCGGAGGGAGATTTCGCTTCGTCTGGCGATGCCTGAAATCTACAGGCGCCTCCACCTTACCAAAGTCGCTCTCCGGGCTCAAATCGGATTCTCAATGACGGCCACACGGCCGATTGAATTTGACACGGGGGTGTCACACCCACCACCCGCGCCAGGCAACTTCGAGCCCCTCAAAGAGCCCAAAAACTGTAATTTTTTACAGATTTTTCATAACTCAAATGTCTGATGATTTCGATTGTTAGTATTGACTATGCATTTAGAGAGCTTCTAGAATCCGCCAGCCCTGAAAACGGGCTAGTAAAAACCCCAACCCGCTGCCGAACCCGGCTAAGTCAAACCAGGCGACAAGCACTCCACAGACGTGCAGCCCGGACTTGATGGCGTACCAATCCAGGCGACTTGCCGGGAAGGTGCAGTCCCAGTGACTGCTCCAAGCTCCCGCTGCGCCTCAGAAAGGAAGAGCTATGACAGCGTCAGGAAAAATAGTCTCCGGCGTACGAACCTTCGTGGCCGATGTGACCGAAGGTTTTCTTGAAATCACCCACAACAGCTTTGCCCTCATCGGCCTGGCCGTTGCCTTCATCATCATTGCCCTCACGGCCCGGCCCGACCTGCGCCAGGCTGGCGAAGAGCGCCTCATGGGCTGGCTGCAGGCCCGCCAGGTGGAAATGCTGGGCATGCCCATCGAGCCCGAAGCCAGCGAGCGCGCCACGGCCGCCAACCCCAAGGACCTGCCCAAGGAGCAGGCCGCAGTGGCCTTCTGGCTCAGCAAGAAGTACCGCGTGGCGCCCGAGCCGCTCAGCGTGCTGGTGGCCGAGGCCTATGAGATCGGCACCCGCGCCAAGATCGACCCCACGCTGATCCTGGCCATCATGGCGATCGAGTCGAGCTTCAACCCGTTTGCCGAGAGCGCCGTGGGCGCCCAGGGCCTCATGCAGGTGATGACCCGCGTGCACACCGACAAATACCAGAGCTTTGGCGGCCACTTTGCGGCCTTCGACCCGGTGAGCAACCTGCGTGTGGGTGTCAAGGTTCTGCAGGAATGCATTGCGCGCGCTGGCTCCGTCGAAGGCGGCCTGCGCTACTACGTGGGCGCAGCCAACATGGCCGACGATGGCGGCTATGCAGCCAAGGTGATGGCAGAGCATTTCCGCCTGCGCCAGGTCGCCAATGGCCGGGCCATGCCCTTCAACCCTCCCCCATCGCTGTCCACCCAGGCGCCTGCCCAGAGCATTCCGGCCGCAGCCCCCCCGGCAGCGCCCACCGCGACCGCCGACAAGGTGGCCCTGCTGTCGGGTCTGTGAACCCCTCGGCCCAGCGGAGATTTGTGCGATGCACCTCGTAGGTGCACGCCGCCGTGTCGGCTACACTAGCGAAGTACGCGACTGGCGATAGGCGCGGTACCCGCACAGGGTGCTGCCGCTGACGTGGAAACCGGCAAGGGCCCGCCCCTTGTGAACCACTGGGAAGCGTGCCGCACGGGGCCACCCGCTGCGTTCAGCCGTTCGCCTGGGCAGCCCTTGTTTCAAGGGACACAAGTTCTTAGGACTGCCAAACCATGTACGACCGCAACATTCTTGTCGAACAAACCGACCCCGAACTCTTCGCCGCCATCCAGGCCGAAAACGCCCGGCAAGAGCACCACATCGAGCTGATCGCCAGCGAGAACTACGCCTCCCCCGCCGTGATGTGGGCGCAGGGCACCCAGCTGACCAACAAGTACGCCGAAGGCTATCCCGGCAAGCGCTACTACGGTGGCTGCGAGCATGTGGACGTGGCCGAGCAGCTGGCCATCGACCGCGTGAAGAAGATCTTCGGCGCCGATGCCGCCAACGTGCAGCCGCATTGCGGCGCATCCGCCAACGAAGCCGTGTTCCTCGCCTTCCTCAAGCCCGGCGACACCATCATGGGCATGAGCTTGGCCGAAGGTGGCCACCTGACCCACGGCATGCCGCTGAACATGTCGGGCAAATGGTTCAACGTGGTCTCCTACGGCCTGAACGCCAAGGAAGAGATCGACTACGACGCGATGGAAGCCAAGGCCCGCGAGCACAAGCCCAAGCTGATCGTGGCTGGTGCATCCGCTTACAGCCTGCACATCGACTTTGCCCGCTTTGCCAAGGTCGCCAAGGAAATCGGCGCCATCTTCATGGTGGACATGGCCCACTACGCGGGCCTGATCGCTGCCGGCGTGTACCCCAACCCTGTGCCCCACGCCGACGTGGTGACATCAACCACGCACAAGAGCCTGCGCGGCCCCCGTGGCGGCATCATCCTGATGAAGGCCGAGCACGAGAAGGCCATCAACAGCGCCATCTTCCCCGGCCTGCAAGGCGGCCCGCTGATGCATGTGATTGCAGCCAAGGCCGTGGCCTTCAAGGAAGCGATGCAGCCCGAGTTCAAGGCCTACCAAGAGCAAGTGGCCAAGAACGCCAAGGTCGTGGCCGAGACACTGACCGCACGCGGCCTGCGCATCGTGTCGGGCGGCACCCAAAGCCACGTCATGCTGGTGGACCTGCGCGCCAAGGGCATCACCGGCAAGGAAGCCGAGGCCGTGCTGGGCGCCGCCCACATGACCATCAACAAGAACGCCATCCCCAACGACCCTGAAAAGCCGATGGTGACCAGCGGCGTGCGCATTGGCACCCCCGCCATGACCACGCGCGGCTTCAAGGAAGAAGAAGCCCGCATCACGGCCAACCTGATTGCAGACGTGCTGGACAACCCCCGCGATGAGGCCAACATCGCCGCCGTGCGCGCCAAGGTCAACGCCCTGACCGCACGTTTCCCGGTCTACCGTTAAGCAGGCCGGTCCTGGAAGTCCATGAAGTGCCCCTTCTGCAGCCACCTCGAAACGCAAGTCGTTGAAACGCGGGTGTCTGAGGATGGGGTCTTCATCCGCCGCCGCCGCCAGTGCGGCGCGTGCGACAAGCGCTTCACGACCTACGAGCGGCCGGAAGTGAACTTCCCGGCCATCGTCAAGAAGGATGGTCGGCGCATTGAATACGACCGCAGCAAGCTGCTCGGCTCGTTCAGCCTAGCACTGCGCAAACGCCCGGTGAGCACGGAGCAGATCGACAGCGCCATCGAGCGCATCGAAGAAAAGCTGCTCAACCTCGGCCAGCGCGAAGTGCTGTCCGGCCGCATTGGCGAACTGGTCATGCGCGAACTCAAGAAGCTCGACAAGGTGGCCTACATCCGCTTTGCGAGCGTCTACCGCAGCTTCGAAGACATCGACGACTTCCGCGCCATGGTCGATGAAGTGCGCAAATAGATAGCAAAGATAGCAGCCTGGCCAGGCGACGGGGTCACCTCCACCCGGCCCACCGGGCATGGAATTCAAGCTTTTTTGGCGCCTACCGCGCGCCCATCATGCCTTGATAGCTATCAATAGCATAGCAATCAAACAACGCCATGGCTTCCCGACAGATGCTGCCAGCAGCGCTGTCACCCAGGCTACAGCGCGCAACGCTCCTGAAACGATAGCTGCAACGGCATACTGGACGAGCGCAAACGGCATTTTTTGCTTTAAGTTTTTTACCCGCACATGCAGCACGCCCAGCGCCCGTGCCCGACAATCGCTGCGGTGAAAACCCGCCACTTTCTACAGCTGGTGCTGCTGTCTGCCCTGTGGGGCGCCTCATTCCTCTTCATCCGCATCGCCAGCCCCGTGCTGGGGCCCAACGTGATGGCGGCCCTGCGCATCGGGCTGGCCACGCTCACGCTGATTGGCATCATGCGCGTCGCCAACGAGTCCTGGCCCTGGCGCCACTGGCGCGAGCTGTTCGGGCTGGGCACGCTCACCGTCGCCCTGCCCTTCTTGCTGTACGCCTGGGCGGCCTTGCACTTGCCAGCGGGCTACAGCTCGCTGCTCAACACCATGGCTGTACCGTTTGGCGTGATCGCCGCCGCCTGGATGAAGGAAGACACGCTGAGCGCGCGCAAGTGGCTGGGCTGCCTCAGCGGCTTTGCGGGCGTGGCGCTGATCGTGCAGCTGGGCCCCGTGCAGCCCACGCCCGCCCTGTTGCTGGCGGCGGCGGCCTGTGTGGCGGCGTCAGCCTGCTATGGCATCTCGACCACCTGGATGAAACGCGCCACCCAGCGCATGTCCCCGCTGTCGATTGCCGCAGGCATCCATGCCGCCGCCCTGGTGCTGTTGCTGCCGGGCGCAGCCTGGAGCCTGCCCGCAGCGCGCTTCACACCCGGCGCACTGGCCGCCGTGGCCGTGATGGGCATCGTGACCTCCGGCCTGGCGTATTGGCTCAACCTGCGGGTGCTCAAGCATGTCTCGCCCGTGGCCGCCATGAGTTCGGCCTTCATGATCCCGCTGTTTGGCGTGGCCTGGGGCCATGTCTTTCTGGGCGAGGCCCTGGGGCCGGGCATGCTCTGGGGTGGCGCGCTGGTGCTGGTGGCGACCGGGCTGGTCACCGGGTTCAACCCGCTGCAATGGCTGGGTGCGCTGCGCCGCCGCAGCTGAACCGCACTATGGCTGCAGCGCGGCCCCGCCTCAGCGGCCCACGCGCGTGATGCGGTCCGTGGCGGGCAGTGCCACCGGGCTCTGCTGACGGAAGTAGGCCTCCAGCGCGTCCAGGTCCAGCGCGCCCACCTGCCGGTCCCGGCCTTGCGTCAGCACCGTGAAGTTGTCGCCGCCGCTGTCCAGAAAGCTGCTCATGACCACGCGCACCGGTTGCGCGTCGGTCAATGGCGCGCCGTTCAGCACCATCTGGCTGATGCGCGCCCCGGCGGGCTGGGTCAGGTCGTAGCGGTAGCTGAAGCCGCTGGACACCGACAGCACCCGGGGCCGCTGCACCGTGTTGCCGCCGCTGGCGAACTGTTGCTCCAGCACCGCTCGGATCTGTGCCCCCGTGAAGGTCTTCACCACCAGCTGGTTGCCAAAGGGCTGCACCGCGTACAGCTGGCCATACCGCACCAGCCCTTGCTCATCCGGCACCAGGTCGGCGCGCAGGCCGCCGGGGTTCATGAACGACAGCTGCGCGCCCCCCTCTTCGGGCGAACGCGTGGCCAGCAGTTGGGCGTCCGCCACCAGGTTGCCCAGCACGCTCTCCAGCGCCGCGTTGGGCTGGCGCCGCATGGGGCCCTTGGCCTGGCCCACGGGCCGCTGGGCCAGTGGAATGGCGGCGGCGCGGTAGGTGTCGATGATCTTTTGCACACCTGGGTCTGCCGGGAAGGCAGGCACGGCGGTGGTGACGGGTACAAGGCCCTGGGCACCAGTAAAGGCCTCGCCCTGCACCACCACATTGCGTGCTGTCTTGCGCACCACACGGCGGGTCCGCGTATCCACGCGCAGCTGGATGTCAGTGAGCAGCGTGCCGTACTGGCCTGCGCTGGTCAGCAAGAAGGGTTTGGCCGGGTTCACGCGGCTGTAGTCGCACACATAGGCCTGGTGCGTGTGGCCCGAGACCACCACATCCACGGCAGGGTCCAGGCGCTCCAGGATGGGCACGATGTCGCCCGACAGACCTGCGCAGCTGGTCTCCTGCACGCCCGCCGTGGTGCTTCCGCCTTCATGGATGGCCACCACAATCACATCAGCGCCCTGGGCCTTGAGCTGCGGGATCAGTGCGTTGGCCGTGGCCGCCTCGTCCTCAAAACGCAGCCCGGCTACGCCCGACGGGCTGACCATGGTGGGCGTGGCCTGCAGCGTGAGGCCGATAAACCCCATGGTGACCGTGACACCGCCTTCGGTGAACCGCTTGAGCCCCGTGGCGGGCAGCAGCGTGCTCCCATCCTCCCGCGCGGTGTTGGCGGCCAGCAGGCCAAACTTCGCACCCTCAAAAGGCTTGCTGATGCGGCAAGGCTCGCGCGAGGTGAATTTCTCACAGCCCCCGTGCTGCAGCCGCAGCAGTTCACGCCAGCCCCGATCGAACTCGTGGTTGCCGACAGCGTTGAAGTCGATCTGCATGCGGTTGACCGCTTCGATCGTGGGTTCGTCCAGAAACAGCGACGACACCAGCGGCGAGGCGCCCACCATGTCACCCGCCGACACCACCGCATGGTGCGGCGACTGGGCCTTGAGGGCCGCCATGGCGCTGGCGAAGTAGGCCATGCCTCCGGCAGGCGCCAGCACCGGGCCTGTGGGCCCCTGCACCCGGTGCGCCATGTGGGGCGGCTCCAGGTTGCCGTGCAGGTCGTTGAAGCCGATGAGGGTGATGTCGATGTGGGGCGGCGCGCTGCCCGCCACAGGCGAGGTGGGCGCAATGCCGGTACAGCCAGCCAGCCACAGCGGCACCGCCAAGGCTGCCAGCACGCGAAGGCAGAAGGCCCGGGACAAGCGGTTGCTCATACGGAGGCACCGCCCCAGGGACGGTGGGAGTTGGTGTTACAGAAACGAGGCCTGGATCGGCGGCACGGGTGGCACCACGTCGCCGCACTGGGCGCGGTGGCGCAGCGCGTGCTCCATCACCACCAGCGCCAGCAGCGCCTCGGCAATCGGCGCGGCGCGAATGCCCACGCAGGGGTCGTGGCGGCCCTTGGTGATCACCTCGGTGCTCTTGCCGTGGATGTCGATGGACTCGCGCGGGCTGATGATGGAGCTGGTGGGCTTGATCGCAATGCTCACCTCCAGGTCCTGCCCCGTGCTGATGCCGCCCAGCACGCCACCGGCGTTGTTGGTGCGAAAGCCCTGGGGCGTCATCGAGTCGCCATGCATGGTGCCGCGATGCGCCACGCTGGCAAAGCCCGCGCCAATCTCCACGCCTTTCACTGCGTTCAGGCCCATCATCGCGTGGGCGATGTCGGCATCCAGCTTGTCGTACAGCGGCTCGCCCAGGCCCACGGGCACGCCCGTGGCCTGCACGCGGATGCGGGCCCCGCAGGAGTCGCCCGCCTTGCGCAGGGCATCCATGTAGTCCTCGTACTGCTGCACGTCGGCCACAGGGGCGAAAAAGGGGTTGTTGCGTACATGGTCCCAGCTCTCGAACGGGATGGGCAGCTCGCCCAGCTGCGTCATGCAGGCGCGGAATTCGGCGCCATATTGCTGCGCCAGCCACTTCTTGGCCACGGCGCCTGCGGCCACGGTGGGCGCCGTCAGGCGGGCCGATGACCGACCACCGCCGCGCGGGTCGCGGATGCCGTACTTGTGCCAGTAGGTGTAGTCGGCATGGCCGGGGCGGAAGCTCTCGGCGATGTTGCTGTAGTCCTTGCTGCGCTGGTCGGTGTTGCGGATCAGCAGGGCAATGGGGGTACCGGTGGTCTTGCCCTCGTACACGCCGGAGAGGATCTCCACCGCATCGGGCTCGTTGCGCTGCGTGACGTGGCGGCTGGTGCCAGGGCGGCGCCGGTCCAGGTCGGTCTGGATGTCGGCCTCGGTGAGGGGCATGCCGGGCGGGCAGCCGTCGATCACGCAGCCAATGGCCGGGCCGTGGGATTCACCAAAGTTGGTGACTGCGAATAGGGTACCGATGGTGTTGCCGCTCATGGTGCGGGATTATCCCAGACCCACCGCCCCCTAACGGCCTGGAGCGCAACCGGCGTATCCACCGATCTTGTCCCGCCCTGCGCAGGGCATATCGCGCTTGGCATGGCCCCACGCGCTTGCTAGGATCGGCACACCACCTCCGGGACCTTCATGCCCGCCTCTGCCCTGCCAATGCCTGGTCCCTCTTTGCCCCACGCAGAATTTCTGCCCCCCATGCTGGGCGATGCCCCCCTTCGCAAGGCCCTGGATGCCAGCGACAACGCCATCGTGATGACCAACAGCGCCAAGCGGGTGGTGTACATCAACCAGGGGTTTACGCGGCTCTTTGGCTTTCAGCCCGAGGAAATGCTGGGAAAGCTGCTCAGCGAGGTGCTGCTGGGCCCGCATTCCGATCCGGCCCTGCTGGGCAGCATCCGCTCCAAAGTCAGTACCCAGGGCGAGTTCCATGTCGAGACCATGCTGTACAGCAAGTCCGGGCAACCACGCTGGGTGTCGATGGTGATCAATGCCTCGCCCGAGGCCTCGGGCGGCCCGGGAGGCAGCATCACGGTGCTGACGGACATCACCTTGACCAAGATGCACGAAGTGCTGCAGACAAAGGTGCTGGAAGGCATGGTCAACGAACTGCCGCTGCCAGACCTGATGGCGCTCGTGTGCCGCGAGGTGGAGCGGATTGCCCCCGAAGTCACGGCCTCCATCCTGGCGGTCGATGCGCAAGGCTGCCTGCGCCCTCTGGCCGCCCCCGGCCTGCCAGCGGCGGTTTGCGATGCCCTGGATGGTCTTCCTATTGGTCCGAAGGTGGGCTCCTGCGGCACGGCGGCGTTTCGCAACGCGCCGGTGATCGTCACCGACATCACCACCGACCCCCTGTGGACGGACTACCGCGACCTGTTCGCCCCCACGGGCCTGCGGGCCTGCTGGTCCAGCCCCATCTCCAACCACCAGGGCAAGCCGGTAGGCACTTTCGCCTTTTATTTTCGGGAGCCCCGCAGCCCCGGTGCGCTGCACCAGCGCCTGGTGGAGGTGTGCCTGCACCTGTGTGCCCTGGCCATCGAACGGGACAGCACCCACCGCCGCATCCACCAGCTGGCGTCTTTCGACACGCTCACGGGCCTGCCCAATCGCGCCATGTTCCGCAGCAGCGCAGAACGCGCCTTGGCCAGCCTGGAGCCCGAAGGACACCCCGGGGCCTTGCTGTTTCTGGATCTGGACCGGTTCAAGCAGATCAATGACACCCAGGGGCACGCCGCAGGCGACGCAGTGCTGTGCGAGGTGGCCGCACGGCTCACGCAGTGCCTGCGTGCGCGCGACCTGATCGGACGGCTGTCGGGGGACGAATTTGTGCTGCTGCTGTCCGAATGCACCACCGAACAGGCAGTGCCCATGGCGCAGCGGATTCTGGAATCCATCGCCCAGCCCCTGCACATCAACGGGCAGGTCCATAGGCCCCACGCCAGCCTGGGGATCGCCATGTTCCCCGACGACGGCAGCAACATCGATACCCTGCTGCTGCACGCGGACCAGGCCATGCACCAGGCCAAAAGCGACCACCGGCACAGCCTGCAGCTTTTCAGCGCCGAGATGAACCGCCGCGCGCAAGAGCGCGCCTCGCTGGAACGCGCGTTGCAACAGGCGCTGGCAGAACGCAGCCTCACCCTGCATTACCAGCCCCAGGTGCTCAGCAGCTCGCCAGACACGCTGCATGGCGTCGAAGCCCTGGCACGCTGGCACCACCCCACCTGGGGCATGGTGCCGCCTTCACAGTTCATCGCCATTGCAGAAGAGGCGGGCTTGATCCACACGCTCACACTGTGGCTGCTGGACGAAGCCTGCCGCCAGCTTGCGGCATGGCGCGCGGCAGGCCATCCCGTGCCTTGCGTGGCCATCAACCTGTCAGGCCGCAGCTTTCACCAGCCCGGGCTGGCGCAGGAGATCGCCGACGCCTTGAAACAGCACGGCCTGCGCCCCGGGGATGTGCTGCTGGAGATCACCGAAAGCGTGATGATGGATGCGCGGCCGGTGACCCTGGCCAACATCGACACCCTGCACCGGCAAGGCTTCAAACTGTCGCTGGACGACTTTGGCACCGGGTACTCCAGCCTCAGCTATCTGCACCGGCTGCCGATCAGCGAACTCAAGCTGGACATGGCCTTCGTGCAGGACCTGACCACCAGCGCCACGGCGCGCGCACTCACGGTGTCGGTGCTGAGCATTGCGCACAGCCTGGGCATGGTGGTGGTGGCGGAAGGCGTGGAAACCGTGGGCCAGCAGCAATGGTTGCAGGCGCATGGGTGCCCGGTCATGCAGGGCTATCTGTTCGGCAAGCCCCTCCCGCCCGAGGACATCGAGGCCTGGCTGGGCGCCCGATCGGCGGCACACAACCACTGACCCGGGCATCCACTCGGTGGCAGGGCCGCGCCACGGCGGCAACCGGATCCCCCGGCGGGTCAGGCGCGTGGTTCTTCCTCAGGCCAATCGCGGATGTAGGCCTTGAGCATCTTGTTCTCGAAGTTCTGGCTGTCCACCACGGCCTTGGCCACGTCGTAGAAGCTGATCACGCCCATGAGCATGCGGCGGTCCATCACCGGCATGTAGCGCGCGTGGCGGTCCAGCATCATGCGGCGCACCTCGTCCATGTCGGTTTCCAGGGTGCAGGTCAAAGGCGCATCGTCCATGGCGGTGCGCACCAGCATCGTGCCCACGCTGCCGCCGTTTTTCACCACGGCCTGGATCACTTCGCGGAAGGTGAGCATGCCTACCAGGTCACCATGCTCCATCACCACCAGCGAACCGATGTCGCGCTCGGCCATCAGGGCCACGGCGCCTGCCAGCGGCTCGTCGGGCGAGGCGGTGTACAAGGTGTTGCCTTTGACGCGAAGGATGTCGCTGACTTTCATGGTGCTGGGTCTCCGAGAGGGCGAGAGAAGCGCGGCAGGCGCTATAGACAATTTGCTACCAAATATAGCCCACAATGCCCGCCTGCATTGACAACATGGGAGACACCCGATGCCCGGCTATTCCGACCCCGGCTTTGACACGCTGGCCCTGCACGCAGGGGCGAGCCCCGACCCCGCCACCGGCGCGCGCGCCACGCCCATCCACCTGACGACCTCGTTCGTCTTCGAGTCGAGCGACCACGCAGCGTCGCTCTTCAACCTGGAGCGCGGCGGCCATGTCTACAGCCGCATCAGCAACCCCACCAACGCGGTGCTGGAGCAGCGCGTGGCGGCCCT
>Ga0209207_1001452_pt1 | contig 10957 bp, 8 predicted proteins | sample SaghotsprinmetaG_FD_184140 | JGI IMG/M metagenome (GOLD analysis project Ga0209207, IMG submission 184140) | Hot spring microbial communities from South Africa to study Microbial Dark Matter (Phase II) - Sagole hot spring metaG (SPAdes) (version 3) | ecosystem: Environmental > Aquatic > Thermal...
CCACTTTATCGGCAAGGACATCGTCAACTTCCATACCCTGTTCTGGCCGGCGATGCTCGAAGGCGCGGGTTATCGCAAGCCCACCGCGGTGGCCGTGCACGGCTACCTGACGGTCAACGGGCAGAAGATGTCCAAGTCGCGCGGCACCTTTATCAAGGCGCGCACCTACCTGGATCACCTCAACCCCGAGTACCTGCGTTACTACTACGCGGCCAAGCTCGGCCGCGGCGTGGATGACCTTGACCTGAACCTGGAAGACTTCGTGCAGAAGGTCAATTCCGACCTGGTGGGCAAGGTGGTGAATATCGCCAGCCGCTGCGCAGGCTTTATCCACAAGGGCAATAACGGCGTGCTGGTGGCCGGCAACGCCGCCCCCGAGCTGACCGAGGCTTTCCAGGCCGCCGCCCCAAGCATCGCCGAAGCCTACGAGGCCCGCGACTTTGCCCGCGCCATGCGCGAGATCATGGCCCTGGCCGACCGCGCCAACGCCTGGATCGCCGACAAGGCGCCCTGGGCGCTGAACAAGGTGGAAGGCAAGCAGGCCGAGGTGCAGGCAATCTGTGCACTGGGCATCAACCTGTTCCGCCAGTTGGTGATCTTCCTCAAACCCGTGCTGCCGAAGCTGGCAGCCGACGCCGAGGCCTTCCTCAACGTACCGGCGCTGACCTGGGACGATCATCAGACCCTGCTGGCCAACCACCAGTTGAATCCGTTCAACGCCCTGCTCACCCGGATCGAGCCGGCGAAGATCGAGGCCATGATCGAAGCCTCCAAGGAAGACCTGGCCGCCAGCGACGCCGCTCCCGCTGTGCAGGGCAATGGCGAACTGACAAAAGACCCGCTGGCCGCCGAGATCAATTTCGACGCCTTTGCCGCCGTGGATCTGCGTATCGCCCTGATCGAGAAGTGCGAATTCGTCGAAGGCGCCGACAAGCTGCTGCGCCTGACCCTGGATATCGGCGATGCCAAGCGCAACGTGTTCAGCGGGATCAAGAGCGCCTACCCGGACCCGAGCAAGCTGGAAGGCCGCCTGACCCTGTATGTGGCCAACCTGGCGCCGCGCAAGATGAAGTTCGGCATCAGCGAGGGCATGGTCCTGGCTGCCGGCCCCGGCGGCGAGGACATCTACCTGCTGAGCCCGGACGCCGGCGCCAAACCGGGCCAGCGGGTCAAATAAGCCTGCGCAGCCAGCTGTTACAGGCTGCGCCAGCCTTATGCCGATACCTTAGGGTGGCTGATCCAGCTTGTCTGGCTGGATCGGCTTACCGATAATAGCCGCCCCTAAACAGAGTAAGTCGCGCAGCGACGTCATCCTATTAGCCTTCTACCTCAGGGAGAAGGTGGCGCGCAGCGCCGGATGAGGGAAATGGCCTTTTGCCCGTCCATCAATGGAACCCGCAATGACCGAACTCGCCTTGATCATGGTCAGCGCCATCCTGGTCAACAACTTCGTACTGGTGCAGTTTCTCGGCCTGTGCCCCTTTATGGGCGTGTCGAAGAAGATCGAGACGGCCATCGGCCTGTCCCTGGCCACCACTTTCGTCCTGACCCTGGCGGCCATGTGCAGCTATCTGGTGCAGCAGTACGTGCTGAGGCCCCTGGACCTGGAATACCTACGCACCATCAGCTTTATCCTGGTGATCGCGGTGACCGTGCAGTTCACCGAGATGGTGGTAAACAAGACCAGCCCCCTGCTGTACCGGGTGCTGGGCATCTTCCTGCCGCTGATCACCACCAACTGCATCGTCCTCGGCGTGGCCCTGCTCAACGCCAACAAGGCCGAGTTCACCTTTATCACTGCCACCGCCAACGGCTTTGCCGCCGGCCTGGGTTTCTCCCTGGTGCTGGTGCTGTTCGCCGCCATGCGTGAGCGCATCGCCATCGCCGATGTGCCCAAATCCTTCCAGGGTGCGGCCATCGGCATGATCACCGCCGGATTGATGTCCCTGGCCTTTATGGGCTTTACCGGGTTGATCAAGCTATGAGTCTGGTGCTGATCGCCGTCCTCGCCCTGCTCGGCCTGTGCCTGCTGGCCGGTGCCATCCTTGGCTTCGCCGCAGTGCGCTTCAAGGTCGAGGGCGATCCCATCGCCGAGCAGATCAACGCCCTGCTGCCGCAAACCCAGTGCGGCCAGTGCGGCTACCCGGGCTGCAAGCCCTACGCCGAGGCGATTGCCGGCGGCGACAAGATCAACAAGTGCCCGCCCGGCGGCGAAGCGACCATCCAGGCCCTGGCCGATCTGCTGGATGTCGAGCCCGAGCCGCTGGATGCGGTGGAAGGCGAAAAGCCGCAGATGGTCGCCTATATCCGCGAGGCCGAATGCATCGGCTGCACCAAGTGCATCCAGGCCTGCCCGGTGGACGCCATCGTCGGCGCGGCGCGGCAGATGCACACGGTGATCGTCAGCGAATGCACCGGCTGCGACCTCTGTGTCGAGCCCTGCCCGGTGGACTGCATCGACATGATCCCGGTGGGCAGCACGGTACAGACGTGGAAGTGGGACAAACCGTTGGCCCCCGGCCAGCTGATCGCCAGTGACCGGGAGCAGGCGGCATGAGTGGCATGTCAAAAAACGACATGGGCGCCGCGCGGGCAAGCCGCGCTGACGCCATGAAGATCTGGGACATTCCCGGTGGCATCCATCCGGCCGAGCGCAAGGAGTTGTCCAACCGCACGCCGATCCAGCCAGCACCGCTACCCAAGCGCCTGACCCTGCCCCTGGGCCAGCATATCGGCGCCGCCGCTGAGCCCTGCGTGGCGCTCGGCCAGCGGGTACGCAAGGGCGAGAAGATCGCCGAGGCCAATGGCTTTGTCAGCGCGCCGCTGCATGCGCCCACCTCCGGCACGGTCAGCTTTATCGGCCCGCAGCCCTACCCCCACGTCTCCGGCATGCTGGCGCCGGCCATCGTGATCGACAGCGACGGCCTGGACGAGTGGATCGACCTGACGCCGCATCCCGACTACCGGCATATGGACTCCAGCGAGCTGCTGGCGCTGATCCGCGAGGCCGGTATCAGCGGCCTGGGCGGTGCGGGCTTTCCCACCGCGGTCAAGCTCACCGCCCGGCCGACGCAGAAGATCCACACCCTGATCATCAACGGCACCGAGTGCGAGCCCTATATCACCGCCGACGACCTGCTGATGCGCGAGCGCGCCAGTGAACTGGTCTCCGGCATCGATATCCTGGTGCAACTGATCCAGCCGGAGCAGGTACTGATCGGCATCGAGGGCAACAAACCCGAGGCCATCGCCGCCATGCGCGGCGCCTGCAGCGAGCGCAGCTACCAGATCCGCGTATTTCCCACCAAGTACCCCTCCGGTGGCGAGAAGCAGCTGATCCAGATCCTGACCGGCGTCGAGGTGCCTTCGGGTGGGCTGCCGGCCGATATTGGCATCCTCTGCCAGAACGTCGGCACCTGCGTGGCCATCCACGAGGCGGTGATCCACGGCAAACCACTGATTTCGCGTATCACCACCCTGACCGGCGAAGCCCTGGCCCGCCCCGGCAATGTCGAGGTGCTGCTGGGCACGCCGGTAGGCGAGCTGTTGGAGTTTGCCGGGCTGGACCAGGCCAAGCTGAATCGTCTGATCATGGGCGGGCCGATGATGGGCTTTACCCTGCCCAGCCTCGACGTGCCGCTGATCAAGACCGCCAACTGCCTGCTGGCCAGTACCGCTACCGAGCTGCCGCCACCGCCGCCGGCCCTGCCGTGCATCCGCTGCGGCGAATGTGCCGAGGCCTGCCCGGCCAGCCTGCTGCCGCAGCAGCTGCACTTCTTCGCCCTGGGCCAGGAGCATGAGCAGCTCAAGGCGCACAACCTGTTCGATTGCATCGAGTGCGGCGCCTGCGCCTATGTCTGTCCCTCCAACATTCCGCTGGTGCAGTACTACCGCGCAGCCAAGGCGGAAATCCGCGAACTGGAACAGAAGCAGCTAAAAGCCGAACACTCCAAGCAGCGCTTCGAACAGCGCCAGGAACGCCTGCGCCGCGCCGAGGAACAGAAGGAAGCCGAGCGCCGCGCCCGCGCCGAGAAGGCCGCCCGGGCCAAGGCAGCCCAGGCCGAGGCCCCAGCAGCTCCCGCCGCACCGGCCGACGAAGCGCTGAAAAAGCTCAAGATCGAGGCCAGCATGGCCCAGGTGGCGCTGAAAAAGGCCGAGAAGCAACTGGCCCAGCATGACACCGCCGAGCTGCAGGCCCAGGTTGCCGAGCTGCGCGCAGCCGCCGAGGCCGCACAAAAGGCCCTGGCAGCCGCCCAGGCCAGCGCACCGACAGCAGTGGCCAAACCCGCCGGCGACGAGGCCCTGAAAAAGGCCAAGATCGACGCCGCCATGCTCAAGGCCCAGCTGCGCAAACTGGAAAAACTCGAAGCCCCGGACGACGACCAGCAAGCCGAGATCGCCCGCCTGCGCCAACAGCTGGAGGCCGCCGAGAAAACCATCGCCAGCCTGCAGGATCAGGCCCCAGCGCCCGCGGCCAAACCCGCCGGTGACGAAGCCCTGAAAAAGGCCAAGATCGACGCTGCCATGCTCAAGGCCCAGCTGCGCAAGCTGGAAAAACTCGAAGCACCGGACGACGACCAGCAAGCCGAGATCGCCCGCCTGCGCCAACAGCTGGAGGCCGCCGAAAAAACCGTGGCCAGCCTGCAGGATCAGGCCCCGGCGCCTGCGGCCAAACCGGCCGGCGATGATGCGCTGAAAAAGGCCAAGGTCGAACTGGCCATGAAACGGGCCGAGCTGAAGAAAGCCGAAAAGGCTGGCGCCAGTGAAACCGAACTGCAGCCCCTGCGCGACGCCCTGGCTGCCGCCGAGCAGGCCCTGCACCAGGCCGAGGACGCCTCGGGCAAACCCGAACCACAGCTGCTGCGCACGGAAAAGCCGGGCATGACCGACGAGCTAAAGGCGCTGAAAACCGAAGTGGCCTTCGCCCGCGCCGACCTGCGCAAGCTGGAGCGCGACGAAAGCGCCGACGCCGAGGCCCTGGAGCAGGCCCGTACACGCCTGGCCGATGCCGAACGTCAACTGGCTGAATACCAACCCTAACGACCGTCCCGGATTGCATCCGGGCTACTGCACCGATTCTGTAGGAGCCAGCTTGCTGGCGATCATGGCGAGAGCATCGCCGGCAAGCCGGCTCCTACAGTTCCTGGCACCGCATGTAGCTCCGATAACACCCGGGGGAATAAACACGACACCGCGCCAACGCAAGCGCAGTGATAGCAACAACCGGAGCGCCAATGGCCCTGCCCCGTATCACATCGCCCCACGCCAAGGGCAGCAATCGCACCCAGCAGGTCATGCTGCAGGTGCTGCTGGCCACCGTGCCCGGCATTCTCGCCCTGACCTGGCTATTTGGCGCCGGCACCCTGTACAACCTGGCCCTGGCCGGCCTGTTCGCCCTTGCCTTCGAGGCGTTGATCCTGGTCGCGCGCCAGCGCCCGGTGGCCTTCTTCCTCAAGGATTACAGCGCCCTGGTCACTGCCGTATTGCTGGGCCTGGCGCTGCCGCCCTACGCGCCCTGGTGGCTGACCCTGGTAGCGGTGGGCTTCGCCATCGTATTCGGCAAGCAACTCTATGGCGGCCTCGGGCAGAACCCCTTCAACCCGGCCATGCTTGGCTATGTGGTGGTGCTGATCTCCTTCCCGGTGGAAATGACCAGCTGGCCGGCGCTGCACAGCGTTGGCGCCCTGGATGGCCTCAAACAGGTGCTGGGACTCGCCGCCCTGCCCGACGGCTGGGCCCAGGCCACCGCCCTGGACGCACTCAAGGTCAACAACAGCCTGACCATGGACGAACTGCGCGCCGGCAACCCGGCCTTCGGCCATTTCGGCGGTGCCGGCAGCGAGGCGGTCAACCTGGCGTTTCTCGCTGGCGGCCTGTACCTGCTGCACAAGCGCATCTTCAGCTGGCACGCGCCGGTCGGCATGCTCGCCGCCCTGGCGCTGATGAGCCTGCTGTTCTGGAATGGCAGCGGCTCGGACTCCAACGGCTCGCCGCTGTTTCACCTGCTGACCGGTGCCACCATGCTCGGCGCCTTCTTTATCGTCACCGACCCGGTATCGGGGGCCACCAGCAATCGTGGCCGCCTGGTGTTCGGCATCGGCGTCGGCGTGCTGGTCTATGTGATCCGCGCCTGGGGCGGCTACCCGGATGCGCTGGCCTTTGCCGTACTGTTGATGAACCTGGCGGCACCGACCATCGACTACTACACCCGGCCGCGCAGCTACGGCCACCGCAAGCCCAATAGCGGCTTCAAGCTGGGAGAATGAGCATGCTGCCGGAAATCAGCCGTTCGATGCTGAAAAACGCCCTGATCCTCGGCCTGTTCGCCGTGGCCACGGTAGGCAGCGTGGCCATGCTGCAGCAGGCCACCGCCAGCCGTATTGCCGCCGCCGAGCGTGAGGCCCAGGCCCGTGCCCTGGGCGAGATATTGCCGCCCGGCAGCTACGACAATCAGCTGCTCGACCACCCCTTCGAAGTCAACGCCCGCGAACTGGGCCAGCGCAGCCCGCAGCAGGCCTACCGCGCACTCAAGGGCACTGTCCCGAGCGCTATTATCCTGCCGGTGACCGCGCCGGACGGTTACAGCGGCCCCATCCACCTACTGGTGGGCATCTTCGCCGATGGCCGCCTGGCCGGTGTGCGCGTGCTCGGTCACAAGGAAACCCCGGGGCTGGGCGACAAGATCGAACTGGCCAAGAGCGACTGGATTCGCAGCTTCGACGGCAAGTCCCTGAGCAGCCCGGCCGCCTCCGGCTGGGCGGTGAAGAAGGATCGCGGCGAGTTCGACCAGTTCGCCGGCGCCACCATCACCCCGCGGGCGGTGGTCAAGGCCGTACACGGCGCCCTGCAGTATTTCGATGCACACCGCGCCCAGTTGCTGGGCCTGGCGGAGGACGCGCAATGACCAGCTACCGCGAAATAACCCTCAATGGCCTGTGGAAGAACAACCCGGCGCTGGTGCAGTTGCTCGGTCTCTGCCCGCTGCTGGGGGTGAGCAATTCCACAGTCAATGCCCTCGGCCTGGCCCTGGCCAGCGCGGTGGTACTGGTGTGTTCCAACACCGCCGTGTCGCTGGTGCGCGGCGTGGTCAACACCGCCGTGCGCCTGCCCGCCTTCGTCATGATCATCGCCGCACTGACCACCTGTATCGAGCTGTTGATGCAGGCCTTCACCTACGAGCTGTACCAGATCCTCGGCATCTTTATCCCGCTGATCACCACCAACTGCGTGATCCTCGGTCGCGCCGACGGCTTTGCGGCGAAAAACGCCCCAGCCCGCGCCGCCTACGACGGCCTGATGATGGGCATCGGCTTCGGCATCGTACTGGTGCTGATCGGCGCCGCCCGCGAACTGCTCGGCACCGGCGCCCTGCTGGCCAATATGCACCTGCTGTTCGGCCCCATGGCCGCCGACTGGCAGCTGACCCTGGTCAGTGACTACAAGGGCTTCCTGCTGGCCATCCTGCCGCCGGGTGCCTTTATCGTCCTGGGTTTGCTGATCGCCGGGAAGAACCGCATCGACCAGAGCCTGGCCGAGCGAGCCAAGGCCGCCCAGGCCGATGTGCCGGTGCAGAGCCGGCGGGTGCGGGTGACCGGGGTGATCGAATGAATGCAGCCAAGCGCCTGGAGATATTCCGCCGCCTGCATGAAGACAACCCCGAGCCCAAGACCGAGCTGGCCTACAGCACGCCGTTCGAGCTGCTGGTAGCCGTCACCCTGTCGGCCCAGGCCACTGACGTCAGCGTCAACAAGGCCACGGCCAAGCTGTTCCCGGTGGCCAACACGCCGGAGGCCATCTATGCCCTGGGCGTGGAGGGGCTGAGCGAATACATCAAGACCATCGGCCTGTACAACAGCAAGGCGAAGAACGTGGTCGAAGCCTGCCGCCTGCTGATCGAGAAGCACAACAGCCAGGTGCCAGACAACCGCGAGGATCTGGAAGCCCTGCCCGGCGTCGGCCGCAAGACCGCCAATGTGGTGCTCAATACTGCCTTCCGCCAGCCGGCCATGGCGGTGGACACCCATATCTTCCGCGTCAGCAACCGCACCGGCCTCGCCCCCGGCAAGAACGTGCTGGAGGTGGAAAAGAAGCTGCTCAAGTTCGTGCCCAAGGACTATCTGCTTGATGCTCACCACTGGCTGATCCTGCACGGCCGCTATGTCTGCGTGGCGCGCAAACCCCGCTGTGGCAGCTGTCGCATCGAAGACTTGTGCGAATTCAAGGGCAAGACCTCGGACGATTGATCCGCTAGCGATTATCCCTATCAGCTGATTGAAAAAATCTTTTTTACCCGCTCCCTGTTTGCCGCTATAAGGTGCGCAAATGGCCCTGGTAGCCTGGAGTGGAATAGATGAGCACTGATAAAGAAGACCTCGAACTGGACGAAGACTTTGTCGCCGAGGAAGCCGAAGACAGCGAAGCACCGGTTGAAGTTGCCAAAACCAACCTGACCAAGCGCCGCATCATCGATAATTTCCTTGAAGAGCGCCGTTTGCACAAACAGTTGGCCGAGTACGATTTCGACCTCTAATCGCAGGCTGCCAGGCCCCAAGCTGTGCACTTCATCTAACTTGGGGCTTTGTGCACCGCCTTTTGTCCGTTAGTAATCGCCCTGAAGCACCCCATGGGTTAAACAGCTTCGTCAAAAATCAAGGGCCCTATTCCGCGCCAGGCGCCATAGCAGTGCCGATGCGTCGAGACGATTTCTGTTTTTTAAGGCGCCATAGCAACCCGTAAACTGCGGTTTGCCATGGTTGGCGTTGCCATGCCCATGACGCAACTCGCCGGGGATTTGCCCCTACGCCCGACCGCACGGAAGACTTTGCTAAAGGCATGACCGTGCCAGGACAGTCAAGGAACAGCCAAAACCACGTGCTGACTTAATCCTGAGGAAGATGGAACTTATGTATATAGGAAAAGCCGCCAAACTGTCCGGGACCACGGTCAAGAGTATCCGCCATTACGAAGAAATAGGCTTGCTGCCTCCAGCCCAGCGTGATGGCAAATACCGTATTTATAATCAGGAAAGCGTCGATGTACTGCGCTTTATCAAATGCGCCCAGCAACTGGGATTCAAACTCAAGGAGCTGCAAGAGATCCTGCATGGCTATAACGGCCAAGACTTTCCCTGGGATCTGGCTCAACGGGAAATTACCCGGAAAAAGAAGGAGCTATTGGCGCAGATGGAAGCCATGCAGCTGCTTTATAGCGGGCTTGAGGATTTTGAGCGCAATCTGCATGGCGCCAAGCAGGAATGCCACTTGGCAAGTGGCATCCATTATCGCGAAAAAAAACCGCTCGAACTGCTGAACTGAGTTGCCTGCTCGCGCTGCTCGGCGTGCCGACAGCTCAGGCAGACACGACCCGCTATGGTAGCGGGCCGCTCGCAGTCAACGGTTTCAGGCAGTAACTTCTTTGGCGCCTGGATATTCATCATCCGACTCTGACGCCGGCGCCAGCTTGGCAAAGAACCAAGGCGAAATCAGGGTCACCACCAGCACCGTCATCACCCCGCTGATCAGCAGCGCCAGGGCCACCAGGGCACCCAGGTCGATAATCGGCTTGTAGGCGCTGAACAGCAGAGCGAGGAAGCCCACCGAGAAGATCACCACGTTGACGATGATGGAACGACCCACGCTGTGCATCGCCCGCAAGATGGCCTCGTCTACCTCGACCCCCTGCTGGACGAACAGCTTGATCCGCGAGATCAGGTGCACCGCATAGTCGACCACACCGACCACCAGGAAGGTGACCAGGGCCGTGCCGATATTCAGCTCGATATTCAGCAAGTACATGCAGCCGTACAGGGTGACCGAGGTGGTCAGCAGGGTCAGCATGCCGAGGATGCCCAGGCGCACCGAACGCAGCCAGGCCATCATCATCAGGGTCACCATCAGCATGGCCAGGGTAAAGCTAAGCACCTGACCGCGGGTGATTTCCTCCAGCACTCCGATCCAGATCACTGGCGTGCCGGCATGGGTGATTTCCAGATGGGCGGGTTTGTGCACCGCCAGCCAGTCGTCCAGGCGCTCAAGCAGGCTGCGGTAGTCACTGGCCACCGAACTGGTCATGGTGTAAAGGGTCACGGCCTTGGAGTAGTCGGCGTTGAGCACGTTGGTCAGGTCCGAGCCCCCACCGTTCTCGAACAGCATCACGTGCTGTTCAATCAGCGCATTGCCCTCCACTTCGAACTGCTCGATCGAGCCGTCCTCGTTCTTCGCCGTCACCAACTCACGCGCCTGCGGCACCCGCAGGTACTCGGGCTGCATATCATTGAGCACCAGGTTCATACGCTTGATATAGGTGGCCAGGGAGTAGCCATAGCTGACATCCGGCTGTTCCTTGAGGAAGCGATCCAGCTGGTCGATAAACTGCACCACCTCGGTGTCCAGCACGCCCCGTGGGGTCTTGCTGTCGATGGCGATCCAGCCCGGCGCGGTGCCGGCGACATGGGCATTGACGAACTCATCGGAGATGCGAAACGGGTTGTCCTTCTTGAAGTAGGCGATCCCCGAATCTTCGATCTGCACGAAGAAGGTCAGCACCGCCATCAGCCCCATCAGCGGCAGCATCAGTAGCAATGCCGCCTTGCGCCGGGCGATCAGCCAGGCACACAGGGCCACCAGCCAGCGGGAGATAAAGGACTCGCGATAGGGCTGCTCGGTCTGGCTTTTGCCATCACGGCCCCACAGGGCGATCCAGGCCGGAATCAGCAACAGCGAGATGATCAGCGCCACGGCCAGGCCGATGGACATAAACATGCCGAAGTTGCGGATGCTGACGATATTGGTCAGGGTGGAAATCAGGAAGGTGGCGATGGTGGTCACGGTAGTCAGCACCACCGGCATGACCATCAGGCGCATGGTCGCCCGGTTGGCCTCGCGGTTGCTCTTGCCCTGGCGTTTCTGCTCGTAGTACTCGGCCATCACGTGCACCGCATCCGAACAGCAGATGGTGA
>Ga0209207_1001454_pt1 | contig 10951 bp, 12 predicted proteins | sample SaghotsprinmetaG_FD_184140 | JGI IMG/M metagenome (GOLD analysis project Ga0209207, IMG submission 184140) | Hot spring microbial communities from South Africa to study Microbial Dark Matter (Phase II) - Sagole hot spring metaG (SPAdes) (version 3) | ecosystem: Environmental > Aquatic > Thermal...
ATGTGTCCTTCATATTTTTACTGACCAAAAGTTTGGTTCATTACTTCTTCCGCAAAATTATCAGCTTTCTTCTCAATACCTTCACCGACTGCATAGCGAACAAACGCTACGACTTCAGTTTTAGCAGATTTTAATACTTCCGCAACTTTCTTGTCTTGGTCTTTGAAGAACAATTGATCCACTAAGCTAGACTCTTGAAGTGTCTTGCTTAAACGGCCTTCTAAAATACCCTTAAGAACATTCTCAGGCTTGCTAGCTAGAGCTTCATCATTCTTAATGATTTCAGATTGAATTTTACGTTCATGTTCAATGTAATCAGCAGGCATATGTTGACGAGAAATATAACTAGGATTCATAGACGCAACTTGCATTGCCATATCCTTAGCCACATCCGTATCTTCAGATGCACTTAATTTAGCAATAACAGAAATTTTTCCGCCCATGTGTACATAAGCACCAAATACTTCCGCATCTGTTTTTTCTAGAATTTCAAAACGACGTAAAGTGATTTTCTCACCAATCGTCGCAGTCGCATCAACAACCCAGTTTTCTAAAGTCTTACCTTCATAAACTAAAGTTAATGCTTCTTCAACAGTTGTTGCTGTGCCTTGTAATAAAGCATTACCAACAACTTCTAATAAATGTAAGAATTGTTCATTCTTCGCAACGAAATCAGTTTCAGAGTTAACTTCTAATACAACTGCACGATTGCCACTGACTAAAGCTTTTGTTAAGCCTTCAGCCGCAATACGATCCGCTTTCTTAGCTGCCTTAGAAATACCTTTTTCACGAAGCCAATCTACCGCAAGAGCAATATCACCGTTTGTTTCAGTTAATGCTTTCTTGCAATCCATCATGCCAGCGCCAGTCTTATCTCTTAGCTCTTTTACTTGTGCTGCAGTAATCATTATTCTTTCACCTCAGTTGCCACAACAACTTTCTCAGCTTCAACTACTGGAGTTTCAACTGCTTTTTCAGTTCTTGGAGTGTATTGTTTGAAATCACGTTTTGGACGATCAGATGAATTACGATCGTAAGGCTTACGACCATAACGTTCTTCACGTTGACGACGTTCTTCCATACGTTGTTTACGACGACGTTCGTTTTCTTCATTTTGTTGGTTAACGTTGATAATAACATCGCTCATTGTAATATCTTTTTCAAGATCTTGTTCTTGGTGAGCATATGTTAAGATACCACCCTTAGCTTCTACAATCGCATCAGCCATTAAGCTAACGATTAACTTGATTGAACGAATCGCATCATCATTTGCAGGAATACCATAATCAATTAGATCTGGATCACAGTTTGTATCAGTAATCGCAAATACTGGAATGTTTAATTTCTTAGCTTCTAATACTGCATTGTAATCTTCAGTAGGATCGACCACAAATACCGCATCAGGTACTTTCTTCATGTCTTTGATTCCACCTAAGAAGTTTTCTAAACGAGCTTCTTCCTTCTTAATTTGTGCAATTTCCTTCTTTGGATAAACACTTAGTGTTCCACTTGCTTCCATTTCTTGGATATCAAGTAAACGTTTGATTCTCTTTTGGATTGTTCTGAAGTTTGTCAAAGTTCCACCTAACCAACGTTGGTTAATGTAGAAAGATCCACTTCTTAGCGCTTCATCTAAAACGATTTGTTGAGCTTGTTTCTTTGTTCCAACAAACAATACTTTACCGTTCTTTTCAGCGATAGCACGTAGTGCTGCGTAAGCATCATCCAACTTAGTTAAAGTTCTTTCTAAGTTAATGATATATACCTTGTTTTTAGCCGCGTAAATATACGGCTTCATTTTTGGGTTCCATTTCTTGGTTTGATGACCGTAATGAGTCCCATGTTCTAACAACTTCTTCATCGATACGACTGACATTTGTAATCCTCGCTTTCCGTTAGTCCTCCACCAGTTCTGACACAATTAACTCATTGAGCACGGAATTGTGAATCCCTGATGTGTGAAGTACATCTTCATAAGATGCCATTGAATAATATACCATAGTGAAACACGTATGACAAGTATAAGCTCTATTTTTTCGCCCTCTCAAAGGCTTTTAAATAACTATCTTTTAAACGATCCAAGGTCACATGCGTATAGATTTGAGTTGTACTCAAATTCGCATGTCCCAAGAGTTCTTGCACAACCCTCAAATCAGCCCCATTATCCAACAAATGTGTCGCAAAACTATGTCTTAACATATGGGGATGAATCGTTCTTTTTAAACCAGCTTCTAATGCACTTTTATCCAGTAAGTATTGAAATCCACGTGAAGTCATTTTATCTCCTTTGACATTCACAAACACAATATCGTGTTTAAATGAGTTTCTAAAGGTAGGACGTATATGTTTTATGTAATTAATCAATAAATCATTCATGCTTGGATAAAAAGGAATCATCCTTTCTTTACTACCCTTACCAATAAACCTTAAACTCATATCATGAAAATCAATTTCACTAATTTTCAAGTTCACACATTCAGATACACGCAAGCCACACGCATACATGAGTTCAAACATCACTCGATTACGATTCGCTTCTGGATCACTTAAATCAAAGGAATCCAGCAACGTCATCATTTCATCGAATAATAGAAAATCAGGAAGATGATGTTTCTTCTTAATCGGACTTAAATCATGAAAAGGATTATATTCTAACGTTTCTTGCATAACCAAGAAATCATAAAAAGAGCGCAAACTCGAAAGTTTCCGCGCTAAACTGGTCGATTTTAGACCTTGTTTGGTTTGAGTATTTAAATAATGAATATAAGAATGTATAAAAGGTAAATCAACAGATTTAAAATCCTCAACATTTTCATTTAAACAAAAATCATAAAACTGTTTTAAATCACGAAAATAAGCAGCCTCTGTATGTTTAGAACCTGTGTTCTTTAATCGTATGGATTTTAAAAAGTCATCGATTTCTTTATACATCATATTTTTGTATCATTGTCCTACAAGCATCCAATGCCATTTGAGCATAACGCTCTTTACGATCATGTTTCTTCCCTTTATCCTCATAATTCAATAAACCAAAAGTCGCATTCATAGGTTGGAAGTGTTCAGGATCGGTATGAGTTATATAATACGCCATTGCGCCGATAATGGAGTTAGGGTCAAAAGTAAAGACTTCTTGGCCTAAGAGTCTGCGTGCTAAACTAATTCCCGCTACACAACCACTTGCACAGGATTCTACATAACCTTCAACACCACTCATTTGACCTGCAAAATACCAGTTTTCAACATCTTTACTTTGATAATTTGAATTTAAAAGAAGTGGTGATTTGATATACGTATTTCTGTGCATAACACCATAACGTGCAAACTCACAGTTCTCTAACCCAGGAATCATTCGAATAATACGACGTTGTTCAGGCCATGTTAAGTGGGTCTGAAATCCTACAATATTATATAAGGAAGCAGCCGCATTATCTTGTCTTAATTGTACAACCGCATGCGCACGTTTTCCATTATCTTTCTCAAGTCCAACGGGTTTCATTGGTCCAAAAGTTAAAGTCATAGGACCACGCTTTGCCATTACTTCAAATGGCATACATCCTTCAAAGAAGATTTCTTTTTCGAATTCTTTTAAGGTAACTGTTTCTGCATTGATTAATTCATGATAAAAGTTCTCAAACTCTTCCTTTGTCATAGGACAATTGATGTAGTCTTGTGTCTCACCTTTATCGTATCTTGATTTAAAATAAGCTTTTTCAAAGTTAACAGAATCCTTCTCAATAATTGGCGCAGCCGCATCATAGAAATAAAGTGATTCTTGATTAAAACGATTCTTAATAAACTCCGCAAGAGGATCCGATGTTAGAGGACCTGTCGCGATAATCGTAGGAATATTTTCATCGAGTTCTGTCACTTCTTCATGAAAGACCGTCACAAGTGGATGGTTCTTAATTTCTTCGGTAATACTTCTCGCAAACCCTTCACGATCAACCGCTAATGCACTCCCAGCTGGAACACGATGTTGATCCGCATGTTTCATAATAAAGCTATCTAATAAGCGAAGTTCTTCTTTGAGTACTCCAACGGCATTCAGTAATTGATCACTTCTTAATGAGTTTGAACAGACAAGTTCCGCAAAATCATTTGTTTTATGTGCTGGAGAAGATTTAACAGGTCTCATTTCATATAAATGCACTGGAATTCCACGTTTTACGAGTTGGTAAGTCGCTTCACATCCAGCTAAACCAGCTCCGATAACACGTACAAACTTATTCTTCATCTTCAGTCTTCGCTTTCTTTTGAATATAACGACATTTTGGATAATTACTGCATCCGACAAAAACTTTACCATATCGACTCAACTTTTCAACAAGTGGTTTTCCACAATCAGGGCACATCTCACCTGTTGGCTTAGCTTCTTGTGGTTTAGATTTTGAATTTATGATGGTCTTACAGGTTGGATAATTACTACATGCGACAAATGGACCAAATCTTCCTTTACGGGTTACTAAAGGTGATCCACAGTTTGGACACATTTCTCCCGTAAATTGTGGTTCTTCTTTTTCTTTTTCTATCTTCTCAATGTGTTTACAGGTTGGATAGGTACTACATGCGATAAATGGTCCAAAACGACCTTTACGTTGTACGAGTGGATTACCACAGAGTGGACAATCACGTCCCACTTCTACTGGCGCAATCTTTTCCATTGTTTCATAGGCTTGCGTTATTAGAGGTGTAAAAAGATTATAGAAACGGGTTAATGCTTCCACATGATCTTGATTCCCTTCGGCAATATGGTCTAATTCACTTTCCATTTGCGCTGTATAGTCGACATTAATAATCGATTCAAAATGCTCTTTTAATTTAGAGTCTGTTAAGAACCCTTGTTCAGTTGGTATAAATACCTTAGTCTTACTGGATTCACCCTTTTCTAATGTGACATACATTCTTTCAATAATCGTATCAATAATCATCGCATACGTACTAGGTCGTCCAATTCCTTTACTTTCAAGCGCTTCAATTAATCGAGCTTCTGAATAACGTAAAGGAGGATTAGAAAAACTTTGAGTTCCTTCATTCTTTAAACTATGTAAGATCTCATCTTGATTTAATTCAGGTAACCATTTATCCTTGCTTGATTCGTACTTACTATAGACTTTTAAATACCCATCAAATTCTAGCTTAGAACCTCGCGCCATAAACTCATAACCTTTTTGAGCTAAAGTTACGGTAATGGTCTTAGTCTTAGGAGACGACATAAGTGACGCAAGAGAACGCGCATAGATAAGTGAGTATAGTTTTAACTCATCTGCACTTAAAATATCTTTTAAATACTCTGGTGTATATTCAATATGCGTCATACGAATCGCTTCATGCGCATCTTGAGCATTATTGTTATCTTTGACCTTATAGAAACCGACATATTCTTGGCCATATTCATGTCGAATATAGTTTTGCGCATCCTTTACAAATCCATCTGAAAAACGGGTTGAATCGGTACGCATATACGTGATCAAACCTTCTTGACCATCTTTCACATCGACCCCTTCATACAACTTTTGGGCAATTCGCATGGTTTTCTTAGCTGGAAAATTCAATTTATTCGCCGCCTCTTGTTGGAGAGTGGATGTAATAAATGGAAACTTATGTGCCTTTGATCCTGCTTTCTCCACAATGGATTGAACGATAAATTCATTGTTCAATTCTGAAAGTATTCTATCGTTCTCTGCTTGATTCTTGATTTTTAAAGTCTTACCTTCAAACTTCTCTAACTCCGCATCAAACTCTGTTTTATTCTTATCGAAATATGCTTTAATCGTCCACTTTTCTTCTGGAACGAACGCTTGTATTTCTTTTTCTTTTTCGACAATCAATCTTAATGCGACTGACTGAACTCTTCCTGCTGATTTAGAAGAAATTTTACTTTGCAGTAATTTAGATAACTTAAATCCAATAATACGATCTAAGATACGACGTGTTTCTTGAGAGCGAACTAAGTTCATATCGACATCACGAGGATGTTCAAACGCTTCTAAAATAGCTGGTTTAGTAATTTCATTAAACACCACACGTTGAGCCTTCGTATTATCCAAACCTAATTCATCAACTAAGTGCCATGAAATAGCTTCACCTTCACGGTCAGGGTCAGTCGCAAGATAGACCATCTTCGCTTTTTTAACTTTGGTTTTGAGTTGCTTAACGGTATCGCCTTTATCCTTATTGATTTTATAAGTCGGCTTAAACCCATTATCGACATCAACGCCTAAACCACCTTTACCTGTGGTTGATAAATCACGTATATGTCCTTTGGATGATACGACTTCAAAATCATCACCCAAATATTTTTGGATTGTTTTGGACTTCGATGGGGACTCCACGATTACTAAATTACGCATAACTGCTCCTATATTTAACGATTACCGTTTTTTTTCACTGTATTTCATAGTTTGGTCAATTCTTCGAGATTTGTCAAGATATTTGCGCCTTGTTGGATTAAGAAATTATTTCCCTCACCTTCAATTTGATCACAATTAAAGGGTAAACAGGTAATATCTTTACCACAATCCAAAGCCACATTGACCGTAATCATTGACCCACTTTTTAAATTCGACTGCATCACAAATAAACTTTGTCCTAATCCTGCAATAATCCGATTACGCATCACAAATTGATGTTTACGTACTTCAGTCTTCATTGGATATTCGGATAGAATTAATCCCTTAGTCCTAATTTGATTGTATAACTCTTTATTGCATTTAGGATAAATCACATCAATCCCACAACCCAATACCGCAATGGTATTTCCAATCTCCATCGCAACCATATGTGCTAATCCATCAATTCCTTTAGCCATTCCACTTACGATTATATATCGATTCGAAAGTTCTCTTACGATCTTCTCAGTCCATTTTATGGAATATGAAATGGCATTTCGACTACCAATTACTGAAACACAAGCTCTATTTATAAGCTCTATGTTTCCTCGATAGTATAGTACAAAGGGAGGATTTTTCAAGACTTTTAATGATTCTGGGTAAATATCATCACAAATGGTGAAATAAAAACCCTCTTCCTTCATTGGGATATAGGGTTCATTATTTTCTATTGCTTTATGAATTGAGGTATAATCCCCTTCATATTTAATACTATAGGCTAAGAGTTGTTTAGAGTTCATACTACTAAATATGAGGTAGAAGATTATTATCCTAATCAAACAATGTCTTTTGAGTTAGTGTTTTAACTGGTTCATAACTTAAACGATGAATGGGGGTGATTCCATATTGATATAAAGCTTCCACATGTTTCTTCGTTGGATACCCTTTATGTTGAGAAAACCCATAATTTGGATATTCCCTATCATACTCATCCATAATTTGATCACGCGTTACTTTCGCAATGATACTTGCGGCCGCAATACTGATACTTCGAGAATCCCCTTTAACATAATCACGAACATCTTTTCCAATAATGGTAAAGGGCATCGCATCACTTAATATAATCTTCGCATCAGAATAAGTCGCTATCATCTTCATCGCATTTTTTGTGGCTTGATAGATATTATCTTTATCGATTGTTAAAGGTGAAACAGACACAACCATTATCCATAACGCATCTTTTAAGATTTCTTTAAAACATTGTTTACGCTGTTTCTCAGATAATTGCTTAGAATCATTAATGAGTGGATGTGTATACCCTTTAGGTAATATCACCCCAGACACAATACAAGGACCAGCGAGAGGACCTCGTCCTGCTTCATCTAGTCCTAATATCAATTCATCCGTAATTTCATCTTCAAGCCAAATCTTGGACATATTCAAAACTCATCGGGCCTAAAGTCCCTTGTTTTAATTCACGTAAGAATGTGTTATAGGCTTGTTCAATCTGAAATTCATCTTTTTTAATATACAAACGTTGTTTGCAGATATGTTCAAAAAATTCTTTTGGATCCGATCCATTATAATCATATCGAATCTTGATCGATTCAGGATAGTGCTTCAACACGAAATTAAACGCAATATACGCTAATTGATCAATTGGTAATACCTTCTCACTAATGGATCCAGCTAGAGCTAAATGAATACCCGTTTGTGGATCATCAAACTTTGGCCAAAGTACACCTGGTGTATCCAATAAATCAAGTTGTGGATGTACATTCGCCCACTTAAGTGACATCGTAACTCCAGGGCGATCGGCCGTTGTCATAATTTTTTTCTTTGCGAGTTGGTTGATTAGCGTGGATTTACCTACATTAGGTATACCTACAACCATAGCTTTTATCTTACGAGCCCCAATTCCACGTGCTTTCCAACGCTCAAACTTTGGTTTCATAACTAAAAGGCATGCATCCACAACTTTCTTACGTGTATCATCATTCAGTAAATCAAGGGCTAATACGATTGTATTCTCACTAGCCAATTGTTTCATCCACTCCAAAGTCGCCTTTGAATCAGACATATCCAGTTTACTTAATACAATCAGTTTAGGTTTATCTTTTGCCAATTCAAAAATAAGTGGATTTATAGATGCCATAGGAATGCGTGCATCACGACATTCAATCACCATATCCACCATTTTTAAACGTTCTTGCATTTCACGTTTTGCACGAGTCATATGACCCGGAAACCATTGAATACCCATTTAATCTCCTTTAAACCAATTTATTTCATCAAGAGGATAAAATATATAAGCATCTTTCGCAATAATCGCATCTAACTTAAATGCCCCAAATACTCTAGAATCACTTGAATAAGGACGATTATCGCCCATTAAGAAAACTTCATCTTCACCTAATGTTACAGATTCAAAACTATTTGTAAATATAGGGAATTGACTAACGTAGTCTTTATTCAAGAAATCCTGATGAATTAATACCCCGTTGATATATACTTTATCATTCTGAACTTCAATGGTTTCATTCGGCAAACCAATAACACGTTTTACTAAATACTCATTCATGGATTCGACATAAACAATTACAACATCATATCGATTAACACCAAATAACTCATATGTTAAGATGTTAGAGAATCCTAAAGATTCATCTTTTAAGGTAGGATACATACTCGAACCATTAACTTTAATGGGTTTAACTACGAAGTTCGTAAGAACCAAAACAAAAATCAAGCTCGTAAAAACGCTCTTTGCGAATTCTATGAATAATTGATAACTCTTGTTTTCTTTCATAATTAGAATAAAAGCCGGTAAAAACCGGCTTTATTTTATCGAATTTCGACCAAACGAGATGCTTTACCTGAACGTCCACGCATATAGAACAATTTCGCTCTACGTACCTTACCACGACGTAACACAGTAATTTTCTCAATAATAGGTGAATGAACTGGGAATGTTCTTTCTACACCAATTTGGGAAGACATTTTACGAACGATAAATGTTTCACCGATACCTTTTCCCTGACGGGCAATTACTAAGCCTTCAAACGCCTGAATTCTGAATTTGTCACCTTCTTGAATACGTACATCCACACGGACTTGGTATCCAGGTTTGAAATCAGGAAGATCAGTGCGTAATTGAGATTGAGTAATTTCTTCAACTAAATTCAATTTCATATTTTCGCGCTCCTTTTTTTCTCACAGTTCATGTCATCATGTGATCAGCGGAACTGCCTAGCCATAGGCTTTAATAATATATCAAAGATTGAACTATAAATCAACCTTTTTTCAACTCTTCTTTCAATATTTCAATCATCATCTTCGTCTCTTCTTCATTCAGCGGTTCCTTAATAAATAGGTCAGGCCGTTTATGCCAAGTTTGACGTAATGACTCTTTTAAACGATACTTACGTATCTCTTCGTGATGCCCCGATAATAAAACGTCTGGAACTTCAATTCCATCATAGATCAGTGGGCGTGTATATTGTGGGTACTCTAAGCGATGTTCCTCAAAGGATTCATCTTGATGAGAAGCTTCTTTGATAACTCCATCCAACAGTCGAACAATCGCATCGCTGATGACCATGGACGCCAGCTCTCCACCCGTTAAGATATAATCACCGATAGATATTTCTTCATCCACATAGTTTAAGATTCGATCATCAATTCCTTCATAATGTCCACAGATAAATATTATATGATCTTTTAAACTTAATTCACGTGCCTTCTTTTGATTGAAAGTTGTCCCTTTAGGACTACTAATTAAAGTATAAGAATTCGCTTGTTTAATAGAGTTCAATGCGTCCAATACAGGTTGAACAGCCATCACTAAACCTTGACCACCCCCAAAAGGATAATCATCAACACGATTATGTTTATTGGTTGTGAATGAACGTATATCAATACACTCAATCTCTACCAAGTCTTTTAATCGAGCTTTCTTAATAATGGATGTATTTAAGAATCCTTCATACATCTCTGGAAACAAGGTTAAGATACTTATTTTCATAGACCTTCCATCCATTTAATCTTGATTTGATTCTTCTTATCATTCACATCCAAAATAAACGCATCCACATAAGGAATTAAGATATCTTTTCCTTCTGTCTTAATTCTTAGGACCGCATGTGCAGCTGTTTCCATCACATCACTCACAATCCCAATAACTTGTTCATTCTCATCAACAACTTCCATATTCATCAGTTGGAAGTAATAAACATTTTCCTTCGTATCAATACTGGATCGATCGACATAAACATCGGATTGAGCAAGCGGTTCAACACTGGTCAAATCAGGATATCCTACAAATTTGATTAATGCGTGTTCTTGATGATAACGAACCGATTCAATCACCACATCTAAAAATCCTGTTTCTCTTTCGATATACAAGATCTTCTTTGACTTAAAACGTTTCTCAGGAAAGTCAGTAAATATTTTTACTTTTACTTCGCCTTTGATTCCAAAGCCTTTTACAATTCTTCCAACTCTTATTTTTTCATTTGTCATAGGTTTAAAAAAAGGATGCGACGCATCCTAATAAGACTCAAATTTAATGGAAATGCGTTTGTTTTGGACACGCGTCGCAATCGCCATTACATTACGTAAAG
>Ga0209207_1001464_pt1 | contig 10884 bp, 9 predicted proteins | sample SaghotsprinmetaG_FD_184140 | JGI IMG/M metagenome (GOLD analysis project Ga0209207, IMG submission 184140) | Hot spring microbial communities from South Africa to study Microbial Dark Matter (Phase II) - Sagole hot spring metaG (SPAdes) (version 3) | ecosystem: Environmental > Aquatic > Thermal...
CGGGCGATTACGCCGACGACACCCGTCCGCGGCAGAAGCGCCGCCCGGCCAGCGGTGGCAAGGCGAGCACGGCGCCGCTGTGGGTCGTGGTGCTGGCTCTGCTGATCAGCCTCGGCGCCCTGGGCTGGTGGAGCTATCAGAAGATCGCGATGCTGGAGATGCAGCTGGTCGCCACGCAGGAAAGCTTCGCGCGGATCAGCGAGGACGCCGCCGGAAGGCTGCAGGACATTTCCGGCAAGGTGGTGGCGACCGAGTCCAACGTCACCACCGAGAGCGAGGCGGTGAAACTGCGGATCAAGCAGCTCGAGCAGCAGGCCATCGACCTTGCTCGCCAACAGCAGGCCTTTGCCACCGAGCAGCAGAGCCTGGCCGGCCGGCAAGGCAATCAGGATCAGCGCATGGAAGAGCAGGGCAAGCGCCTGGAGCGGCTGGGGTCCGACGTGCAGAGCCAGCAGGGCACCACCGCATCGCTGGCCGAGACGGTCAAGACCCTCGGTAGCGAGCAGGCCACGCTGAAGTCTGCGCTGGACGAGCAGGCCAAGCTGGCCGGACGGATCGACAGCCTGAGCAAGGACGTGGCGGTGCTCAAGCAGGGTGGTAACCAGAGTCAGGCGATCAGCCGTCTGGAGCAGGACATCCTGGTGCTGCGCAGCGAACTGGAAAACCGTCCGGCGCCTGCCAACAATACCAATACCGCCGAATTCGATTCCTTCCGCGCCCAGGTCACCCGCACCATCAACGCCATGCAGGGGCAGATTGCCAACCTGCAAGGGCAGATCGACGGGCGCTGAGTTCACCTCGCTCGGCCGCCGCGCGCATTCGCGGCGGCGGCCTTTGAGCGTCTCCCTCTACAGATCCAAGGCCAGCGACAGTCCGAGCCCGTGGTCGCGGTTGTCGTTTCCGCGGTAATGGTAATTGGCACGCAGCGCCAGGCCGGGCGTCAGGCGGTGCGTCAGGCCGACGCTGAAACGTGTCTGGTCGCCGGTCGGCACCGCTCCGGGCAGTTCGAAACTGTTGCCCGGCACGCTGTTCAAGGACATGCGCAAGTCGCGGCGGTCCTCATCCTCGCGCTCCACCTCCCGTGCCACCTCGCCGAACAGTCGCGTGCGTTCGGTCAGGGCATAGTCGCCGAACAGGCCGAGCGACAGGCGTAGCGAGTCCAGTTCCTGATCGTCATAGCTCAGGGTGGTAGAACGGGCGCCTTTCTCGCTGTATCCGTCGACGTCCACTTTCTGGTAGCTGGCACCGATGAACGGCCCGAACTGCAGCCGATCGCCCGGCTGCATCAGGTTGAAGCCGGTCTTCACCGCGGCGCCCCAGAGGGTTCCCTCGGTGTCGCCCTTTTCCGTGCGCTCGGTGATGCCGAGGGCGAAGGTGCGCTTCAGGTCGTGGTAGTCCAGGTAGCCTGCGCTGAGGCTGAAGTCAGCGAACAGGCGCTGATACTCGTAACGGGCGAACGCCGTGGCCAGATAGCTGCGCATGTCGTAGTCGGAGTCGTTTCGACCCAGCTCCAGCGAGTTTTCCGCCAGCCCGAGGCTGACGCCGGCCAGCCAGGCTTCGCTCAATCGATGGGTAACACCCAGCGACAGGCTCAGACCATGTCCGTCTCCACCACCGTAACCGTCGTACTCAGGTCGGTTGTAACCGCCCTGAACGAAGGTGCGCCATGCGCCGACCGGTTGCCAATCGCCACGCAGAGCGGCCAGCTCGGTATCCAGCTGCTGCAGGTGGGCGCGCAATGCGGAGCGGCCCATCTCCGGCAGCAGCGAGACTTCCCAGGGCGCGGACAGGATTGAATAGAGGTAGTCGGCGCTGATCTGGTGAACCGCGGTGGTGGGATGCACGGCGTCGTTGAACAGCAGGCGGCTTGGGTCCGGCGCGCTGCCGCCGAGGCTGTAAACCGGATCAGCCTGGCAGTTGCCGGCCGATGCGTCGAAACACACTGCGGTCTGTGCCACGTTGGGGTCGAAGCCGAACGCCGCCAGATCAGCGCGCACCTCGGCGAGCAGCAGGCGATTGTTCACCAGTACGTAGTTGCCGCCCTGGGCTTGCAGTTGGCTGGCCAGCTCGGCATTGAACTGGTCGCTCAGGAAGTTGAACGTCGCAGCCTGCCCGGTGAAGGCGCCCAACGGCGTGGTACCGACGTCGGGCAGATCGGAAACGATGATGTAGCGCGCTCCTGCCGCCTGCAGGGCGCCGACGCCAGCCACCAGATTGCTCGCGGCTTGGGCCATGGTCACCGGGTTGGTGTTGAGCTGGAAGATGTCGTTGCCGCCACCGTTCAGGTAGTACAGGGCATTGCTGTCGACTCGCGGATTTTCCCGCAGATAACCGGGTCGGGTACGGCTAAGGCCGCCTACCTCAACGATGGAGTCGCCGTTTATCGAGTCGAGTATCTGATCGGTACGGTAACCGCCCACTGCATAGTTGGTCCCGTCGGGGTTGCCAGTCAGCAGCGCCGGTAGCAGCGGTGTGGATGGCAGGGACTGCAGACCCAGCATGCCGGCCAGTCGTTGGGTGCCGACCTCGCCGATGTACTCGCCCGGTCCGTAGGTGGGACCGGTGCGGTTGGTGAAGCGCAACCCCCCGGTGGGGTTGCCGCCGAGCGTCGGGCTTTGTAGATCCGGAAAGTTGCCCGCATCGCTCAGCGAGTCGCCGAACACGATGAACTGGCTGAACGGCCCGCTATCGGCAGTAGCGACGCTGGACACGCAGGTGAGCAGAACGGCTGCCGCAAGCGGCTTGAGAGCGCTTTGCACGGGGGTATCTCCTTATTGTTCTTTTTGTGGATACGTCGACTCGCAGACGGGGCGGGCGACCCGGTCACGCTACTGGCTGGTGTCCGTGCCGATAAGCGCTCAAAAGGGCGATTGTTCCTCAGTGGCGCTACCTCTAAGGAAGTAATGGCTGTTTGCAATCAATTCATTGTCCTGGCTCAAGGGAATGCTGGGGTCAACTGGCTACCATCGGCTCCGCTTGCGGCTGGGGTAATGCTTTCGCCCTGCCGAGTAGTCGCCGCTTTGAAATGGATTGAAGAGCCGCCATCGGTATTCGGGAGTCGCCGGAGGCGTGCCTGCTGCGAATAGACCGTCCCAGCTGGGAGCACAACAATAAGATGCCATCGCCCCTCGATTTGCTGCTCAACCGCCTGACAACGCTGCTGCCCAGCGAACTCAAGCCCAATGAACTGCGCCATCTGCTGACGCCGGGTCGCCATCCGTTGCTGCTCTGCCAGCGCCGGGCGACGCTGATCGTCAACCGCGTCCGCCTGTTCGCTTTTCTCTTCGCGGTGCTGACGCCTCTGTGGAGTCTGATCGACCTGATGGTGTTCGAGCCGCGGTTGTGGCTGGCGTTGGCCGGGTTGCGAATGATGGCCTGCCTCGCCTTCACCGGACTGCTCTTGTTCTACCGGCCGAGTGGCAATCTTCTGGATGCCTACCGCGCGATCGCGATCCTCTTCGCGATACCTACGATCTTCTACATCGCGTCACATACCCTGCTCGGCAGCTATCAGCTGGCGCAGTTCTCGGCCGTGGTCGGTGCGGGCTATGCCTTCCTGCCGTTCGTGCTGATGGCCGGGCTGACCATCTTCCCGTTGACCCTGGTGGAGAATCTGGTGCTGGCCAGCCTGCTGCTGCTGGCCCAGGCGTTCGCCGGCTATCTCAGCTGGGCCACGCTCAACTGGCCGTCGTTCGCAGGGGCGTTCTGGTTGCTGATCCTCATTGCCGGTGTCACCAGCCTGGCCAGCATGAGTCAGCTGGCATTCATGTTCGCGCTGGTGCGCCAGGCGATCCGTGATCCGCTCACGGGGGTGTTTTCCCGTGGCAGCGGAGAGGAGATCCTGCGCCTGCAGTGGGATAGCGCGCAGCGCAAGGATGGCGCGCTGGCGCTGGCCTTCATCGACCTGGATCATTTCAAGTCGATCAACGACAACCACGGGCATGAAGCCGGCGACCAGGTGCTGCGCTGCGCGGCGCGGCGTCTGGTGACGACCCTGCGCGCGTCCGACAGCCTGCTGCGCTGGGGCGGCGAGGAGTTCCTGTTGATCATGCCGGATACCGACATGCAGCAGGCGCACCTGGCGCTCGAGCGTATTGTCGGGCAAGGCCTCGGCCTGCGCCCGGACGGCGCACCGCTGACCGCCAGCATCGGCCTGGCGGAGCGGCGTTGCGATCAGGTGGACGACTACCGGGATCTGCTGGAGCTGGCGGACAAACGCATGTACTACGCCAAGACCGGCGGGCGCAATCGGCTCTGCGCAATGGAGCCGGATGCGGTGCTGCAGCAGGGATCGCTCGCGCTGAGCGGCTAGCCGCCGGGTAGCGTGCGGCGCGTCCGGGTCAGCCGGCAGCGACGCCGAACACGTGGCGCAGGTAGCTGACGAAGGCTTCGTCGCGGCACATGGTCTTGCCCGGCGAGTCGGAGATCTTTGCCACCGGCTGGCCGTTGCAGGCGGTCATCTTGATCACCATGTTGGTCGGCTCCACTCCCGGAATGTCGCAGGTGAGCCCGGTGCCTATGCCGAAGCTGGGTCTGCTGCGGTCGATCAGGGCGCGGTGGATGTGCAGTGCCTTGGCGAAATCCAGACCGTCGGAAAAGATCAGCTGACGGCTTTTCGGATCGATGCCGAGGCGCTGGTAGTGTGCGATGGCTTTCTCCGCCCATTCCAAGGGATCGCCCGAGTCGTGGCGCAGGCCATCGAACAGCTTGGCGAAGTACAGATCGAAGTCGCGCAGGAAGGCATCCATGGTGATGCAGTCGGTCAGCGCGATGCCCAGTGCGCCACGGTATTCGCGAACCCAGCAGTCGAGCGCCGCGACCTGACTGTCGATGAGGCGCGGGCCGAGCTGCTGGTGCGCCATGATCCATTCGTGGGCCATGGTGCCCATGGGTTTCACGTCCAGCGTGCGGGCCAGATGCACGTTGCTGGTGCCGACGAAACGGCCGGGAAAGTCGCAGCGCAGGCGCTCGACCACCATGGCCTGAACCGCGAAGGAGAATCGTCGCCGGGTGCCGAAGTCAGCCAGGGTGAAGCTGGCCAGCTCCTCGGCAGTCGCCTGCCTGCGCAGCCAGGCGAACTTTTCGTCCAGCCTGGCGCCCGCCTGTTCCAGCGTCACCTGCGCATAGCGCGCGCGGTTGCGCACCTCGCTGACGATGGCCAGCAGCGGTACTTCGAACAGGATCACATGCAGCCAGGGCCCGCGCAGGTACATCACCAGCTCGCCGTCCTCGACATCCACCCGCAGGTAGCGGAGATCGAAGCGGAACAGCCCGAGAAAGCGGATGAAGTCGGGCTGCATATAGGGGACTCGCTCGAGGAAGGCCAGTTCCTCGGCGGACATCTGCAGCTCGGCCAGCGCTTCGATCTGGTGGCGGATCTCGCTCAGGTAAGGGCTCAGGTCTTCGCCGGAGCGGCTGCGAAAGGCCCATTCCACTTCCGCATTGGGGTAGTGATGCAGGACCGCCTGCATCATGGTGAGCTTGTAGAAGTCGGTATCCAGCAGGCTCTGGATGATGCGGTCCGAAAATGCGCTGCTCATCGGGTCGTTCCGTTCTGGACATCGGGTGATGGTAGCGGCAAATGGCGAGCAAGGCGCTGCCCGAGGGCCTTTGGCGTGTTGCCGAGCGGGTACTGCCATCGGTCGACTCGCGCTGTCGATCAAGTAATTCGAAAGACGAACATGTGCGGTCGTGCAGTTGGTCGGAATATTGTCGTTACGTAGCGCTTGATGCGGTTTTTGATATTAACGGGCTGGCAAATATATATCGATCGCCATAGTTTGATGTATCGATTTGATATCTATTCGATAGCAACTTAGCGCAGATTTTTAATGCATACGGTAAAAGATAATAATATCTGTCGGTGACGGGTAGAGGCCTTTGTTAAATAAGAAAAGGCAGGTGCCGAAGCGCCTGCCTTTTCTGTTTCGCCGTAGCGTTAGTTAGCTGCTGCGGCCACCGCCGTGGCTGTTCTGGCCACCCTTGCGGCCGGCCTCGGAGGCCTTCTCGCGGTCATTGGCAAAGTTGCCGCCACTGTTGTGACCGCCCTTGCGGCCGGCTTCGGAAGCTTTCTCTCGATCGTTGGCGAAGTTGCCAGGGTTGTTATTTGCCATGTGTTTTTCTCCTCGATTGGATAGACACTTTCACAAACGGCTGAAAGAGAGAGATCAATCAGCCTTCACTGTCTCAGAGGGGGTATCGCCACAGGAGTTTCGCCCTGTTTCAAAGTGCAGACGAATGGTTTTCCTCATATGCAGTAGGACTATGGCGTGATGAAATTACAAGCGAAGCGGTAAATGGGCTTATTGGCGTAGAAAAGAGTTCTGTTAATTGCAGCCGGTCAGCTCGGCCTGATAGGCGAAGCGCGCGTTTCGCTCGGCGAGCAGGCGCATGACGTATCCGATCTTCAGCGCCGTCGGGCCAAGTATGACCAGAGCGTGGGCAGCGACCACACTGCCCATCGCAAGCCGATGATCGAACAGATAGGCACCGCTGATGCCGAGCAGCAACAGCAGCACGCCACCCACCATGAAGCTGTTGGCCATGAACCACAGGTTTCGGGAACAACCGGGCTGGAACGGCATGACTGAATCTCCTCTGGAGGAGGCTCGCGTGGCGCGAGCCTCGAATGGGTCAATCGAGGGCTGATGCGGGACCGAAGAACTCGTAGCGCGTTTGCTGCTCCGGCACGCCAATGGCCTTGAGTTGCCGGCGCACGGCTGCCATGAACGGTTTCGGGCCGAGGAAGTAGGCGTCGACATCGCGGCTCTGCGGTAGCCAGTCCGCCAACTGCTGTTCGGTCAGCCGGCCGATGGCATCCGGTGCGTCAGCCGAGCCGTCGTGCTCCTCGTAGCAGTAGAAGCGCTGGAGCTGCGTGTGGCGCTCGGCGAGTGCGTCCACAGCGCGGCGGAAGGCGTGCACCCCGGCATTGCGCGCGCAGTGGATGAAGTGCACCGGCCGGGACGTCGCCAGCGCCTGCTCCAGCATCGCCAGGGTCGGGGTGATCCCCACGCCGCCGCTGATCAGCACCAACGGCTTGTTCCCGGGCGCAAGGGTGAACTCGCCTGCCGGCGCGAACAGCTCGACGATCGCGCCCTCCGGCATGTCGTGCAGCGCATTGGAGACCACGCCGCCAGGCTCGCGCTTGACGCTGATGCGATACTCGCGACCGTTGCCGGCAGCGGACAACGAGTAGTTGCGGCGCTCTTCCTTGCCATTGATTTCCAGCCTCAGACCGATGTACTGGCCGGGCAGGAACTCCATCAGCGGCCCGTCATCCTCCGCTTGCAGGTGAAACGAGGTGATCTCCTCGCTCTCCTTGACCTTGCGCGCAATGCGGAACGGGCGCGCGCCACGCCAGCCTCCCGGCGCTTCGGCCTTGGCCTGGTAGAGGTGTTCTTCCTGGCCGATGAGCAGGTCGGCGAGCTGCTGATAGGCCGCCGCCCAGGCGTCGATTACCGCATCGGTGGCGATGGCCTCGCCAAGCACCTCGCGGATGGCGCGCAGCAGGCAATTGCCGACCAGCGGGTAATGCTCGGGTAGCACCTGCAGGGCGACGTGCTTGTTGATGATCTGTGCCACCAGCGGGCCGAGAGCGTCCAGCCGGTCGATATGCCGGGCATACATCAGCACGCCGTTGGCCAGGGCGCGCGGTTGCTCGCCGCTGGCCTGGTGTGCCTGGTTGAACAGCGGGCGAACCTCGGGATGCTCGCTCAGCAGCAGCTTGTAGAAATGGTTGGTCAGGGCTTCGCCACCGCTTTCCAGCAACGGCACGGTGGCTTTGATAAGGGCGATCTGTTCAGCGCAAAGCATCGAATATTCCTCTGGTGGGGAAAACCGACGGTCGCCGTGGCGAACGTCATGCAGAGGGCTTTCAACAATCGTTCCAGCTCTGAAATTGACTTGAATCAAGGTTTTCGGGGCGTTGCTGGTGAAATTCACCCTGATTTGCACGGGTCATCCGAACCCATGAGGGTGGAATGTACACTCCGCTTGCGTGCCGAACCTTCGTCGCCGTCCGGCTTTCCTATGGGAGAGCCCGAACATTTCATTAGCTGGAGAAAGGCATGGAGATCTATCACATCACCCATGAAGACGATCGTTGGGTGCTGCGCGAAGAGGGCGACCAGCGCGCCCTGCTCGAAGCGGCGAACCGGCAGGACATCCTCGACGAAACCCGGGATTACATGAAGTTGCGCACGGCGCTGGTCAAGGTGCACGCCGAGGGTGGCGACGTCGCCGAAGAGCACCGCTACCCGCAGGAACAGGACCCGCTGACAACCGGAGGGTGAGGCTTTGTGCTGGCTAATCGACCCGGCTGGGATGGGGTGCGCGCAGCGCCAGGCCTAGCCAGGTCGCCAGCAGGAACGGCAGGGTCAGGGCCGGCAGCCCCAGTTCGATGCACACCCGCCAGATCGCCACTGCGGCAATCATGCCCAGCAGCGGCAGGCGCCAACCGCCACGCCATTGCACCAGGGCCAGCGCGGCGAGGGCCGGGTTGAAACCGGCCTGGCCGTCCGCCCAGGGTGCGCCGAACAGCCCCGCAGCCAACAACCCCATCGCCGAGCCCGCCAGCAGCCACAGGGCATCGCGCAAGGAGGCCAGGGCCACGGCCGCCAGCAGGCAGGCGGCCGCGAGCGGCTGGTGGAGAAAGACCACCTGGCCGATACCCAGCAGCCAGGCGTCGCGCAGCGTCGTTGCGTCGGGTGCGGGGACATCGGGCGATGAAACCGACACCGGCGCGATGCACAACAGCGCGAGCAGGCCGATCAGCACGAAGGGCAGGGTGAAGCCCGGCAGGCCGCCGTTGTGGCGCAGCCGAGCGAGCAGCCATGCCTGTAGCGGACAGCTGGCCAGCGCCGCCACGCCGACCAGCACCAGGCTGGCGCCTGACAGGCCCAGCTGGGTCACCAGCAGCGCGCCGAGCAGCGCGGCGTTGTAACCGTAGAGACCGTCGTCTCGATCAGCCGGTGGATAGCCGAGCCAGGTGGCGCCTAGGTGAGCGACCAGCACGCCGCTCAAGGCGCCGACGAGCAGTGCCGGGGCGCCACTGGCCAGCGCGAGCATGACCAGCGCTCCGCAGCCGGCATGGCGCTGCAAAAAAATCTGGGCGAAGGCATGCAGCACGGCGCGCAGGTGCGAAGAGTCGGGCATCGGCGAAATCCAGGCGAGCGCAAGGGTGCCGACCCGCAAGGGGGCGACGACCGCTGTCGTGGGGAGGTGGGCCGGGCTTGCGCCCGGCTCCATTCAGGGCAGGACTTCGATGCGCAGCGAGTTGGTGGTACCCGGCTGGCCCAGTGGCACACCGGCGGTGATCAGCACCGTATCGCCGCTCTCGGCCATGCCCTGCGCCCGTGCCAGCTCGACGGCGTGGCCGCTGACCTGCTCCATGTCGCGCATCGGCGCATCCACTACCGAGTACACGCCCCAGGCCACCGTCAGCTTGCGTGCGGTGGCGGTGCTGGGCGTCAGGCTGAGGATCGGCGTGGCCGGCCGCTCGCGCGAGGCGCGCAGGCTGGAACGGCCGGATTCGGTGTAGTTGACCAGCACCGCCACCGGCAGGATGCCGCTGATGCGGCGGATTGCGCAGCTGATGGCATCCGGCAGGGTCGCCTCGGCGTTGGGCCGGTGCACGTCGAGCTGCGCCTGGAAGTCCGGGCCGCTTTCCACCTGGCGGATGATCTTGCTCATCATGCTCACCGCTTCCAGCGGGTAATCGCCGGAGGCGGTTTCAGCCGACAGCATCACCGCGTCCGCACCCTCGGCCACGGCGTTGGCCACGTCGGTGACTTCGGCACGGGTCGGGGCCGGGGCGAAGCGCATGGATTCGAGCATCTGCGTCGCAACCACCACCGGGCGGCCGAGCTGGCGGCAGATGCGCACGATGTTCTTCTGGATGCGCGGCACGTTTTCCGGCGGTACCTCCACGCCCAGGTCGCCACGCGCCACCATGATCGCGTCCGACAGCCTGGCGATCTCGCGCAGGTGCTGCACCGCGGAAGGCTTTTCGATCTTGGCCATGAGGAAGGCCCGCTCGCCGATCAGCTTGCGCGCCTCCTGGATGTCCTGCGGGCGTTGCACGAACGACAGCGCCACCCAGTCCACGCCCAGCTCGAGGCCGAAGGTCAGGTCCTGGCGGTCCTTCGCCGTCAGCGGCGAAAGCTCCAGCACCGCCTCCGGCACGTTCACGCCCTTGCGGTCGGACAGCTCGCCGCCGGCCACCACGCGGGTCTCGATGGCGTCGGCATGGCGCTCGACGACCGTCAGGCGCAGGCGACCATCGTCGATCAGCAGCTGCATGCCCGGTTCCAGCGCGGCGATGATCTCCGGGTGCGGCAGGTTCACGCGCCGGCTGTCGCCCGGTGTCGGGTCCAGGTCCAGACGAAAGGCCTGGTCACGCTCAAGGCGGACCTTGCCGGCGGCGAAACGGCCGACCCTGAGCTTGGGCCCCTGCAGGTCCATGAGGATGCCGATCGGCTGGTTCAGCTCCTGCTCGACCTGGCGAATCCAGGCGAAGCGCTCGGCGTGGTCGCTGTGCTCGCCGTGGCTGAAGTTCAGGCGGAACAGGTTCACGCCGGCCTCGACCAGTGCGCGCACGTCGTCGACGCTGCGGGTGGCCGGGCCGAGGGTAGCGAGAATCTTGACCTTCTTGTCGTGTGTCATGGCGGTGCTCTGGGGCAGTTGTTGTTCTGATGCGCGCCTGAACGAGGTGGAGGCCGTCAATCCGACGACGGCAGGATCAGGATGGCGCGAAAGTCGTTGACGTTGGTGCGCGTCGGGCCGGTGACGATCAGGCTGTCCAGCGCGGCGAAGTAACCATAGCCGTCGTTGTCGGCCAGCGAGTCGGCGGCACGCAGGCCCAGCGCCTCGGCGCGGGCAAAGCTG
>Ga0209207_1001466_pt1 | contig 10878 bp, 9 predicted proteins | sample SaghotsprinmetaG_FD_184140 | JGI IMG/M metagenome (GOLD analysis project Ga0209207, IMG submission 184140) | Hot spring microbial communities from South Africa to study Microbial Dark Matter (Phase II) - Sagole hot spring metaG (SPAdes) (version 3) | ecosystem: Environmental > Aquatic > Thermal...
TGGATGGTGGACGAAATCAAGATTTGAGATTTGAGATTTGAGATTTGAGATTTAAAATATTTACAGGTATATAGGTGTCCAAAATAAAAATAATATACAAGCAGGGATATCACACGATTTTTTTGCCAAAGAACTACCTTCTCACACGTGCAAGCCTTTGTGAGACTCCATACTTAGTTTTGAAGTCTTGACAGTTGAGGCTTCCGCTTCGTCTTCAGCCTCCTTGAGGTTACCCGTGGCTTTGGCTCCAGAAATCGCATCATATCCCTCGGATTGCCAAGTATATGAGAATTTATTTTGTACGGGCATGTAAAAAATAAAAGTGGATAATTATATAAACTTTAACAACATCGCCAATTGCACTCATTGCGGAAGCTGCAAGGCATTGTGTCCTACCTACTCTGAGGAGCCAAGGGAGTTGATGAGTGCAAGAGGCAGGGTTGCCCTCCTGCAGACATTTAGCAGGGGTGAGTTAAAGGCATCAAGCAGGTTCTATGAGAGCCTGTTTAGCTGCCTCTTATGCGAGGCGTGCAACAAGTCCTGTCCTCTGGGTATAAATATTGCTGATGCTATATATAAAGGCAGGAAAATTCTCAGAAGTTTCGATAAAAAGAGATTTTTAGTCAATCATCTTTTAAACATTGCGATTAGAAATCCTGCGGTTTCCTTTAAGCTGCTAAAAGTTTTTAGGGTATTATCTAATGTTCCTTACGCCCACAGGTTTCCCCCGTTTGGCTATATTAAGAGACTCGGTATCAAAGAAGCAGTTAGACCTTTTAGGAGTGAAATTACCGTCTTCAGGGCTCAACAGACCATTGGCAGGATAGCTATATTTACGGGTTGCGTCATAAACTATATCTTTCCTTCCTATGGCATGTCGCTTTTAAATGTATTGAATACCGTTGGGTATGATGTGATTCTGCCTGCTGCAGAGGTGTGCTGCGGCGCCCCAATGCTTGAATCAGGGATGGAGGAGAATGCGGCAAGAATGGCGGAGATTAACATGGAGACATTTAAAAACCTGAATGTTGAGGCTATAATTGGACTCTGCCCGACTTGTATACATTTCATTAGAAATGTTTATAAAAGGCTTGTTGGCGATGCCCTTGATAATGTTCTTGAACTCTCCGAATTTTTCAGTCAAAGGTTAGCCATAAGCAGTTTCAATAACAGCAAGTTCTTTAACCAAGAACTTCCAGTGAAATCCAATCTTAAAGCTATGTATCATGATCCCTGCCACTCCAAATACAGCCTTAACTTATACAATGAGCCAAGAAATATCCTTAAGAGCGCTGGAGTAAATTTGCTCGAGCCTTCTGAAGCAGGCTGCTGCGGCTCAGGCGGCGCCTTTGGATTGTTTTACGGAGGGCTTTCAGAAGGAATGCTTCAAAACAGACTTGAGGCATACAAAGCCGCTGATGTGATAATTACATCATGCCCCAACTGCATTATTCAGCTAAAGAGTGGCATTAAAGAGCGCAGAGTGATGCATATAATAGAAATAATTGAAAAGATTTTTGTAAAAGACCAAAATATGAGATGGTAAGGGCTGTTTCAGAATTTTTATAATCCACAAGTTTTATTTTGCTTCAACCTTATTAAGGCAATATTTTTTACAAAAATTCCATGAAGTTTTTATAAGGGGTCGTATAAAAATCCTTCGCCAGCCCTTCCCATCTAACTTGGCGATTTTATAAAGCTTTTAGTTATATCCGAATTTGGATAAAAGAACATGTATGACAAGGTCATTTTAAAAAGAACAAGCAGGCTCAATGCAGGACATCTTTGGGTTTTCTCCAATGAGATTAAGACAGATTTCAGAAATATCTCTCCGGGAGGGCTCACTGATATCTATGATGTCAAAGATAACTATATTGGCACAGGATATTTCAACCCAAATTCCCTAATATCAATAAGGCTTCTTACGAAACAGAAGGAGGAGATAAACAAGGAGTTTTTTATAAGGAAGATCGAGGCTGCGCTATATTACAGACGGCATTTAATTCCCAAAAGAGACGCCTTCCGCCTTGTCCACAGCGAAGGTGATTTCCTTCCGGGCGTTATAGCGGATAAATACGGAGACTGTCTGGTCTTGCAGATTCTTACGCTCGGAATGGAAAAATTAAAATGGATAGTTATTGAAGCCTTTGATGAGATATTGTCGCCTTCAGTAATTATCCTGCGAAACGATTCCCAGAGCAGAATCCTTGAAGGGCTTTCTCTGGAAACTCATATAATCAAAGGCAATTTATACTCTCCCCCGATAATAAAAGAAGGCGGGATTAGCTTTGAGATAGACCTTTTTACCGGACAAAAAACAGGCTTCTTTTTAGACCAATGGGAAAACAGGCTCACCGCCTGTAAATATATTAATGGAGGGCAAGGGCTTGATGTCTTTTGCTATTCAGGTGCATGGGGGCTGCATCTCGCACAAAAGGGTGCATCGGTGGTCTTTGTTGACGAGTCAGAAAAGGCGCTCTTGCAGGCGCGCAGGAACGCCGCATTGAATGGCCTTATTGAGAATTGCGGTTTTGTGAGAGAAGACGCCTTTATCTTTCTGAAAAAAATGCTAAGGGAAGATAAAAGATTTGATTTTATTATTCTTGATCCCCCCGCATTTGCTAAAAGCAAGGCAAACATCAAGGATGCGATAAGGGGCTACAGGGATTTAAACCTTATTGCTATGAAACTGCTCGAAAAAGATGGGATACTGATAACTTCATCCTGTTCTTATCATATTGACAAGCAGACGTTTCTGGATATAATTAAATCGGCTGCGCAAGGCGCTGGCAGGGCTGTAAGGCTGCTTGAATTCCGCTCACAGGGGGCTGACCACCCTATATTACTCTCCGTCCCTGAAACAGAATATCTGAAATGCGCCTTCATTGCCGTTTAAATTTCTAAGGAATTTAAATAATCTCCCCTCACAAAGGCGAATGAAAATATTTTCCCCCTTTGTGAAGGAGGGATGAAGGGGGATTTTAGATATTAAAGAGGTTGATAAAACCTCTCCTAACCCCTCTTTGTCAAAGAGGGATATTGTCAGGGCAATGTAATAATTATTACATCTTTTCAGGCGCTTTTACTGATAAAATTTTAAGGCCGTGTTTCAAGACTATCCTAACCGCATCGCAAAGGGCAAGTCTTGCCTTGGTTAATTCGGTATCATCTGATATTACCCTATATTTCTGATAGTATGTGTGGAACATACTTGCCAGTTCCTGAAGGTAGAATGTTATACGGTGGGGCTCACGGGCAAGCACGGCATTTCTGAATATCATGGGGTAAATTAGTACCTTTTTGATAAGCCTTATTTCGTCCTGATTAAAAAGATTGCCGTTGAAATCCGAGATGTTTGCTAATCCAGCAGGATTAGCATTGTCCCTAAACTTTTCAAAGATGCTGTTGATTCTTGCATGGGCATACTGCACGTAGTATACAGGGTTTTCGTGGGATTCCTTTTTGGCGGTTTCGATATCTACCTCAAGGTGGCTATCGTGCCTTCTGGTGAGGAATAAAAATTTTGTGGTATCAACACCTATTTCATCCATAACCTCCCTGAGGGTAATGAATTCCCCCGTTCTTTTAGACATCTGGACGGGCGAACCGCCCCTAAGAAGCGTAACCATCTGAACAATAAGTATCCTGAGCTTGTCTCTGGGATACCCAAGGGCTTCCATCACAGCTTGAACTCTTGGTATATAGCCGTGATGGTCGGCTCCCCAGATATCTATTATTTCATCATAACCTTTTTCTATCTTTTTTCTGTGATATGCTATGTCTGATGCGAAATAGGTATATTCTCCATCATGTTTTACGATCACTCGGTCTTTGTCATCACCGAGTTCGGAAGATTTAAACCATACTGCCCCATTGCGATCATAAACATAGCCCAGTTTTCTCAATTCATTAATTGAGTCCTGCACTATAAAGTTTTCAAAAAGTTCCTTCTCGCTCTGCCAATGGTCAAAGGTTATACCGAAATCTTCAAGGTCTTTTTTAATCCCGTCAAGCATTTTTTTGCTGCAGAATTCTGTTATATTGCTGGCTGGCATCCCTGATTGATGAAATTCTTCAGCAAGGGTGTTGATATAGTCACCCCTGTAACCGTGTTCAGGATAGGCATAGTCTCTGCCTATCATCTGATTATACTTTGCCCATACAGAAAGGCCGAGCAATTGAACCTGTCTGCCCGCATCATTAATGTAGTATTCCTTTTCAACATTATAGCCAGCAGCCTCTAAGAGATTTGAGAGGGCTGAACCAACGGCGGCTCCGCGCCCATGACCAAGGTGAAGAGGGCCTGTGGGGTTGGCGCTTACAAATTCTATCTGAACGCGCTTGCCTTTGCCGATATCCTGATAAAGATATCCCTCGTTTTCCAGAATTAGTTTTCTCAATTCTTCCCAAAGAAAGCTTTTTGTGAAGGTAAAATTGATAAAACCTGGTCCTGCAATCTCTACCTTTTCAAATATACTGCCAGATTCTATTCTGCTTATGATTTCCTGAGCAATTTTTTTAGGGGATTTTTTTAATTGTTTCGCAAGTCCCATAGCAACAGGCGTTGAAAGGTCACCGAGGCTTTCATCTTTTGGAATCTCTATTTCTATGTCTCTGCCGGGTTGCTCGGTTTGTTTTATGCCTGTTTTATCGAGAACATCCTTTAATGTTTTATACATGTTTTATTCAACTGCCACAAAGGTCTCAGTGCGTTTAATGCCTCTTATTTTTCTTATTTTATGCAGAATCTTGTCAAAAATCTCAGCAGTGTCATCTGCTTCTACTACGGCAATAATGTCATAATGACCCGTTATCACATCAGCCTGAACTATACCTTTTGTCCCCCTTAGGGAATCCCTTACAGATACTTCCTTGCCAGGTATTACATTTGCGAGAAGATATACTCTTGCCATATGAACCTCCATTTTTTGGATACCGTTAAATATATCTCATTAAGGCGGAGATAATCAACATTAAATCAAGGCAGGCAGGGAAACGTGTATTGAAATTAATTATAATAGCTAACTATAATATTCAATTCAATCCTGAAACCTTTAAGCCCTTTTCTACGATAATACAGGAAGATAAAAAATTTTTTAGACTATAGGAGATCATCAAATGTCATCAAATGTATTGTTACTACAAGAAAAATCATATCTTAAAAAAACGAGCGAGATAAAAGACAAGCGTCCTTATTCTCCATGCCGTGCAGCGTGCCCTGTTCATACGGATATACAGGGTTATGTGGGGCTCATCTCTAAAGGCATGTATAACGAGGCTTTTGATGTGATATCAGCGCCCAACCCTATTGCGTCAGTGTGTTCAATGATATGCCACCATCCCTGTGAACAGGCATGCAGACGTTGTTCTGTTGATGAGCCGCTTGCAATAAGACATCTGAAGAGGTTTGCCATAGAAAAATCTCTTGAATACCGCAAAAGCAAGCGGAAACCTGTAGAAAAAACCAGAGGTAAAAGTGCTGGAATAATAGGTTCAGGTCCTTCTGGTTTGACTGCAGCGAATGACCTGGCATCTTTAGGCTACGATGTGACTATTTATGAACGCCACCATGTGCTGGGCGGAATGCTCGCATCGGCTATTCCGCCCTACAGGCTTCCCAGGGAGATACTTCAGGAGGATGTGGAAGATGTCATCTCAAAGGGCATAGATGTGAAAACTAACTGTCAGGTAGGCAAGGATATTACCCTAAATGAAATTATCTCGAAACATGATGCCGTGCTTATCGCAGTTGGGCTTTCCCTGAGCCGCTCTCTAAATATTCCTGGCGTTGAAGGACCCGGTGTATTACTCGCAATCCCTTTTCTTACTGAAGTTGCCTTTGGCGGAAAGCCTAAACTGGGGGAAAATGTGCTGGTAATAGGCGGTGGAAATGTAGCGGTGGATGTTGCCCGCACGGCAAGACGGTTGGGGGTAAAAAAGGTTTCGATGGTTTGCCTCGAAAGCGCAGAAGAGATGCCTGCCTGGACATGGGAGGTCAACGAGTCTCTCGAAGAGGGGATTACGATACTGAACCGCTGGGGACCTAAGGCTGTTCGCAGGACAAACGGAACTGTTCAAGGGCTCGAGGTCGTTAAGGTCAAGTCTGTATTTGATGAATTGGGGAGATTCAGCCCCACTTTTTATGATGATCAGACATCATTTATCGAAGCAGATACAATTATTATCACAATTGGACAGATGTCTGACAACTCTCTTCTAAAAGACAGCCCTGTCAGTGTAGATCAAAGAGGAAGGATTGATTGGGATCCTGATACCCAGATGACAAATGCAAAGGGTGTATTTGTCTCCGGAGAGGTGGTAACAGGTCCTGGCTCTGCTGTTGCAGCAGTCGCAAATGGTCATCGCGCTGCCCTTGCAATGCATCTTTATTTGCAGGGCGAAGGCATCAAAGGGGTGCTTCCTGTCGCTGAAAAGGAGAAAATCGCACCGCTCCCTGAAGATGTCAAGAAAAAAATTCTTGCAGTGCCTCGTCAGAGCATCAAACATCTCGCACCCGAGATCAGGTGTGAGTCTTTCTGCAGCTTTGAGTTGAGTTATGATGAAGAAGAAGCCCTTAAAGAGGCAGGAAGGTGCCGGGGTTGCGGTGGTGGTGCTTATGTCAATGTAAACAGGTGCATGGGTTGCCTAACATGTCAGAGAATCTGCCCTTATGGAGCACCTGTGGTATCGTCTTATTCTGAAATCAGGCTTGAGTATTGTCAGGCGTGTGGTCTTTGCGCTCCTGCATGTCCAGGACGCGCTATTAGCATGCTAAGCTACGATATAGATGGAATAAGGAATGCACTGCCATCAATGGTAGGGACCATAGACCCGAAACGCACTGATCCAGTTGTTGCTGCCTTTTTGTGTAACCATCACGCAGGTGTGGGCGGCTTTAACCTGCAAGAAAACATAATACAAATTCCCGTTCATTGTATTAGTCGGGTTGATATTCTCGACATTCTCAAAGCATTTGAGTGCGGTGTTGACGGTGTTGCAGTGCTTCACTGCGCAGATGGCTCCTGTAAATATCGCGGCATCGCTCGTAGGGTTGGCGCCCGTATGGAGAACGCAAAAAAGCTGATTAGCGCCCTTGGCATAGAAGAGGGGCGTCTTTCTTTGATATCTGCAGATGCCACAGTTTCAGAACTTTTTAGACCAGAGTGCTTAAACTTCTCCGTCATGATAAAGAATTTGGGACTCCGTTCACTTTAACCCTGTTTAATGTGGTATAATTCAAGTTCTTTTTTGAGAAGGTGTAGGTGATTGTTTTGAGAATATGCATATTTGGATGAGTATTACACTCGTCCTGCCTTGCAACGGAGTTCTGGATTGTCTGACAAAAACAGTTATTCTCTTGGCATTTTTGATTCTGGGTTGGGCGGGCTGACTGTGCTTAAAGAGTTGTGCAGTATGCTCCCGGATGAAAACATAGTTTATCTGGGGGATACAGCAAGAGTTCCTTATGGCATACGTTCTCCTGCTACAGTTACGAGGTATTCCTTTGAATGCATCAGGTTTCTTCTTCAGCAAGAAATTAAGCTTCTTGTGGTAGCTTGTAATACCGTTTCGTCAATCAGCCTGCCTGAAATTCAGAAGAACCTTGAGATACCAGTCGTTGGGGTTATTGAGCCGGGAGCAAAGGCGGCAGCAGAAGCAACAAAAAATAAAAAAATTGGCGTGATAGGGACAGAGGCAACTATTAGAAGTAAGGCTTACAGCAAGGCTATCGAAGGCATCTCTAAAGAAATTCAGGTGTATGAGCATGCCTGCCCTCTTTTCGTTCCCCTTGCCGAAGAAGGCTGGACAGAAGACGTTATTGCCTTTCTTATAGCTGATAAATATTTAGCAAGCGTAAAGGAAAAGGGAGTGGACACCCTTGTGTTGGGATGCACCCATTATCCCCTTCTGAAAAATGTTATTCAAAAAGCCATGGGAGATGTTGTATTAATAGATTCCGCAGTCGAGACCTCAAAGGTAGTTCGTGATGTATTGTTGAAAAATGGCTTAGGTCGGCAATCAGTTTCGCCACCCAAAAGGAAGTATTATGTTACTGATTCGCCGGAAAAATTTAGAACACTGGGTGAAAAGTTTCTCCACAGCCCTATTGATGATATAGAAAAAATAGCTTTGCAATAGAGGCTAATTGATGTAAATTTTTTATCAATATGGCTTGTGTTTTTGTATTGATTTTACTATTTTCCACAGGAGGTGCGATGAGGCCTGATTCGAGAAAAACAAACGAGATGAGAAAGGTAAATGTTGCAAGAAATTTCATAAATAACGCAGATGGTTCTGTGCTTATCGAAATTGGCAGAACCAGGGTAATCTGCACTGCTTCTATAGAGGACAAGGTGCCGCCTTTTTTAAAAGACCAGAAAAAGGGTTGGATAACGGCAGAATACGGCATGCTGCCGAGGGCTACACTAACTCGCACAACGAGAGAATCTACTTCAGGACGGATTGGTGGTAGAACCCACGAGATTCAACGCATGATCGGGAGGGCATTAAGGGCAGTTGTTGATCTGAGGATGTTAGGAGAGAGGACGGTTTGGGTTGACTGTGATGTTATTCAGGCTGACGGCGGAACGAGAACAGCCTCAATTACAGGGGCCTTCATTGCGTTGAATGACGCCTTTCAGGGTGCCGTTAAGAGAGGAATTTTGGAAAGGAATCCTATAAAAGATTTTTTAGGCGCTATCAGTGTCGGTATTGTCGGCAAAGAACTCCGCCTCGATCTCTGCTATGCCGAGGATTCAGTGGCAGAGGTTGACATGAATATTGTTATGACCGGAAATGGTAAAATTGTAGAGATTCAGGGGACTGCTGAATCGGAACCATTTTCAATGGATACAATGAATGCCCTGCTAAAACTTGCCGAACACGGCATATTGCAGCTTATTAAAATAGAACGAGAGATATTTAAGTCAAATATGTTACACTATTAAGAAGCTATGGATAAGAAGAATCTTTATAAAAGCCTTTTGATATGGATGCTCATAGGGACTACTATCATACTTTTATACAACTTTTTCTCGATCCCGCCAAAGACAGAAAAAGAGATTATCTTTTCTGAATTTATTAAAAAGGTTGAAGCAGGCGAGGTTGAAGAGGTTACAGTCAAGGAAAATCACATAGTTGGCAGACTGACTGACGGCACTAGATTCAAGACTTATGCCGCCAATTATCCCGAACTTGTTAAGGAACTGAAGGCAAAAGAGGTTAAGATCACTGCCAAACCGCCCGATTCAAACCCATGGTATGTAACCTTCTTCTTTTCTTGGGGGCCTATTATCTTCCTCGTCCTTATCTGGATCTTTTTCATGAGGCAGATGCAGATGGGCGGCAACAAGGCAATGTCCTTCGGGAAGGCTAAGGCAAAGCTTGTATCTCAGAAATCTGTAAAGGTCACATTTTCTGATGTTGCCGGGATTGAGGAGGCAAAATACGAAGTAGAGGAGATAATAGAATTTCTCAAGGACCCTCAGAAATTCTCCAAACTCGGCGGCAAGATACCGAAGGGCGTTCTTTTGGTCGGCTCGCCAGGAACAGGCAAGACCTTACTCGCAAAGGCAATTGCAGGCGAGGCAGGCGTGCCATTCTTTTCGATATCCGGTTCTGATTTTGTAGAGATGTTTGTAGGCGTTGGCGCCTCAAGGGTGAGGGATTTATTTGATCAGGCTAAGAAAAATGCCCCCTGTATAATTTTCATTGACGAAATAGACGCTGTTGGCAGGCACAGAGGCGCAGGCTTGGGCGGGGGACATGATGAAAGGGAGCAGACACTTAATCAGCTTCTTGTTGAGATGGACGGTTTTGAGGGCAATGAGGGAATAATAATACTTGCTGCTACAAACAGACCTGATGTGCTTGACCCTGCTCTTTTGAGACCGGGAAGATTTGACAGACAGATAGTCGTGCCTACACCTGATGTAAAAGGCAGGCTTGAGATATTGAAGGTGCATACACGCAAAATACCTCTTGCAGATAATGTCCCGCTTGATAAGATTGCCAGGGGAACACCTGGATTCACAGGCGCCGATCTGTCTAATCTGGTTAATGAAGCAGCCCTTGCCGCTGCAAGAAAATCTAAAGACAGGGTTGACATGTCTGATTTCGAGTTTGCAAAAGATAAAGTCTTGATGGGCGTGGAGAGAAAGAGCATGGTCATCAGCGAAACAGAGAAGAAAAATACCGCCTATCATGAAGCGGGGCATGCCCTTGTCGCCAAGCTCTCTCCCGGCACCGACCCTATTCATAAGGTCAGCATTATACCAAGAGGAAGGGCGCTTGGTGTTACCCAGCAGCTTCCATTAGGCGACCGTTATACATACACAAAGGACTACCTGATTAACACCCTTAAGGTGTTATTGGGCGGCAGGGCTGCTGAAGAAATCGCCCTTCAACACATGACCACCGGTGCGGGCAATGATCTTCAGAGAGCAACCGAGCTGGCAAGAAAAATGGTGACGGAGTGGGGAATGAGCGACAAACTTGGTCCCCTTACCTTTGGCAAAAAGGATGAGCAGATTTTTCTGGGCAGGGAGATAGCCCGCCACAAAGACTACAGCGACAAAACATCGGAAGCCATAGATGAGGAAATAAAGAGAATAGTTATGGAAGCCTATGAAAACGCTAAGAAACTGCTCATGGATAATTATGAGTTTCTTGAAAGGCTTGCGAACGCACTTTTAGAGAAGGAGACAATTGAAGGCTCTGAGATAGACGATATCCTTGCTCAAAAAACCGCTGCTACTTCATGATTCTTTGTTCAAAAGGCATCAATTTCGATTTTTCCAAAAAAACCTACATAATGGGGGTGCTTAATGTCACCCCCGATTCATTTTCAGACGGCGGTCTCTATTTTGATAAAGATAA
>Ga0209207_1001468_pt1 | contig 10864 bp, 7 predicted proteins | sample SaghotsprinmetaG_FD_184140 | JGI IMG/M metagenome (GOLD analysis project Ga0209207, IMG submission 184140) | Hot spring microbial communities from South Africa to study Microbial Dark Matter (Phase II) - Sagole hot spring metaG (SPAdes) (version 3) | ecosystem: Environmental > Aquatic > Thermal...
CTGCCCAAGGAAGGCGCACCGCTGTGGTACGACTCCTTCGTGATCCCGAAAAGCGCGAAGAACGTCGACGAGGCCCATGAGTTTCTCGACAACCTGCTGCGCCCGGAAGTGGTGGCACCGATCAGCGACTTCCTCGGTTATCCCAACCCCAACCAGGCCGGCATGCAGCTGGTCAGCAGCGAGATCCGCGACAACCCCGGCCTGACCCCCACCGCCGAGGCCCAGGAAACTCTCTACGTGCTGCAGCCCCTGCCGCGGGCCATCGAACGCATCCGCACGCGGATCTGGACGGCAGTCAAGTCGGGGACCTGACTAGCTTTTTAGAGCATGGCGCTACAACAGTTCTTTGCCTGCAGAGGCCACCAATGCTGAACGAGGTTATGCCTGGTTCAGCATTGGTGGCCTGGTTGTTTCAAACCTAGACACTCAGAGAATCCGTCTACGGCGCTAAGGCTCGCGCTGTAGGCGGGCCAGCATCCGAATAAATTCAAGGGTCAACCGCTGATTGCTCGGAGATAAGTCGCGGAATGCCTGCCGCAACTGCACAGCCTCTCGGGAGTAGTCGGCCTCGTGGCTTTCGGCAACGTGCAAAGCCGGTACAGGCAAGCCTTCAGCCCGCGCATAAATAGCCGTGACGCTGGTGCCCAAGGCCTGGGCAAGACGATCCAGCAGCGCCGCCGAGGGTCGGCGCTGCCCCTTCTCGATCCGCGACAAGTTGCTGGTGGCAGTGTCTGCTTCCAGTGCCAGGGCCTCCTGGGTCAGGCCCGACTCCTTGCGCAGCACATAGATAATCTGACCGATATGCATGGGGCCGGATTGTTCGCCTGCCGTGACACAGAGGCAAAACCTACAAGGCAATTTGCCTTATTGATTTGCCTTGTAGTCAAATCACCTGCCGCCACTGGCGGCTTCGGATTTGAAAACAAGGCGAATACGCATGCCAACGCTGCATTGGGTCGGAAAGGACAAGGTCAAACATCATCACCGCGATGTGCCCTATCGGGTGCTGCTAAACGACCACCGCTACCAGGCGCCCGCCGGCACCCCCGACAACAGCACGGATAACCGCATTATCCAGGGCGATAATCTGGAAGCCCTGAAAAGCCTGCTGCCCGAATTCGAAGGCAAGGTGCAATGCATCTATATCGACCCGCCCTACAACACGGGCAATGAGGGTTGGGTGTACAACGACAACGTCAACGATCCACGTATCAAGAAGTGGTTGGGGCAAGTCGTAGGCAAGGAAGGCGAGGATATGAGCCGCCACGATAAGTGGCTGTGCATGATGTATCCACGATTGAAGCTATTACATCGCCTACTCAAAGATGATGGAGTCATTCTTATCAGTATTGACAGGAATGAAATGGCTTCACTCAAGACAATCATGGATGAAATATTTCTTGCCTCCAACTGGGTGGGAGAAATTTGCTGGCGTAATGTTACTGACAATAACCCCACCAACATCTCGCTAGAGCATGAGTATGTAATCTGCTATGCCAAGAAGAAATCATCAATCGAAGCTATCTGGAAATCAGCCGAACTTGCATCTAAACAAGCCTTGATTGATCTGGGTGAGCAGATAGTAAGCAGACATAGCAGCACCAAGGGAATGCAAGAAGAATATTCGGCTTGGTATAAAGAGCACAAGCATGAAATATGGCCATTTCAAGATTATAAGTTCATAGATTCAGGAGGCATCTATACAGGCAGCCGCAGCGTCCATAACCCTGGGAAAGAAGGTTATAGATACGAAGCCCATAATGACGTTATACATCCAATAACTGGAAAGCCGTGCAAGCAGCCACTTATGGGATATAGATTCCCATGGGAGACAATGCAGTCACTGCTTGATCAGGATAGGATCATCTTCGGCAAAGATGAATCAAAGCTCGTAGAGTTAAAGCTTTATGTAAACGACTACAAGTCGAAATTTTCGTCCGTCATTGAGCTTGACGGCCGAACCGGCACAAATGAGATCAAAGCAATATTCCCTGAAAATAACCGCCCTTTCGACTACCCAAAGCCTTCAGAATTGATATTTGATTTCTTATCTTTTTCGTCCAAGCCTGACGCAGTCATCCTCGACTCCTTCGCAGGCTCCGGCACCACGGCCCATGCTGTGCTTAAACTCAACGCACAGGATGGCGGCAACCGTCGCTTTATCCTGATCGAGATGATGGACTACGCCGATAACCTGACCGCCGAGCGTGTACGCCGGGTCATGGCCGGTTATGGCGAAGGGGCCAAAGCAGTTGCTGGCTTGGGCGGCGCCTTTACCTTTCAACGTTTGGGTGAACCGCTTTTCGACGAACAACAGCAACTCAATCCAGCGGTCGGCCTGGAAGCCATTCGCAGTTATATCGCCTGGCTGGAGTGCATTCCTCGGCAGGAACTGGCGCCCCTCGACAATCCCCGACATCGCTACTGGCTCGGCGTAGCCAATGGTCAGCGGGTGTTCTTCTGCTACGAGCCCGAGCGCATCACCTGCCTGGATATGGATCTGCTCAACGAGTTGATCCAGACGCCCGGCCCGACCCTGTTCTATGCCGATCAGTTGGCGTTGGGCGAGGAGCTTATGCGCCGGCACAACCTGCGCTTCAAGAAGATCCCACGCGATATCACCCGGCTTTAAGGAGTCACCGCAATGGAACTGAACACCTATCAGAGCCAGGTGATCCGCGACCTGGAGAAATTCATCAAGCGCTGGCAGGCCTGCAACGATAGCGTACTGGCCTATCGTGCCCACTGGGACGAGGTCGGCGCGGTAAGGATGGCCGGCTATAAAGCCGCGCAGCATGGCGCACCGCAGGTGTGCGCCAAGGTACCCACGGCAGGCGGCAAGACCCTGATTGGTCTGCATGCTACGGAGGCGATTTTTCGCGGGCTGCAGCGGCGCCAGGGGGATGCACGGCTGTGTATCTGGTTGGTGCCGTCGCTGTCGATCCTGCAGCAAGTGCTGACGGCATTGCGTAACCCTGATCATCCATACCGACAAACGCTCAACCGTTTGTTCGATGGCCGAGTAACGGTATTGGACAAGAGCGAATTGCTTGCTGGCGGCCAGTTCAGCCTCGATGAGGTTCGCGACGGCCTGGTGCTGACGGTGCTCAGCTACGACAGCCTGCGCGCAACTAATAAAGAAAACCGCAAGCTATACCAGGAAAACAGCGCACTGGAAGACTTCAGTGAAACCGCATTGGCGCTGGCAGAAGGCACCGACCCCGCTTCGCTGGTCGCGGCCATGGCCGGCCTCAACCCGGTGGTTATCGTCGATGAGAGCCATAACGTCACTAGCCCCCTGTCCCAAGAGATGCTCGGCAACCTCAATCCAGCATTCGTGTTCGAGCTGACGGCCACACCGCGCGAGGGTGCCAATATCGTTAGCTTCGCCGACGCGATGGCGCTGCGTGACCAGCACATGGTCAAACTCCCTGTCATCGTGCAGAACCTGCCGGATCAGGAGGCAGTGCTTAGCCGCGCCATCGATTTGCGCGCCCGTCTGGAAGCCGAAGCGAGTGCCGAGCATGCCGACGGTGGCTGCCGTATCAGACCTATCGTGCTGGTGCAGGCCGAAAGCAAAAGCAAGGATGCCGCCCTGACCTTCGAGAAGGCCAAGAGTGAACTGCTCAATCGCGGTGTGCCTGAAGAGTGGATCAAGATCAAAACGGCCAATCTGGACGAACTGAAAGGTATCGACCTGAGTGCTGCGGATTGCCCGGTACGCTTCATCATCACCATCAACGCGCTCAAGGAAGGCTGGGATTGTCCGTTCGCCTACATCCTGGCCACCCTGGCTGATCGCTCGTCTGCCGTGGATGTGGAGCAGATTCTTGGCCGCATCCTGCGCCAGCCTTATGTGCGCCCGCATGGCCGTGAGCAGTTGAACATGAGTTATGTGCTGACCTCTTCGGCACAGTTTGGCCAGACGCTGGAAAAGATCGTCGCCGGTCTCAATCGGGCCGGCTTTAGCCGTCGAGAATTTCGTGCCCGCGACGAATCTCAGGCGCCGGTGGCCGTGGCACCGAGCACAGGAAAAACGCCACCACCGAGCGCATCTGGATCGCTCTTTGACTCACCAACCACGGCAACATCGCAAGCGCCCGTTAGCAGCTCAGCTAACGGAACGGTTGAAGACATTCTGGCGTTTGCCCTGCAGGCCAACGCCGAGCTTGAACAGGCTAGCCAGGCCTTGAACGGCAACTACCAGGCACAGGAAGTAAGGGACGCCATGGATGTTTACCCGATTCGCCAAGCCTTTGCCGAGCAGGTGGCAGCCTTGCGCTTACCGCAATTCTTTCAGGTAACGCCAGGTTCCTCCTTGTTCGAGCAGGGGCATGTCTTTCTCGAACGTGATGCCTTGCTGTCCGGCTTTCAGATTGCAGATTGCGACGTCAATGATTTTGCCGTGGCGCCGGCTAGCGGCGATCTGATTAAGCTGGACTTGCTCAAGGTTGGGGAGTCGGCAGGGGATTACGAGCCTACGCGGGTAAGACTCAAGGATCAGGAAATCCGCCGCTGGCGCGACTACCTGTCGAACCTTGATGCGGATGCCAAGCGCCGGCAACTGAGCGGCCTGGTCAACAACTGGATCGGCAAGATGCCGCCACTGGCTGACAGTGATTTGCTGGCCTACATCAACAAGATCCTGGCGCGACTGAGCCCAGGCGATCTGGAGTTGGTAGTAGAGCAACAGCACACTTATGTCGACGCCATTCGCAAACGTGTGCGCAAGGAAATTCAGCAATTCGCACGCAAGCGTTTCAAGGAGTGGCTCGGCCTGGGCAAGATCGAACTACGCGAGAGCTATGCGTTGCCGCGCGAGATCGCACCCCGGCACACCTCTGCCATACCTACTGAAAACAGTCTGTATCTACGTGAAGAACGGGGTAATGGCCTGGAAGAGGATATGGCCGACTTCCTGATGGATTGCGGCAACGTGCGCTGGTGGCATCGCAACCTGTCTAACAAGGGCTTCGCGCTCAATGGCGCGATCAACCATTACCCCGACTTTATTGTCTGCCTGCAATCTGGCGTGATTCTGTTGCTGGAAACCAAGGGCGGCGACCGGGATAACTCCGATAGCGCTGCGAAAATCGAACTTGGCAGCCTATGGGAAGCCCAGGCCGGGCGAAAGTATCGCTATCGCATGGTGTTTGAGACCGCGCCGCTGGAGGGTGCCGTTACTTGGGCGCAGGCCTGTGATCTGGTCAAAGCCCTTTGAGTGGCATGGGACTCTTTGGGTGTAAAAGCCCAGACCTCGATCTAGCCGCGATTTGAGACAGAGAATTGCCAAAAGCTCGCTGCGAAGCAGCTTCTACAAAACACCGTACAACTGTAGGAGCAGCTTCAACCGCGAATACCCCTGTCATGCTTTCTGTGAAAGCTGGTGCGCCCTGCTACTTTTTCCAGCTCACCCCCCAACCTGCCCAGCCTCCAGCTTGCGCCAGAGCAGGCGCACCGCCGCCTTGCGCACCAGGGCGCAGCGATACAGGCGGATTTCCAGGGGCACCTGCCACTGCTCGCCGCCACAGGCCACCAGCTCGCCGCGGGCCAGTTCGGCGGTCACGCTGAGCCGAGGCACCCAGGCCACACCCATGCCCTGCAGGGCCATGCTTTTCAGGCTATCGGCCATGGCGGTTTCGTACACCGTGGTGGAGCGCAGGGCGCGCTGGCGCAGCAGCAGGTTGACCGAACGACCGAGAAAGGCCCCGGCGCTGTAGGCCAAGAGCGGCACACTGTGGCCGGCGTCCAGGCTGAACAGCGGCGCGCCGTCCTCGCCCACGGCGCACACCGGCAGCATCTCGGTACGGCCCAGGTGCAGGGAGGGGAAGATCTCCGGGTCCATCTGCAGCGAGGCGTCCGGATCGTAGTAGGCAAGGATCAGGTCGCAGGCGCCATCACGCAGCGAATGCACCGCCTCGCCGACGTTGGTGGCCACCAGGCGGGTGGTCAGCGGCAGGCCCTCGCGGCGCAGGCGGGCGATCCATTCCGGGAAGAAGCCCAGGGTCAGTGAGTGGGCCGCGGCGATCTGCAGCATCTCGCCCTGCTGGCCTTCCAGGTTGTGCAGATGGCGCACCACCTCACCCAGTTGCTCGACCATATTGCGCGCAGTGACCAGAAACAGCTGGCCGGATTCGGTCAGTTCGATGGGCGTGCAACTACGATCCACCAGGGTCAGGCCCAGGGCGCTTTCCAGACTGCGGATGCGCCGACTAAAGGCCGGCTGGGTGACAAAGCGCTTCTCCGCCGCCTGGGAAAAGCTGCGGGTGGCGGCCAGGGTTACGAAGTCTTCCAGCCATTTGCTTTCCAGGTTCATCCCGGGCTCCCGATGATTGGCTCGATGCTACGTCTGCTTTTGTGGGTGGATGACGCTCTTTTCATCCACCTCGCAGCCCGCGCTCGGTTGTGCTGGATGGGTAAAGCGTCATCCACCCTACGCCGTCCGCAGGTGCGGCGCACGTCTGGGCAGAGCCGCACGTCACACCCGCATTATGCCGATTATGCATGACCCAGCGTTTAACAGCATTGGCCAGCATCCGGCTGCAGCCCCTATCTTACGGGCCATCGCGGCTTCTGCCGTATTTCCCAGAGATAGCACTTATCATGTCCGCTGCTGCATCCTTCCGCATCGAAAAAGACCTGCTTGGCACCCTCGAAGTCCCGGCCGAGGCCTATTACGGCATCCAGACCCTGCGCGCCGTACATAACTTCCGCCTGTCCGGCGTGCCGCTGTCGCACTACCCGAAACTGGTGGTGGCCCTGGCCATGGTCAAGCAGGCGGCAGCCGACGCCAACCGCGAGCTGGGCCACCTGTCCGCCGCCAAGCACACCGCCATCAGCACCGCCTGCGCACGCATCATCCAGGGCGAGTTCCACGACCAGTTCGTGGTGGACATGATCCAGGGCGGCGCCGGCACCTCGACCAATATGAATGCCAACGAGGTGATCGCCAATATCGCCCTGGAAGCCATGGGCCATGAGAAGGGTGAGTACCAGTACCTGCACCCGAACAACGACGTGAACATGGCGCAGTCGACCAACGATGCCTATCCGACCGCCATCCGCGTCGGCCTGCTGCTGGGTCATGACAGCCTGCTCACTGCCCTGGACAAGCTGATCCAGTCCCTGGCGGCCAAGAGCCTGGAGTTCGGCCATGTGCTGAAGATGGGCCGCACCCAGCTGCAGGACGCCGTGCCCATGACCCTGGGTCAGGAATTCCGCGCCTTCGCCACCACCCTGGGTGAAGACCTGCAGCACCTCAAGCTGCTGGCCCCGACCCTGCTCACCGAAGTGAACCTGGGCGGTACCGCCATCGGCACCGGGATCAACGCCGACCCGGCCTACCAGCACCTGGCGGTCAAGCGCCTGGGCGTGATCAGCGGCCACCCGGTCACCCCGGCCGCCGACCTGATCGAAGCTACCAGCGACATGGGCGCCTTTGTGCTGTTCTCCGGCATGCTCAAGCGCACCGCGGTCAAGCTGTCGAAGATGTGCAACGACCTGCGCCTGCTGTCCAGCGGCCCGCGCACCGGGATCAACGAGATCAACCTACCGCCGCGCCAGCCGGGCAGCTCGATCATGCCGGGCAAGGTCAACCCGGTGATCCCGGAAGCGGTCAATCAGGTGGCCTTCGAAGTGATCGGCAACGATCTGGCCCTGACCATGGCGGCCGAAGGCGGCCAGCTGCAGCTGAACGTGATGGAGCCGCTGATCGCCTACAAGATCCTCGACTCGATCCGCCTGCTGACCCGCGCCATGGATATGCTGCGCGAGCTGTGCATCGACGGCATCACGGCCAACGAAGCCCACTGCCGCGCCCTGATGGAAAACTCCATCGGCCTGATCACCGCGCTCAACCCCTATATCGGCTATGAGAACGCCACCCGCATCGCCAAGGTGGCCCTGGACAGCGGCCGCGGCGTGCTGGAGCTGGTACGCGAGGAGCAGCTGCTGGGTGACGCCGAGCTGGCCGATATCCTGCGCCCCGAGAATATGATCGCGCCGCGCCTGGTGCCGCTCAAAGCCTGACCGTGCCGATGCAAGGGCTGGTAGGGTGCGCCGCGCGCGCCGGGGCAACCGCTGGTGCGCACAGCGCACCCTACACAGCCAGCCGCGAAAAAGCAGAGCAACACCCGCACAGGGATAGGCGGGGCCGCTGTATCTACCCGATAGAGCGGCATGGCCGGCTGGAGGCCGGCGGCCAACGAGATGTTTCAGGACCTGTTCCACGGTGCTCGCGCCGGAACGGGTTCTGCCGCATCCAGGGCATACCTATAAAGCAACCACACAGGGTGACCCCATGAACCTATTCGACTCCGGTCGTCTCTCTCCTCAAGACAGCGGGCCACCCCCGACGTCTTAGTGCCCAAACAGCCCATCCAGTCGGGCGGTTGCGATTTTCCCTGCCACGGCCTTGGCCGTTGCGGGTATTCGTGTCGGCACACCCCTTCGTTACCGCCTGACTGGGCGGGCCTCCAGCACCGGAGCACCCCTGGCGTCCGTCGCCATGCCTTACCCGGGCAGGGCGGCGGCGTCATTTCGTGAATCCCTACAACAACAAAAAGGGAGAACACCATGCTGCAGCCGCTTAAAACCCTCTGGCGTTCGCGCCGCCTTTATCTGGCCGCCCTGACCCTGGGCCTGCTCTGCAGCCCCCTGAGCCAGGCCGCTGTGCCGCCCGACTACAAGCTGACCCTGCTGACCGAGAACTTTCCGCCCTTCAATATGGCGGAAGACGGCAAGAACTTCGCCCGCGACGCCAAGATCCAGGGCATCAGCGCCGATATCGTGCGCGAGATGTTCAAGCGCGCCGATATCGACTACAGCCTGACCCTGCGCTTTCCCTGGGATCGCATCTACCAGCAGGCCATGACCTCGCCCAACCACGGCCTGTTCTCCACCTCCCTGAGCGAGGCACGCAAGCCGCTGTTCAAGTGGGTCGGGCCCATCGCTCAGTACCAAAGCGTGCTGGTCGGCCGCAAAGGCAGCCACCCGCAAATAAACACCCTGGAACAGGCCAAGGCCTTCCGCATCGGCGCCTACCAGAGTGCGGCCGTCAGCCAGCATCTGGAACGTCTGGGCTTTACCCCGCTGAACGCCCTGCGCGATCAGGAAAATATCCGCAAACTGCAGCGCGGGCAGATCGACCTGTGGGCCACCTCCGACCCGGTGTGGCGCTTCTATGCCCGCGAACAGGGGGTCGAGGGGCTGGAGACGGTGCTCAGCTTCGAAACTTCGCAGCTGTACCTGGCCCTCAACAAGGACACCCCGGACGAGGTGGTGCAGCGCCTGCAGGCGGCCCTGAAGCAGATGCGCGCCGAGGGCTATGGCAGCTGCGCGAAGAATCCCGAGCTGTGCTGAGCGCGCATGCCGATGCATCCCCTGGACTACGCGGCGCGGGCCCGGGCAACTGATCCGCTTAAAGCCTGCGCAACTGAGTCTTAGCGCCGCGCCAGCGGCGCTCTATGCTGGTGTCTCTCAGCCGGAGAAGCGCCATGTACCGACCCACCGCCTTCCGCCAGGACGACCTGGCCAGCCTGCACCAGCAGATGCGCAGCAGCCCCCTGGCCACAGTGGTCAGTCAAGGGGCGGACGGCCTGCTGGCCAGTCATCTGCCCCTGTTGCTGGTGCCCGAGGAAGGCGAGTTCGGCACCCTCTACGGCCACTTCGCCCGGGCCAACCCGCACTGGCGCGAGCTGATCCAGGGCGAGACCCTGGCCATCTTCCAGGGGCCCCAGGGCTATATCAGCCCCGGCTGGTACCCGAGCAAGGCCGAGAACGGCAAGGCGGTGCCGACCTGGAACTATATCGCCGTGCATGCCCGCGGCCAGGCCCGGCTGATCGAGGAGGGGACGCAGTTGCTGCAGCTGGTCAGCCGCCTGAGTGATCAGCATGAAGCCGGCCGCACCCAGCCCTGGGCGGTGAGCGAGGCCCCGGCGGACTATATCGCGAGCATGCTGCGCGCCATCGTCGGTTTCGCCCTGCCGATCCAGCGCCTGGAAGGCCAGTGGAAGCTGAGCCAGAACCGTGACCCCGCGGATCGCGACGGAGTGCGTGAGGGTCTGGCGGCCAGTACCGCGAGCGGCGATCAGGAACTGGCCAGGCAGATGAGTGCGCAGGCGCGACGCCAGCTCTAGAGGCCGTCACAGGCGTAGCCCGGATGCAATTCGGGAGCTGGGTTCCCGGACTGCGGTTGGTGCACACGGCGCACCCTACAGGTTGTGCGTTGCGGGTTATTCGATCTCGAACAGGCCGTGGCGGATCTGCGCGCCGGCCAGGCGCTGGCGGATATCGGCGTCGATGCGCGGGTCGTCCGGGCTGTAGAGCATCACCTGGCGATAGGCATTGACCCGGTTGATCTCCGTACCCAGGTACTCCCACACCACCCGGGTGCAGGCCGGGGTGCGCAGGTCGCCGCTGGACACCCCGGTCTTGAGCCCGTTGAGGCGGGTGATACGGCTCTTGTAGCTGGGAATCAGGATGGTCTGGCTCATCTCGTTGCCGGTCAGTGACTCGTAGTCGACCAGAAACAGCCGGTCCTGCAGGTAGAAGGCGGCGCCCAGGTAGCGGCAGCGCACCCAGTCCTCGGCCTTGCCGCTGTCGGCGCGGGACGGTTCCTGACGCTCCTGACGCTCGAACAGGTAGCTGCCGCGCTCCTCTCGCAGCTGCACCAGGGACAGCAGGATCTGCCCCGGCACCGACATGCAGTTGGAGTATTCGAAGTAGTAGCCGCAGTAGCGCTCCAGGCTGCGCGAGTGCTCGCCCAGGGGCTGGAACAGCTCCAGCAGCGGGTCGACCCGGGGCCGCGCACCCTGGCCACTGCGGGCGCCGATCAGCTCGGCGAACTGCTCCTGCGGCAGGCTCA
>Ga0209207_1001471_pt1 | contig 10852 bp, 4 predicted proteins | sample SaghotsprinmetaG_FD_184140 | JGI IMG/M metagenome (GOLD analysis project Ga0209207, IMG submission 184140) | Hot spring microbial communities from South Africa to study Microbial Dark Matter (Phase II) - Sagole hot spring metaG (SPAdes) (version 3) | ecosystem: Environmental > Aquatic > Thermal...
CCGTTCCAGATACACCATTCGCTGTCACTGGAATCACTTTGTAGTAATAAATTGTATTGTAGTTGAGTGGTGTCGTCGTACTAAAGCTCGTCTCTGTTACACTGCCCACTTTCGTCGTCACTGCCGTTGAACTCGTGCCTTGATACACATCATATCTTTCGGCGCCTTCAACACTCTCCCAGCTTAAACTGAGGCGATTGAAGTTCACATCACTTACTTTGAAATTGGTTACACTTGAAGGTATTGGTGTCGCTTTTACGATACTGGATGGCGCACTGCTTAAGTCCCCATTCTTAGCCACTAAGCTAAAGTCATAACTTTCTCCAAGATTGAGTCCACTGATATCCACACTGATCGTATTTCCATCATTAATGACACTGTTTTCTACCCCATTCACATACACCACATAGCCTGTCGCATTGACCACTTTCGTCCAGCTTAGGCTTATCGTATCGATACTCTTACTCACCGCTTTTAGCACCGGTGTACTTGGTGGTGTCGTAATCGACTTCACATCACTGTAATCACTGAATACTTTAACTGTTCCAGCCATACGATACGCTCTAACTCGATAGTTAAAGATCGTATTCACACTTAAACCGGTATGATTTGTATTTAACGTCGTTACACTTCTTAATAAGGTATAGGTATTACTGTTGAGTCCTTTACTGAAATACACTTCGTAACCCGCTGCGCCTTCTACCGCTGACCAACTCAGATCGGCACTACTCGCATTCGGACTGCTTACACTTAAATCAACTACTTTCTTTAGCGCTGTCTTTATCGCTACTTTTGGAGACGAATTATTAGATAAACCGTTAGGTGCTATAGGAACAACCGTAAAGAAATAAGTCTGATTGTAATTTAGTATCTGCCCTGTTTCAAAACTATTAGATGTAACAGTACCAATCTTTTGATTTATTGCAGTTAAAGATGTCCCCATATAAACATCATATTTATTTGCTCCAACACTTTCATTCCATGTAAGTTTTACACTATTAAAGTTAGGTTCTAAGTTTATTTTTGAAATTGTTGTAGGAGTTAATCCACCAACAACTCCATTTGAAAGATTACTTTGATTATCAACTGATAAAACTTTTACATGATATTGTTCATAGAAACTATAGTCATCAGTATATAAGTATATTTCATTATTAAATGTTCTGGCTACTTCTCTGTAAAAACCACTAACACTCAAATCAAATACATATATTGCATATTCAGTAGCATAAGGAACTTTATACCATTTTAATTTAAAGCTATGTGAATCAACTGGCTCATATTTAACTTCAGTGAATTCGAGTAATGTTTTTACATCTAAAACATCTGAATAGTCACTATAAACTTTGGTTGTTCCCACCATTCTATAGGCTCTGACTTTATATTTAATAAGTGTATTAGTAGGAAGGTTATATTGACTAAACTCGTTAGTTGTAACGGTTTTTGCTAATGTAAATGTTGTGGATCCATTTGAGTAATAAACTTCATATCCTGATGCTCCTGGAACTGTATCCCATCTTAAAGTTGTTGAACTAAAAATGATGTCATGTAAATATAAGCCACTTACATTTTTTAAACCTGTTTTACCATTTACAGCATTCGACATTAGTCCAATGTTCCCATTATTATCGATAACTCTTACTTTAAAATAATATTCTTTATTAAAAGTTAATCCTGTTAATTTTGGATTTGAAGATGAGGTTTTTAAGACTGATGTATATACACCATTTAATGTTGTCGATGCCAGAATTTCGTACTGAAAATTTGAGGAATCATCCAAAGTATTCCACGAAAAACTAAATCCATCAAAGTCAGTATCTGTAATTATAAAATTTGTTGGAGCAACATACATAGGCGAAATAGTTACTGTATTAGATTTCTTTCCAGCAATAGAACCTTTTTTAGATGAAACTTGAAAATCATACTGAAATCCAGATTCTAAGCTTGGTAGTTTGTAACTGAGTGTTGTGGACGACAAATCCGCAATCTCAGTTCCATTTTGGTAAACAATATAACCCTCTGACCCAACAACTGAATTCCAATAGATTGTTTGATTAAATTCATTTAATGTAATAATTGGAGGTAATGGAGGGGTAGAGATAAGCATAATATTTGAATATTGACCGAACATATTCTTTCCATTTACTACTGAGTAACCAACCACTTTATAGTATATATCTGAATTACTTATATATGTTTTATCTAAATATGAGTTAGTGGTAATGCCTGTAACAATCTTAACGAAATTACTTTGTGTTCCAACTGATCGATATACATCATAATAATTCGCTTTTTGTGAAGCGGTCCAATTTAATTCTACTGAATCACTTTGATTTGAATATTTAACTGTTAAATTTGATATAGGTGATGGTTTAAATAATTGATCTAACATACTAGTCGCATTAATTAACCCATATCCATATTGATTATCATAACCAGTAGTACCTAGATCCCTACTCGTTGTTTTAATTAAATCCATGAAATTATTGGTCGTAAGATCAGGTTTAACGGACTTAATTAAAGCCGCAATCCCTGCCACGTGTGGTGCAGAAAAGGATGTTCCACTTACATACTCGTACCAATCATTGTTATTGGTCGTTAATATATTCTCACCCGGCGCAACAACATCAACATAATTATTATAGTTTGAGAAACTTGAACGATTCAATGAACTGTTTATTGATCCAACACTTATTACATTGTTGTAAGATGCAGGGTAGTTGATTGGATTCCCTTTAGTCGCATCATTCCCTGCAGAAGCGATAATAATACTTCCTTGACTATAAGCATATTGAACTGCATTATTAAATGTCGGTGAAAAAGTTGGCCCACCTAAACTCATATTGATGACATCACATCCACTATCACCCGCATCATATAATGCCTCGATAATTTTACTCGTATCAAAATACTCCCCAATCAAAGGAATTTTTAAAGGTATTATAAATGTATTTCTATTAATACCTGCAATACCTTTGTAGTTATTCGAGTCAGCCGCAATAATACCTGCAACCATTGTTCCATGCCCATCAGGATCATCGAGTACTTCTCCACCATTTGCGTAGTCCCACCCTTGTCTAAACATATTACTTTTTAAATCAGGATGAGTATTAGAAAAACCTGTATCAATAATACAAACACTTACATCATTAGAACCAGTTGTATAATCCCACACAGGAGGAATATTCGCTGCTGTTAATCCCCATTGATTGGTATAATACGTATCATTTGTATCTGCTTCTATTTTTATATCACTTTCTTTTTCAATGTAGTCTACTAAACCAGAAAGTGCAGTTTCTAAGCCTAAGTAATCGTTTGTTGATATCGCAAAAGTTCTATGTTTTGAACTACCCAACATATTGTAGACATAGGGTGTTAATACTCTTGAAATAACATCAAAAGAAACTGTTTCTTTAAACTTAACAAAATATTGATTGCTATCTAGACTAGTAACACTGTTCGTTTTAAAGGTATTAACACTTGAAGGTTCATTCTGTGTACTTTGAACATTTTGGATGCGCGCTTCTCGTGCACGATCCAAACTCTCAAATGGATTTGATGTGATATTAGTCGCTTGTACATCAATCTTGAACTCGATACTGTGTATGAATCCAATTGATAAAACTAATGACAGAATCGTTAATTTCTTTAGACTTATTAATAATAATTGTTTTACAGATTTCATAGATCTTTCCCCTATATAAAACTAACAATAAAAAATTGCTTAAACCTAAGCAATTTATAATAAAAATTTTTATATTACAAAAACAACAACTTATACCCAATGATTAGACTATTGGTATTGTGCATATGTTTCACAAATTTTCCCCCGTTTTGTCTTCCATAATTATACTATATTTGACTTATTGTGAAAGCATTAATTTGTATGAATTAACTCAATTTTTCTCTTTTAAATCGATAAATTAAAGTAAAAATAAAGGCATAAATAGGATACGTCAATTGATTCACTGTTTTATAGTATTTATTCTTGAGTCCACCTTGATTAAGATATGGATTATTCTTCCAACTAGGGAAGTTATCATTGAGAATACGATAGCTCAAATCCAATGTTTTCTTACGATCTTTTGGATCTTTAATTTGACAGGTTCTTAAGAAAGAATTTCCTAAGAAGAAACGAATAAATAAATACTCTAGCTCTTCTTTATATGTCTCAAATAGATTTCTTCCTTGATAGAATTCTAATAAATCATTAAACACATAAATCATATCTTTAACACGATCATTATGATTGTGTGTAATGGATCCTGTTGTTTGTCTGTAATGGACAAAAGCTTGATCGACATAGGACCATTTCTTAATATAAGGACTTAATTTATATAAAAATGACGCATCTTCATAACGATATCCGGTAGGAAAATGAATATCCAATGAACGAATAAAATCCGTACGATAAATCTTATTCCATAGTGTCGCAAACATTCTAGTTAGAATGTCTTTATTACTGGTATAAGGTCCATCTTTTGATTCAGTTTCTTTATCAGGATAGGTCCAATAGAAGTTAGAGAACACAACATCAGAGTCATCTTTTTTAGCTTGAAGATAAAGTGATTCAAACATATCAGGTTCCACTATATCATCACTATCGACAAATCCAAAGTATTCACTAGTTACTTTTGAACATCCAAAGTTACGAGCATCCGCAATCCCACCATTTTCTTTAATATAAGAACGAATGATTGAAGGATACTTTGCTTGATACTCTTCGATAATGGATTGAGATGAATCTTTAGATCCATCATTGACTAGGATAAGTTCAAAAGAATCCATCGTTTGATTCACTAATGAATCGAGTGTTTGTCTTAAGTGTTTTTCCGCATTATAGATTGGCACAATCACATTAATTTTTGTTTGCATCTATTGTCCTTTCCTAAATTCTAAAGAATTAAAGTAATCTATTTCAACAATTTTTGACCCTAATTGTAGTTTAACATATAAGGCCTCTGCTTCAAGTTTAAAGACTTCTTCTGGTTTTGTCCAATTATGTGTAATCGTTTGACGAGCGGTATCATATGTAAAATCATCCGTCATAATAACGCCAAATTCATTGAAGTTAAATCCACGATAATTTGTATCAAATACACTATTTCCTAAAGCTAAGTTATAGGGATAATTAATATTGAATAAATCATAGATAGTAGGGGCTATATCGAGTGGAGAAGAAACCTTATCAATATACCCCATAATTGAATCATTATTCCAGATAATAAATGGTGTATTAAAACAGCTTTCAAAATCAATTTCATTGGTTTCACACATCAAACGATAATCCTCTTTATTCGCAAATAAACCTTTAGGGAAATGATCTCCATATATGACAATAACAAGATCTTCTAATAACCCATTATTACCATAATCTTTTAGTAATGATGCGAGCCCTCGATCTAAATCCATATTTTTTGCAAAGTAAGTTTTTTCAGGTTCAAGCATTTCTGGATATTTCTTATTGACTAAATCATAGTACTTTAACACATCTTCCGTTAAGGTATCCAAAGAATAGGGTTGATGCCCATTATACGTAATCCAGAAAGAGAAGACCTTTTCATACTCATACATAATCCATTTGACATGATCAATGACGTCCGAATCAGGCACATTATCATAGGCATTTAATCCTATCGCGTCATAGAATGTATATCCTAATCTTGGCAACATCTCCGATCGATTATAATAAATGCCATAGTTATTATGACTAGCCATAGAGAAGTAATCATTTTCAGAAAACATCTTTGCAAGTGTAAGAGGATAGGTATTATTTGCATATGAGTTAAAAGTAATCTTCCCATTATTAGCAGGCAATAAACTTGTATTCACCATAAATTCTGTATCAGAAGTTGATCCTGGAAGTAAAGGTGAATTATACCCTCTTACAACTAAACCACTGTGTTTAAGTCGATATAGGGTTGGCGTTAGTTCTGGGTCAATCGCTAGATTATTTAATGATTCAGCTTCGATTAAGAGTAGATTCTTTCCTTCAAATATTCCTGAAAAATCATTTCGAGTAGGTTCACTCTTTTGATTGAGAAGTTGTGAAATTTGTTCCTCAAGCGTTAGTTCTTTTTGTATCTCTATCGGTGTAACTTGTATATCAAATTCACGTAGAAGTAACCCATTAAGTCCAAACTGTGCCACAAATACATTAGTATTCGGTATATTGGAATAGGTCGCAATTGAATCGATTAAGTTAACTGGATCACTCTTAGTCACTTTAAGTTCTTGATGTAAAGCTGTGTATTGTGTATAAGAAAGCGTTAGAAAAAATAGTATCATTAAACTCTGTCGTATAATATTCGATTCAACTTGTTTATACTTTAGTAATTTTATCGCAAGATACAGCGAAACAATTGGGACTAGCACATAAATCACATCTACCCAACGTAGAAATTCCAATGCACTTCCTGCAAACTTTAACATATTGGATTGAACTGACAGTGCAGTCGCAATCATGCCATATTGGTTAAACGAACGATAGAATATCGTTTGTATCCCAAAATAAGTGGATGCTAATGCGATTAGAATAAACATTATTCCAATTCTCATCTTCTTTGGGAAAAAAAGAATAATCGCATTTAAAAAGAATAGGTTGATCAAGATTGGCTTGAGTGCTAGATCATCTAGTCGTATATATTGAATCGATAGGATTAAATAGGAAAGCGTAAATAACACATTTATCAATATAAACTTAAACTTTTGTATTGAAAACATAATTCATCCTTAATTAATAACTTTTAATGTCAATGTTTTAATTTTATCATGATTATGTTAAATAATTGTGTCATTATTGTTCCTTTTTACTCAAAAAATAATATTTATTCATTACCAAGTCATCAAACGATAACGTCGCTAGTAACACAAAATAAGGGACATAGGCAAAGAGATATCGAGCTCTAGCTTCGAAGATCATGTTAAATAAGATAATACCGATACAGATAATCTGAACAAATATCTCTTCATCTTTCTTACGATTGAAGAGAGAAGTAGCCATTAGAGCCAACACAATCATCCATAATATCTGCCTTAACAATAAGAAACTTTCAAAAGAATCTCCATCATGATAGAAATAGGATCTTAAGGCATTCGCAAATAGATTATCCTTTTCAAATACTTCTTGATAGAAGTTTCCTTCACGACCCCAGGCAAAACTACCATCATTAAAATTCACGACGGCTTTATTAACTAAGAATGATATCCAACCCTTCTGATTGAGATATTCAATTCTTTCTTTGATTACTTCAAAATTCTTAGCTTCCCGATCTTCGACGTTAAACTGACCATACGAAATTTCCGCATCCTTTGCGACATACGCTCCATAACTATCAGGATTCAATCCAACCATTAAGTAATGGGGTAAAGTGAAGGAATACTCTGGATCTTGTTTAAATTGTCCCATTTCAACCAATGATTTTTGGAGTTGGGAGGACAAGAAGAAAGTAAGAATAACAATAAAACTGATACTTATGAGTCTTATAAATTCTTGTTTAAGTGAATCCTTACGCTTAAAGGTGAATTCATACAATAGAATCGCAATCCCCATAATCAAGGTTTGAGGTTTGATTAAACTACCGATAAAGATACTACTAAAGATGATAAACCAAACAAATAAATCCGATGACTTACCTTTAAGGTTCAAATAGAGATAGAACGCAAAACTCGCAAAAAACATCATATAGGTATCTGAATAAGGAATGGTAATCCATGGAGAGAATGAACATAAAAAGGTACATAATAGAAAGCCAAGAATGACATTTAATTTATTCTCTATGAATTGATTCATAATCAGTGAGATAAATAAAGTGCTTAAGTTAACAGAAAGAATACTAAAAACGATGGTCCCAAAATAGACATTGGTTACGCCTAACAGTTTGAAGAAGCGCATGATTAAACCTAAGAATACGGTAATGGTTGTTTGATTGGTATGATATGAGAAATAGTAATTAAAATATTGCGCAATCTTTTGAGGATGTTCAATAAAATAGAATGCCGCATTGCGCACTGCACTTGCGTCCCATCCAGTATAGAAATAGATTTGATAGGCAAAAAAGATTTGTATGATGAATACAATAATACTTGATAGGATTAATATCTGTTTCATCTTCTTTGAAGATATTGATAGGTTTATATTCTTAGATCGAATCAAGTAAATAAGTCCACTCATCAGAATTGACACAATTAATAACACAAACCAATTCTCAAGTGGAATCAGATTGACGAGTTCATTCGATCCATTGGTATATTGAAGTAGAGAGATAAGAATAAGAGAAATAAGAAATCCATAGATCCCATTAATCCCCATTTGTATTAAACGCTTAATTGACATACGTCCCCCGTTTTCACATTCTATTCAAACATCTTTACTTATTATACACAAAGTGTGTAAGGAATAACTACCATAATTGGATTGGAATAATCCCTTTATTTAACTGATTCTGTTTGTATGGTATAGTAATTTAAGATATTGAGGTTACTATGACACATCAAATTAAACGATTCATTTCCTTTATAAAAAACAATAATACACTCATCTTTACAAGTCTTGTTTTCTTATTTATATTCTATATCTCCTCTAAAACACCTCTTGCAGGAGATGATTGGGGCTATGCTTTAAATGGCATGAAACATAATCCATTTCAGTTGGCTTATGAGTTTTACTTTACCTGGTCAGGACGTTTCTTTAGTGAACTCTATGGATTCTTAGTGACTCCGAATAAATGGTTATGGAATTTCTTAAATGCTGGATTGTTTGGATTAATCTTCTATTCTATTTTGAAGATTGTTGGTTTAAAAAATAGTATTGTTTCATCATTTCTTCTTTTATTCTTAATCGTTAGTGTTAAAGATGAATTACGTATGGAAACCTATACGTGGTTAATGGGTACGACTTATCTTATTCCTTTGGCATTGAGTTTATTCTATTTCTCGGTAGTGTTAAAGAATATTGAAAAGTATAGTCGAATTAATCAATTAATGGTTCCGGTTTTATGGGTTATTTTGTTTGTATCTTGCTTAATGATGGAGAATGTGGCTGTATTATTGGTTTTTGGGAATATCTTAATTTTAGTTTATTTGTACTTTAGAGATCGTACTATTCCTGTGTCTTATATCTCATTCTTTGTGGTGAGCTTGATTGGAATTATACTATTAAGATTATCACCTGGGGCAAGTGCACGTTTGATTCGTGATCACAGTGCTTGGGTGGAGTTATCCATTTTAGACCAACTCATCTTTAATTATTCTAATTTCATTCGTTTTACATTCATTGAACATCGTTATCTTGTATTAGTATTCTCTGGTTTATCGTTTATTAAACTCTTAGAGAATTGGTTCAAGGTGAAGAAATATAATCTATTGCATATCATCTTAATGGGTTTCTTTGTGATTTCTGCATTCTCAAGTTTAACTTTAACCCTTTACAGTCGATTCCCACTTGAAGTACTTACATTATTCATTGACCCAAATTCCATATTTAATTTGATTTTCTGGCCTTTGTTTATTGTGGCGGTATTTGGATTCATATTTATCGCATTTGATGAAACATTACGCTTAAAACTCTATTTCTTTGTGTTATTAGCTGGTGTAAGTAATGGGGTTATGATGTTATCACCAATCTTCGGATATCGATCCTCTTTGTATACGGTTTATTACTTGATTGTGATGTGTTTAATGATCTATTCAAGTCTAAATCGTAGACTATGGTCTAAGGTATTACTGATTCCTCTCATTGTGTTGTGTAGTGTGAATGTGAAACAGTTAGTGAATAAGTATAACTTAGTCGAATCGGTACATAATACGCGTTTAGGACAAATCCAGTACTATAAAGATAACCCAGAAATAAAAGATATCTGGTTAATCAGATATCCTATTTATACGATTCATGGTGGAGATATAGAAGCCGATGATCCATACCATATGGAAGTATTCAAGGAATACTATGGATTGAATAAAGATGCGGTATTAAACTTCTATTTCCCTGAAGAAGGCTATTAGAACTTGAAGTAGATAAATGGATTATAACTACTATCAATTAAGAAAATAATACATAAGATAAACAAGGCAAGTACGATCAGTTTCTTAGTGAAATTATAGATGGTACTTGTTTTACATTGTGTATCCATCCATGGAATGATAGGAACACTGAAGAGTAATCCTAGTACATAGTATGGCCAGTAATTCCCAAAGTTGAGTTCTATTAGAGTATTCATATCATAGGGTTGTATGAAGATCATTCGTTGAACAAATATCATAATTTGATCGACAGAATGAGAATTGAAAATAACCCAACTTATCATAATTAAGAAGATAACGATCAAATGATTAATTCCTTTGAGGAAGGATAATACTTTCCCTAAGAATAACTTCTCTAAAACCAGTAACACCCCAAAATAAACACCCCATAAGACAAAGTTCCAAGCTGCCCCATGCCATAATCCAGTGGTAAACCAAACAATCGCAATATTAAGAATCCATCTTAACATTGAGACACGATTACCTCCGAGTGGAATGTAGATATAATCTCTAAACCACGTACTGAGTGATATATGCCAGCGTTTCCAGAAATCAGTAATACTGGTCGCAATATAAGGATAATTAAAGTTCTCTAAGAAATGGAATCCGAATATTCGTCCAATACCGATTGCCATATCGGAATAACCCGAGAAATCAAAGTAGATTTGTAAGGTAAATGAGATGACTGCTATATAGACTTGAGTTGAATTTAAGGAATTTAAATCTGTGATACTAAATACATTTGCCGCAATCACTGCGACTTGATTCGCAATCAACACTTTCTTCGCTAAACCAATAATGAATCGCTCTAATCCTTCAACCACATCATCAA
>Ga0209207_1001483_pt1 | contig 10773 bp, 12 predicted proteins | sample SaghotsprinmetaG_FD_184140 | JGI IMG/M metagenome (GOLD analysis project Ga0209207, IMG submission 184140) | Hot spring microbial communities from South Africa to study Microbial Dark Matter (Phase II) - Sagole hot spring metaG (SPAdes) (version 3) | ecosystem: Environmental > Aquatic > Thermal...
TGCAGCTCCTCGCCGCCGATGAGGATGCCCCAGGGCAGGATGTTGGTGCTGGCGTCCTCGCAGGCATAGTTGCGGTAACCCCAGTAGTGCCCGACGCCGTTGATGACGCCGGCCGCGAAGAAGGGGACCCACAGCATCTGCACCGCCCAGACGGTGATGCCGATGGGGCCGAACAGGACCACGTCCAGAATCAGCATCAGCACGATGCCGACGGAGTTGTGGGGCGTGTAGAGCCGGCGCTCCAGCCAGTCATCCGGCGTGCCGTGGCCGTAGCGCTCCAGCGTTTCGGTGTCCTTGGCGGCCGCCTTGTACAGTTCCGCCCCCTGCCAGAGCACCTTCTTGAGCCCCAGCACCTGGGGGCTGTGGGGGTCTTCCGGTGTTTCGCAGCGGGCGTGGTGCTTGCGGTGGATGGCCACCCATTGGCGTGTGACCATGCCGGTGGTCATCCAGAGCCAGAAGCGGAAGAAGTGACTGACGGCGGGGTGCAGTTCCAGGGCGCGATGGGCCTGGGCGCGATGCAGGAAGATGGTGACGCTGGCGATGGTCACATGGGTGAGCGCGAGGGTGACCAGGACGTAACCCCACCAGGGGAGATCGACGAGACCGTTGAGCATGCAGTGTTGGCTTTCCAGGTGGATGAGACTGGGGTAAGGCTTGAGATTTGGCTCGTCATTTTATCCCCGCGCGATGCGGGACGTGTAATCGAGCGGTTGATTGCCGGCATGTGGAGTAGGGTTTCCGTCTAACGGACATGGCCACGGCCACCCCAGAGCATGGATGTCGCCGTGTCCGTTCCCTCTCCCCCCGCCCCTCCCCCCGCGGGGGAGGGGAGTGTGGTGAGTCGGCAACGCGACTTTCACGATATGGTTCCAGGCATCATGCAGATTTCAGCGCCGGTGTCAGGTGCGGGGCGAGGGCGTGCAGGAGTTGGGCGAACACCTTGGGGGTGCCGGCCACGACATGGCCGGATTGGAGATAGCCTTCGCCGCCCTGGAAGTCGCCCACCAGCCCGCCCGCCTCCAGGATCAGCAGGCAGCCGGCGGCGATGTCCCAGGCGTTGAGCCCCAGCTCGAAGAAGCCGTCGGTGCGTCCGGCGGCCACCCAGGCCAGGTCCAGGGCGGCGGAACCGGGCCGGCGCAGGCCCGCGGTCTTCTGCACCAGGTCGCGGAACATGCCGAGGTAGGCATCCAGATGCGTGAAGTCACGAAAGGGAAAGCCGGTGCCGATGAGGGCGGACTTGAGCTTGTCCCGCTTGGAGACGCGGATGCGACGGTCGTTGAGAAAGGCGCCGCGGCCGCGGCTGGCGGTGAACAGCTCGTTGCGGGCGGGGTCGTAGACCACGGCATGCGCAAGCTGGCCCTTGTGCAGCAGGGCGATGGAGATGGCGTACTGTGGGAAGCCGTGCAGGAAGTTGGTGGTCCCATCGAGCGGGTCGATCACCCACTGGTACTCCGACTCGCCGGTGGCGCCCGACTCCTCGGCTAGAATCGAGTGCTTGGGATAGGCCGCCAGCAGGGTGTCGATGATGGCCTGTTCTGCGGCGTGGTCAACCTCGCTGACGAAATCGTTTTCCCGTTTCGAGCGCACGGTGAGCAGGTCCAGGTCCCGGCTGGCGCGATTGATGATGGCGCCGGCGCGGCGAGCGGCCTTGACCGCCGTATTGAGCATGGGATGCATAATCCTAAAAACCGCAGTTGAACACGACCGAAGGGCGGCCCAAACGGGTGTCTGGCGCGAAGCGACGACGCCGCAGGGTGGCTCCCTGCAAGGAGGAGCGACAAAGCCAGGCGCCCGTTTGGGCCGTCAAGCGGGCGTGTAGCGATCTCACCCGATCGGTGAAGTCGAGCGAAGGCTGAAAACTCAATATAACCAACATGCTACGAAGCCATCCAAGCGGTCAACTGCGGTTTTTAGGATGAGTTGCTAAAGAGCGTGACGACATGACTGCCCCGGATTCTACCGTGAACCCCACTGAGCCTCTCGAAAACTTCCGCATCGTGCTGGTGGAGACCAGCCATCCGGGCAATCTGGGCGCGGCGGCGCGGGCCATGAAGACCATGGGGCTCGCGCGGCTGCATCTGGTCAGCCCGCGCTGCGCCATCGACGATGAGGCACGGGCGCGCGCCTCGGGCGCGCTCGATGTGCTGGAGGCGGCCACGATCTGCCGCGACCTGGCCGAGGCCCTGCAGGGCTGTGTGCTCACGGCGGCCTGTACGGCGCGGCGCCGTGACCTGCCGCACCCGGCCTACACCCCGCGCCAGGCCGCCCCCGAGCTGCTCTCCCAGGCGCAGCGCGCACCCGTGGCCCTGGTGTTCGGCTCCGAGACCTATGGGCTGTCCAACGAGCAGCTCATGCAGTGTCGCTGGCTCATCAACATCCCCGCCAACCCCGATTACAGCTCGCTGAATCTGGCGGCGGCGGTGCAAGTGCTCACCTACGAGCTGCGCTGCAGCCTGCACGATGCGGTGATGCCGCTACCCAGCTTCGAGGCCGCGCGCCATGAGGAGGTGGAGGCGCTGCTCACCGAGATGGAAGGCACCCTGGTGGAGATCGGCTTCCTGGACCCCGCGCATCCCAAGCGGCTCATGCCCAGGCTGCGGCGCTTCTTCGCCCGCGCCGGCGTCGAGCGCGAGGAGGTCGCCATCTGGCGCGGCATCCTCAATGCCGCCCGCAAGCCGATGCGTAAAATTTGACTCGTTTGGTCGGGAATCGCATACTGTGCGGCTGACATTCCAGATCATCGCATCGTCATATTCCAATGTTCCGCCATCTGCGCGAAGACATCGGTGTCGTATTCGACCGGGATCCGGCCGCGCGCACCTTTTTCGAGGTGCTCACGACCTATCCCGGCGTGCATGCCGTGCTCTGGCACCGGCTGTCGCATCGGCTGTGGAACTGGAACCTGAAGTGGCTGGCGCGCCTCTCCTCCACGCTGGCGCGCTGGTTCACCGGCGTCGAGATCCATCCCGGCGCCCGGATCGGCCGGCGGGTGTTCATCGATCACGGCATGGGGGTGGTGATCGGCGAGACGGCCGAACTGGGGGATGACTGCACCCTCTATCACGGTGTCACCCTGGGCGGCACCTCCTGGCAGAAGGGCAAGCGCCATCCCACCCTGGAGCCGGGGGTGATCATCGGGGCAGGGGCCAAGGTGCTGGGCCCCATCACCATCGGCGCCGGCGCCAAGATCGGCTCCAACGCGGTCGTGGTCAAGGACGTACCCGCCGGCGCCACCGCCGTGGGGATACCCGCGCGCATCCTAGACGACCGCGACCATGCGCGTGAACAGGCGGCGAAGAAGCTGGGTTTCTCCGCCTACGCGGTGAGCAGCGACATGAACGACCCGATCGTGAAGGCCATCCACGGTCTGATCGATCACTCCGTCGTCACCGATCAGCGCCTGGAGCTGATCCTCGCCGAACTCAAGCGTCTGGGCGGACGTGTGGACGAGGCCCAGCGTCCGCAGGACCAGTTCGATCCTGATTACCTGAACAAAATCGTCGACTGAGTGTCACAGACAGCGTAATAGTTGACTAATTTAATCAGGTTTAGTAGAGTGTGACATAAGCAACTCAGCAAATGTCGCCAGGCCGCCCCAAGACAGTTGCGCGCCCCTAGGGGGAGGCGCAAGGTGGACGGGGGCGGCGATTCGAGAGGAGTGCATCATGCGGTTGACGACCAAAGGACGTTTTGCGGTGACGGCGATGATCGATCTGGGCATGCGCCAGCAGCGCGGCCCCGTGACCCTGGCGGGCATCAGTGAGCGCCAGAAGATCTCCCTGTCCTACCTGGAGCAGCTGTTCGGGCGCCTGCGACGTCAGGGCATCGTCGACAGCGTGCGTGGACCCGGCGGCGGCTACACCATGGCGCGGCCGATGACGGAGATCTCGGTGGCCGACATCATCCGTGCGGTGGACGAGCCCGTCGATGCGACCCAGTGCGGTGGCCTGGGCAACTGTCACGACGACCACGAGTGCATGACCCACGAGTTGTGGAGCAACCTCAACGAACACATCTACCGCTATCTGGAAGGGGTGGACCTCGGCAGCCTGGTCGAGACGCAATTGAGGAAGCAGGCCGAGGCCGACATGCGAAAAGACGAGCGCCGTGTGCTGGGCACGGCCGAACTCAAGGCCGTGGTCAACGGCTGAAACGTGTCCAGTCAGGAGCACATCGATATGGTCAAGACCCCCATCTATCTGGACTACTCCGCCACCACCCCGGTGGACCCGCGCGTGGCCGAGCGCATGATCCCCTACCTGACGGAGAAGTTCGGCAACCCGGCCTCGCGCTCGCACAGCTTCGGCTGGGAGGCGGAAAAGGCCGTGGAGCAGGCGCGTGAGCAGGTCGCCGCCTTGGTCAACGCCGACCCTAAGGAGATCGTCTGGACCTCCGGCGCGACGGAATCGAACAATCTGGCCATCAAGGGTGCCGCTCACTTCTACAAGGGCAAGGGCAAGCACCTGATCACGGTCAAGACCGAGCACAAGGCGGTGCTCGACACCTGCCGCGAGCTCGAGCGCCAGGGCTGGGAGGTGACCTATCTGGGCGTGCGCGAAAACGGGCTGCTGGACCTGGACGAGTTCCAGGCCGCCATCCGGCCGGACACGGTGCTGGCCTCGGTGATGTTCGTCAACAACGAGATCGGCGTCATCCAGGACATCCCGCGACTCGGCGAGATCTGCCGCGAGCGCGGCGTGCTCTTCCATGTCGATGCCGCCCAGGCCACCGGCAAGGTGGACATCGATCTCGCCTGTCTCAAGGTCGACCTGATGAGCTTTTCCGCCCACAAGACCTATGGCCCCAAGGGCGTGGGGGCGCTGTACGTGCGGCGCAAGCCGCGCGTGCGCCTGGAGGCGCAGATGCACGGCGGCGGCCATGAGCGCGGCATGCGCTCGGGCACGCTGGCCACGCACCAGATCGTCGGCATGGGCGAGGCCTTCCGCATCGCCCGCGAGGAGATGCACACCGAGACCGAGCGGGTGCGCATGTTGCGCGACAAGCTGCTCAAGGGCCTGATGGACATCGAGGAGGTGCACGTCAACGGCGATCTGGACAACCGTGTGGCCGGCAACCTCAACGTCAGCTTCAACTACGTCGAGGGCGAATCCCTGATCATGGCGATCAAGGACCTGGCGGTATCGTCCGGCTCGGCCTGCACCTCGGCCAGCCTGGAGCCCTCCTATGTGCTCAAGGCCCTGGGCCGCAATGACGAGCTGGCGCACAGCTCGATCCGCTTCTCCATCGGCCGCTTCACCACCGAGGCGGAGATCGACTACGCCGTGAAGCTCTTGCACGAGAAGATCGGCAAGCTGCGCGAGATGTCGCCGCTATGGGAGATGTACAAGGAGGGCATCGACTTGAATACCGTGCAATGGGCGGCACATTGATCCTATCCGTGAACGGTGAGCGGCGGGCGGTGAACGGTTCCTCATCCGCTCACGACTCACTGCAGAGCGTTCACCCATGAAGACAGGAGCGTAAGATGTCCTATAGCGAAAAGGTCCTAGACCACTACGAAAACCCCCGCAATGTCGGCTCCTTCGACAAGACCGACGCCGGGGTGGGCACCGGCATGGTGGGCGCACCCGCCTGCGGCGACGTGATGAAGCTGCAGATCAAGGTCAACGAGCAGGGCATCATCGAGGACGCCCGCTTCAAGACCTACGGCTGCGGTTCCGCCATCGCCTCGTCCTCGCTCGTCACCGAGTGGGTGAAGGGCAAGTCCCTGGACGAGGCCATGGCCATCAAGAACACCCAGATCGCCGAAGAGCTGGCCCTGCCGCCGGTCAAGATCCACTGCTCCATCCTGGCCGAGGACGCCATCAAGGCCGCCGTGGCGGATTACAAGCAAAAACACGGCCTGGGCGGCGAGGAATACACGGCCTGCAACCCGCCGAAGGAGCGCTGACATGGGTGCCGCTACGTGTGCCGCGCCGCAAGGCGTCGAGATCAAGGACCTGAAGCTGGACGCCGCGGGTCTCGCCGGGGCCCGCATCGACCTCTCGGAACGGGCCGCGAACCACGTCAAAAACTTCCTCGCCAAGCGTGGCAAGGGGCTGGGCATCAAGCTGGGCGTGCGCACCTCGGGGTGCTCGGGGATGGCCTACAAGCTGGAATTCGCCGACGTGGAGGACCCGCAGGACGTCAAGTTCGTCTGCCATGGGGTGAACGTCTATGTCGACCCCAAGAGCCTGGCGTATCTGAACGGCACCGAGCTCGATTACGTGCGCGAGGGCCTGAACGAGGGCTTCAGGTTCAACAACCCGAATGTGAAGTCCCAGTGCGGTTGCGGGGAAAGCTTCAACGTCTGAGTCACGGGGCGCCGGGCAGCGCATGGCGCGGCCCTCTCCCCTCATCCCATGCTTGACTTCAACCGCAACCACTTCGAGCTGTTCGGCCTGCCGCCGGCCTTCGCACTGAGCCGCGAGTCACTCGAACACGCCTACCGGGACATCCAGGCCGAGATCCACCCCGACCGCTTCGCCCATGCGGGCGAGGCCGAGCAGCGGCTGGCGATGCAGTGGACCGCACGGGTGAACGAGGCCTATCAGACCCTGCGCCAACCCCTCGAGCGGGCGCGCTACCTGCTGGAGCTGCAAGGGGTGCACGCCATGGATGCCAGGAACACCGCCATGCCTGCGGACTTCCTGCTGCAACAGATGGAGTGGCGCGAGCGTCTGGAAGAGGCCAGGGCGGCGAAGGATTACACCGCCCTGCAGCGCATGGAGACTGAAGCGCGCGCCCAGGCCGAGCGCTTGGAGCGCCAATTGGGCGAGCTACTGGACCAGCGGCACGACTATGCCCAGGCCGCCGAGGTCCTGCGCAAGTACCGTTTCCTGGACAAGCTGCTGGAAGAGATCGAAACCGCTTACGAAACGATGGCGTGAGTGTCGCTTCCCCCTCACTCCTCACCCCTCACCCAGCAATGGCCCTGCTCCAAATCGCCGAACCCGGCCTGTCCACCGCGCCCCACGAACACAGGCTCGCCGTAGGCATAGACCTGGGCACCACCAACTCGTTGGTGGCCACGGTGCGCAATGGCATGGCCGTGGTGCTCAACGACGAGCACGGCCGACCGCTGCTGCCTTCCGTGGTGTGCTATCACAAGGACGGCAGCACGGCGGTCGGCTACGAGGCCCAGGCCCAGGCGAGCCGAGACCCCCACAACACCATCGTCTCGGCCAAGCGTTTCATGGGTCGTGGGCTGAAGGACCTGCCGGATGCGGCCACGCTGCCCTACCAGTTCGTGGATGCGCCAGGCATGGTGCAGATCAGGACCATCGCCGGGGTGAAGAGCCCGGTCGAGGTCTCGGCGGAGGTCCTGAAGGTGCTCAAGGCCCGCGCCGAGGCCGCCTTGGGCGGCGAGCTCATCGGTGCGGTGATCACCGTGCCGGCCTATTTCGACGATGCCCAGCGCCAGGCCACCAAGGACGCGGCCAGGCTGGCCGGGCTCAACGTACTGCGCCTGCTCAACGAGCCGACCGCGGCGGCCATCGCCTACGGGCTGGACAATGCCGCCGAGGGCATCTACGCGGTCTACGACCTGGGCGGCGGCACCTTCGACATCTCCATCCTCAGGCTCACCAAGGGGGTGTTCGAGGTCATGGCCACCAACGGCGACTCCGCCCTCGGTGGTGACGACTTCGACCGGCGCATCTACTGCTGGATCCTGGAGCAAGCCGGGCTGCACACCGTGGGCGATCACGACAAGGCGCTGCTCATGTGCAAGGCGCGCGAGGCCAAGGAGGCCCTCACCGAACACCCGGAGGTGCGCATCACCGCCATGCTCTCCGGCGGCGAGCTGATCGATTTATCCCTCAGCGAGCAGGCATTCAACGACATGACCGAGAGCCTGGTGGCCAAGACCCTGCTGCCCTGCCGCAAGGCCCTGCGCGATGCCGGGCTCAGGCCGGGCGACATCAAGGGGGTGGTCATGGTCGGCGGTTCCACCCGCATCCCGCGCATCCAGGCGGCGGTGGGCGAGTTCTTCGGCCAGACGCCGCTCACCAACCTCGATCCGGACAAGGTGGTGGCCCTGGGCGCGGCCATGCAGGCCAACGTGCTGGCCGGCAACAAGGGGCAGGACGACTGGCTGCTGCTCGACGTCGTGCCGCTATCATTGGGCATCGAGACCATGGGCGGGCTCACCGAGAAGATCATCCCGCGCAACTCGACCATCCCGCTCGCGCGTGCCCAGGAATTCACCACCTACAAGGACGGCCAGACCGCCATGGCGATCCACGTCGTGCAGGGCGAGCGCGAGCTGGTCACGGACTGCCGCTCGCTTGCCCGCTTCGAGCTCAGAGGCATTCCGCCCATGGTGGCCGGGGCGGCGCGCGTGCGCGTGACCTTCCAGGTGGACGCCGACGGTCTGTTGTCCGTCACGGCGCGGGAGATGAGCACCGGGGTCGAGGCGCACATCGAGGTCAAGCCCTCCTACGGCCTCACCGACGACGAGGTGGCGCGCATGCTGCAGGATTCCTATGCCCATGCCCACGACGACATGGCCGCCCGCAACCTGGCCGAGGCCAAGGTGGACGGCCGGCGTCTGGCGGAGGCGACGCGTCATGCCCTTGCCGAGGACGGCGAGACGCTGCTCGACCCTGCGGAACGCGGCGCCATCGATCACTTGTTGCAAGCCCTGGAAACCGCCCTCGCCGGCGATGATCTCAAGGCCATCAAACAGGCCACCGCTGCCCTCAACCAAGGCACCGTCGAGTTCGCCGCGCGGCGCATGGATGCCAGCGTGAAGCGGGCGCTCAAGGGCCATCGTCTGGAGGAAATCGATGTCTGAGCAATTCGATCCCGCTGTGGTCGCCGAACTGCGCCAGAGACTGGACGCACACCCGATCTATGCCGCCGTGCGGACCCTGGACGATCTGCGCGTGTTCATGGCGCACCACATCCATTCGGTGTGGGATTTCATGTCCCTCATCAAATACCTGCAGCATACCGTGGCCCCGGCGCGCTGGCCCTGGACGCCGGGCGCGGACCCCGCGGTGCAGCGCTTCATCAACGAGCTGGTGCTGGAGGAGGAGACCGACGCCGCGGCCCCAGGCCAGCCGGGCGAGTTCGCCAGTCACTTCCAGCTCTATCTGGGCGCCATGCGCGAGGCGGGCGCCGACGCCGACCGGCCGACGCGCTTCGTCGAGCTGGTGCGTGCGCACGGTCTGGAGACCGCGTTGCAGTCCGGCCTGGTGCCGGCCCCGTCCGCAGACTTCACCCGCGTGACCTTCGGCTTCATCGCCAGCGGCAAACCCCATGTCGTGGCCGCGGCCCTGGCCCTCGGCCGGGAGCATGTCATCCCCAACATGTTCCGCGCCTTCCTGGCACGCATGGCGGTGAGCGAACAGGACGCGCCCACCTTCCACTACTACCTCAAGCGCCACATCCACCTGGACGAGGACTTCCACGCCCCGCTGTCGCTCCGCCTGCTGGAGGGCCTCTGCGCCGGGGATCCGCTCCGCATCCGGGAGGCCGAGGCCGCCGCCCGGCAGGCGATCGAGGCGCGCATCCGCTTCTGGGACGGTGTGCTCGCCGCCCTGCCCAGTCAACAGAGTCTGACCCGTAACGAAGCATGCCTCGGCTGATCGTCCTGCCCCACGAAGAACTCTGCCCGCAAGGCGCCGTCATCGACGCGCAAAAAGGGGTGTCCATCTGCGACACCCTGCTGGACCATGGCATCGAGATCGAGCACGCCTGCGAGAAGTCCTGCGCCTGCACGACCTGTCACGTCATCCTGCGCGAAGGCTACGACAGCCTGTCCGAGGCGACCGAGACGGAGGAGGACCTGCTGGACAAGGCCTGGGGCCTGGAACCCACCTCGCGCCTATCCTGCCAGGCCCAGGTCGGCGACGCCGACCTGGTGGTGGAGATCCCCAAGTACTCCATCAACATGGTGAAGGAGGGGCATTGAGGTGGTCAGTCGTGAACGGTGAGTAGTAAATCGTCGAACGGCGACTATCCTTTAACTCCTCACACCTCACTCCCCTCACGAGGCACAACCATGAAATGGACCGACACCCTGGACATCGCCATCGCGCTGGCAGAGCACCATCCCGACGTGGACCCGCAGTACGTGCGCTTCACCGACCTGCACCGCTGGGTGATGGAACTGCCCGGCTTCGACGACGACCCCAATCGCTCGGGGGAAAAGATCCTGGAGGCCATCCAGATGGCCTGGATCGAGGAAGTGCACTAGTGTGCTGCTTCGTAATCGACGGAACCAACCGTTCATGGCCCAATGGCCGCCCCTGCCGATGAAAGGCGCAGGCGAGGGCCATGAACGGTCCCTCTCCCCCCGCCCCCTCCCCCCGAGGGGGAGGGGAGCGTCGTGAGTCGGCTGCGCGACTTTCACGATATTAAGCCCGTATCAGTGATCCGAGACACGGGCACATGAAACCCATCCCCCTCGGGGGGAGGGGCAGGGGAGAGGGAAGTCCCGTCAAAGCGGGAAGCCGCTTCGCACTCTTCCGGCTTCGCCACCCTCTCCCCGAAGCAGACGGTCTGGTTGGATCGTTTTGGATCAATAAGTTCCAAACAGAATGAAGCACTACACTAGACGCACAGGCCACGGGGGTAAAATCGGCACAGCTTGCAAGCGGAGACAGCCATGAACGGCGCGGCGGGGCTTGCGGTGCCGGTGCTGCGGCAAATCGCGGCCGAGCGGCTGTAATTCAGGGCATGACCAACACGCCAGGCCCGCCCGCCTCCAGCCGACCCACCACCGCCGCGCGCTCGAAGCCGTGCAGGCGGAAGACCTGCATCACC
>Ga0209207_1001484_pt1 | contig 10767 bp, 8 predicted proteins | sample SaghotsprinmetaG_FD_184140 | JGI IMG/M metagenome (GOLD analysis project Ga0209207, IMG submission 184140) | Hot spring microbial communities from South Africa to study Microbial Dark Matter (Phase II) - Sagole hot spring metaG (SPAdes) (version 3) | ecosystem: Environmental > Aquatic > Thermal...
CAGGCAGGGGTGCGGTTCGACAGGCTCACCGCAGGTGGGGAAAGCCGGTTTCCCCATGTCCCAACCGCTGGTGGGGGCGGCTGGCGCCCCTACAGGCAGGGGTGCGGTTCGACAGGCTCACCGCAGGTGGGGAAAGCCGGTTTCCCCGTGTCCCAACCGCTGGTGGGAGCGGCTGGCGCCCCTACAGGCAGGGGTGCGGTTCGACAGGCTCACCGCAGGTGGGGAAAGCCGGTTTCCCCGTGTCCCAACCGCTGGTGGGAGCGGCTGGCGCCCCTACAGGCAGGGGTGCGGTTCGACAGGCTCACCGCAGGTGGGGAAACCCGGTTTCCCCGTATGTTCACCTCTGTGCGCCCCGGCGGGGTCAGGAAACGAAGGTCTCAAACTACCCGACAGCATATGCTTGTTCACACTCTGCGCTGGGCGTTGATCGCCCTGACCGCTCTGTTCAGTCTGGCGCCAGCGGTGTTGCTGGCTGGCAACTGGGTTGTGCCAGAGCGCCGGGCTGACCGTCCAGTGTTGCTGTTCGCTGCGGCCGCAGGCCACCCATCGCTCCTGTTGGCCCCGGTCCGCGGCTCCGCTGCGCCGCTCCGCCAGGCGCCCCCCGATCGCGCCGAAGAAACGCCCTGGCGCGGTTCGCGGGCCATCTTCTTCGCCTTCCTGTGCCTGTCCAGTATCCCTATCCTCTCCCTGGCCGTCGCCTTTGCGCTCAAACGCCACTTCGATACCCTCAGCCGCACCAGGCGCTCGTCCGGCAAGTACCGATCTCCCGACACACACTAGTACTGCCCGGGCGATCATTGAAGTATCAAATAGCGCCTTGCCATCCTGGGCAAAGTCGGTGCATACTGATAACAGAGAATATGCGCTTGCTCGCCTGGGGTGAGGCTATCGAAGCGCGCCCCGGAGGGGGGCGCCAGTGAAGCTCACCCACGAGAAGCCATGCTCATCCCCGTGGTGCGCGGCGAAGCCGCACAGGTATCTGTCGTGTCGAGGAGGAGCTACAATCGATGCCGCTGCTGCTGCATTTGATGATGGCCGGGGTCTGGACCTCAACCGTCGTCATTCACACGCGCCGTTTGTTTCGTCTCGCTCGCGTCGAGCAGTTGGCTCGGTGGGAAGATCAGGTGCGTCTTCGCTCGGGAGCAAATCGGATCTGGTGGTGGCTGGGCCAGCAGGAGTTCTGGCGCGGGGTGATTCCCGACTGCCTGCGGGCGATGGAGATCACGCTGATGATCTTCTTGATCGCCTGGGGTATGAGCCGTTAGGCAGTGCCGCGCACCGAGCTGCGAGTGCAATGGGCGGCGGTGGCCTTTGGCTGGCTCGCCGATTTTTCCCTTCGTATCTTGATTCAAGTGACGCTCGGCTGGCTTGGCGCAACGCGCGTGTTCACTGCGCCGAGCCTTCACGAGCCGCTTCACGTGCTCATCCTCGCCCTGATCCTCGCTGCGACCGCCACCGGCGGCTTTATTGCGGCACGCATCGCCGGTGAGTCCTTCACCCTTCACGGGTTGCTTGTCGGCGTGACGTCCATTCTGGCGGCGGCGGTGAGTAACCCCGGTCTGGTGCCGGTTCCGCGCTTGCTGGTGGCGGTGCAGGCCCTGAGTCTCCTCGCTGGCGCGCTGGGGGGCCTGCTGGCTTCACTCGCCACCCGCGGACAGGCGTCGCGATAACAGGGATGCGAGCCGGGTGTACGGCGTGGGCAGGGCGATGGGGACCCTCTCAGGTCGAGGGTTTTGGCCAATGGCGTCCTGATACGCTGCTGGTCCTCATTGTCACCGTAGCAGCGCCGCGAACAGTGGCGGCTGGGGGCTGGCGAGAGCGAGCATCGCGCCGGTAATAGGATGCCGGAAGCGCAGTTCGGCGGCGTGCAGCAAGTGGCCGGGCAGCGGCTGGCCGGCGTAACTGGCCGGGCCGCCGTAGCGGACGTCGCCAAGCAGCGGATGGCCAAGGTGCGCCAGGTGCAGCCGGATCTGGTGGGTGCGCCCGGTGTGAGGCGTAGCGACGACCAGCGCCGCATCGCGCAGAAGCTGCGCCACGCAGAAGGTGCTGTGGGCCTCACGCACGCGCCCGCCGCCTCCAGGGAGTTCCGTCCCCACCGCCTCCAGCGGGTAGAGGCGCCAGCGCCCTCCCGCCGACCGGCCATGGCCGGTTCGCAGGTCGATGGTGCTCCATTCTGGCGCTCCCGCACAGAGGCAGTAGTAGGTTTTGGTGACGTCGCCCCTGGCAAAGGCGGCCTGTAGCGCGGCATTGGCCGCGGGAGCCTTGCTCACCAGCAACAGGCCCGAGGTGTCGCGGTCGAGCTGATGGGCCAGGTGCAGCGGCGGCGCTGCACTGTCACGAGCCGCCAGGTAGCGCCGCAGGGCCGCAAGGACGTTGCCGCAGGCATCCCAGGGCGTGGCCCCGATGTACCAGCCCGCGCGTTTGTGCAGGACGATCAGCCAGGGGTCCTCGTAGGCCACATCCTCTTCCCCAAGCGTTACCTCAGCATAGCCGTTCGGCGGTGGCAGGCGCAGCGTCAGCATAGCGCCGACAGGCACTGGCGCGTTGGGGTCGGTCACGCGGCGTCCATCGAGCCAGGCGCCGCCGCGGGCCGCAGCCGCGGCGCCCGCCGCGCCGGCCAGGCGCGCCGCCAGCTCGCCCAGGGTCAGCCCGGCGTCCTCCGCAGCGATGGCGTGAGTGATACGCATGCGTGTATTTTTTACTCTTCTCCTGATCTGAAAATAGCCCGCGCGCGGGAGGGCTTGGGAGGGTACAGCCCTCCCAGGACGAGTGTGGGGAAACCGGGTTTCCCCACGCCTCTCCCTGAGGAGAGGGTTGGGGAGGGCTGCGCCCTCCCCGGACGAGTCTGGGGAAACCGGGTTTCCCCATTCCCCTGCCTGTGGGGAGGGTTGGGGAGGGCTGCGCCCTCCCAGGACGAGTGTGGGGAAACCGGGTTTCCCCACGCCTCTCCCTGAGGAGAGGGTTGGGGAGGGCTGCGCCCTCCCCGGACGAGTCTGGGGAAACCGGGTTTCCCCATTCCTCTGCCTGTGGGGAGGGCTGTGCCCTCCCAGGACGAGTGTGGGGAAACCGGGTTTCCCCATTCCCCTGCCTGTGGGGAGGGCTGCGCCCTCCCCGGACGAGTGTGGGGAAACCGGGTTTCCCCATTCCCCTGCCTGTGGGGAGGGTTGGGGAGGGCTGCGCCCTCCCCGGACGAGTGTGGGGAAACCGGGTTTCCCCATTCCCCTGCCTGTGGGGAGGGTTGGGGAGGGCTGCGCCCTCCCCGGACGAGTGTGGGGAAACCGGGTTTCCCCACGCCCCTCCCTGAGGAGAGGGTTGGGGCACAGCCCTCCCCCATCTCCGGCGCAGGGGGATGGGGAAAGCGGGTTTCCCCGTCCCTCTAATCGCCGTGTCCCAGACGTTGCCGCAACTCCTGCTTCAAATCCCACAGCCGCTGCGAGAGCGAGACGTGGTAGATGTGCGGGTTGACGATGCGGCGCACACCGGCATCGAGCCGCTCGACATCGGCGCGGCGTCGCTCGCGCATGGCCTCCAGCGAAGGCAGATCGTAGACCAGCCGGCCTTCACGCAGCACCTCGACCAGCAGCGGTTCCATCCCCGAGAGCGCCGAACGCTCCAGCACGCGGAACATCGAAGGCTCGCTGGGGTGGCGCAACACAATCTGGTCCATCTGCGCCGGGTCCTCTTCGTCCAGGCACACCATGTCGGCGGTCGCCAACCCGCGCTGATCGTAGAGCCGCCAGGTCTGCTTGAGGCCGGGTGTGGTCATCTTCGCCGGCGAGTCGGCGATCTTGATCGCCGGGCGCCAGCTCGTCCCGTCGTAGATTGCCACCAGCTTGTACACGCCCCCCAGAGCGCCTTCGCCGTGCGAAGTGACCAGGCGCGTGCCGACGCCGTAGACCAGCCGGCGGATGATCGCGTCGGCGTCGGCGCCGTAGCGCCTGGCCTCGGCAGCGATCTGGGTCTGGATCTGCCAGATCACCAGCTCGTCCAGGTCGCTGGAGAGCACGATGATCGTGTCGCTGAACCCGGCCCGGTCGAGCATCAGCGCCGCCTGAATGGCCAGGTAGGCCAGATCGCCCGAGTCGAGACGAATGCCCACCGGTTTGTGACCCTTCGCCCGCAGCTCCTCAAACACCCGGATGGCGTTGGGTACACCGCTCTCCAGAGTGTCCACCGTATCAACCAGCAGAATGCAGTCGTCGGGGTAGACCTCGGCAAAGGCGCGGAAGGCGTCAAGTTCGCTCTGGCCCAGGGCCATGTACGCCTGCACCAGCGCGTGGGCGTGGGTGCCTTTAGGCGGGAGGCCCAGGGTGCTGGACAGGCCCACGTTGGAGGTAAAATCGGCCCCGCCGATCAACGCGGCGCGGGTGCCGGCATTGGCGCCGCGGTCCTGGCCCCGCCGTAGACCAAACTCCAGCACCATGCTCGCCCGGCTCACCTCGCGGATGCGCGCGGCCTTGGTGGCAATGAGGGTCTGGTAGTTGAGCTGGTTGAGCAGCGCTGTCTCCAGGATCTGGGCCATGGCCAGGGGGCCGCGCACAACGCTCAGAGGGACCCCGGGATGCACCACCCGCCCCTCAGGGATGGCGCTGAGGCTGATAGCCTCGAAATGGCCGTGATGGCGCAGATAGTCAAGGAAATCGTCGCCGAAGAGCTGCGCCCCGGCGCGGGTGCGCTGGGCCCGCATGTAGGCCAGGTCCTCCTCGCGGAAACGCGCCGCGCGCATCCAGTTCAGCAGCCACTCTAGCCCGGCGACCACGCAGTAACCGGCGGCGTGCATCCCATAGTCGGGGTAGCTCCGGAAGTAGTGGTCGAACTGGGCCGGCTGCTCGTGCAGCCCGGCCCGGAAGTAGAGCTGGGCCATCGTCAACTGGTACTGGTCGGTGAAGAGGATGCCCTCAGCCGTGCGCTGCTGCTCTGGTCGCATCGTATCCTCCCTGGGAAAACGTGCCGGAAGCACTACGCATTGCCACGCGGCTCCGCCGCGCAACGCCACAATCAACAAGCGGCCTTCCCGCGAGGGCCTGGCCCTCCGGAACCCTCGCCGGGCAGGGCATCGGGGAACTCCGGGTTTCCCTTCTCACGATTACTTTAGTGTATACTTAACACTATATGATAATTGGCCCCGTGTCGAATGTCAAGGGTTGCATTGCAGTGAACATGGGGCAACCGGGTTGCCCCAGGCCCCTGCCTGTGAGGGCGCCGGGCGGCCCCATCACCGGTTGGGGGAGGGGCAACCGGGTTGCCCCAGGCCCCTGCCTGTGGGGGCGCCCGGCGCCCTCGCCATCGGTTGGAGGAGGGGCAACCGGGTTGCCCCAGGCCCCTGCCTGTGGGGGCGCCGGGCGGCCCCGCCACCGGTTGGGGGAGGGGCAAGCGGGTTGCCCCAGGCCCCTGCCTGTGAGGGCGGCAAGCCCTTCAGTCGTCCATGCGGCTGCGCCGCACAACACCAGAATGAAAATATTTGTTCTTGGGAGGGCGGAGCCCTCCCAAACCCTCCCCTCAGGGAGGGGGTTGGGGAAACCTGGTTTCCCCATGTCCCAACCGCTGTTGGGAGCGGCTGGCACCCCCCACAGGCAGGGGTATGGGGAAACCCGGTTTCCCCGTATGTTCACCTCAGAGGGTATCACGAGACCGTCGCGTTCAGAGCATGCAAGGATCACAGCGCCCGTGCTCGCGCGGCTGCTGGGTTGGCGCGCCTCCCTGGAAGAGTCAGACACACCGTTCGCATTCGTTTATTCGCTTCCCATTCGTTGGCCCATGTTGACCCATTTCGCTTCTCATTCGTTGGCCCATGTTGACCCATTTCGCTTCTCATTCGTTGGCCCATGTTGACCCATTTCGCTTCCCATTCGTTGGGTACGCGTTCACACTCCTCCTGGGTGCGCGGGCATCTTGCCCGCATCCAGGCCGTTGCGGGCGGGACGCCCGCGCACCCGGGGTGACGCCTTACCCCAAATGTGAACACGTACTGGCGCCGGTGTTGCGGCATAAGCTATCATGGAGGCTAATCCTGGAAGAAAGGATCCGCTTATGCAACCCGATGAGTTTCGAGAAGCGGGCCATGCCTTGATTGACTGGATCGCCGCCTACCGCGAGCGCCTCCCCGAGCTGCCGGTCTGGTCGCGCGTCAACCCTGGCGCGATCCGCGCCCAGCTTCCCGTCGCCCCTCCTGAGGCCCCTGAGCCCTTTGCCGCGCTCATGGAGGACCTGGATCGCATCATCCTGCCTGGCCTCTCCCACTGGCAGCACCCGCGCTTCTTCGGCTACTTCCCCGCCAACGCCGCCCTGGCCTCGGTCCTGGGCGACCTGCTGAGCACCGGGTTAGGCCAGCTCGGCCTGAACTGGGAAGCCAGCCCGGCCCTCACCGAGCTGGAAGAGCACATGGCCGACTGGATGCGTCAGCTCCTCGGTCTCTCCGAGGCGTGGCGCGGGGTGATCCACGACACGGCCAGCACCGCAACCCTGGTGGCGCTTCTGTGCGCCCGTGAGCGCAGCACCAGTTACAGCCAGACCCGTGGCGGGCTTCAGGCCGAGGAGTTGCCGCTGACAGTCTATGTCTCGGCCGAGAGCCACAGTTCGGTGGAGAAGGCCGTGCTGCTGGCCGGCTTCGGACGTTCCAACCTGCGGTTCATCCCCACCGACGAGCGCCATGCGATGCGTGTGGATCTGCTGGCCGACGAGATTGTTGCCGACCTGACCTATGGCCGCCGGCCCTGCGCCGTCGTGGCCACCACGGGCACGACCGCCACCACCGGTCTCGACCCGCTCGAGCCGATTGCTGCCATCTGCCGCGAGCGGGGTCTCTGGTTGCACGTGGACGCGGCTATGGCCGGGTCGGCGCTGATCCTGCCCGAATGCCGCTGGATGTGGCAGGGCATCGAGGGCGCCGACAGTCTGGTGCTCAACCCCCACAAGTGGCTCGGCGCGGCCTTCGATTGCTCGCTGTTCTACGTGCGCGACCCGCAGCACCTGATCCGGGTGATGTCTACCAACCCGAGCTATTTGCAGACCGCATCCGACGGCGCGGTGACCAACTTCCGCGACTGGGGCATTCCGCTGGGGCGGCGCTTTCGCGCCCTCAAGCTCTGGTTCCTGCTGCGCCTGGAGGGGGCAGAGGCCCTGCGCGCCCGGCTACGCCGCGATCTGGCCGCAGCCCGCTGGCTCGCCGCGCAGGTCCGCGCCACGCCTGACTGGCGGCTCCTCAATGCGGTTCACCTGCAAACGGTCTGTGTGCGCCACGAGCCTGCCGGCCTGGAGGGTGAGGCCCTCGACCGACACACCCTCGACTGGGTCGGGCGGATCAACGCCTCCGGGGCCGCCTTCCTGACCCCGGCGGTGCTCGACGGGCGCTGGATGTGTCGGGTGAGCATCGGCGCCGAGCCGACCACCTATGCCGATGTTGCTGCCCTGTGGGCCTTGATGCGTCAGGAAGCCGAAGGCGTTACCGGGGTGGCGTTGTAGAGTTGGGGAGGGCCTGGCCCTCCCTCTCAGAGGCAGAGTGTTTTGCGGAGCGCCTCGGGACGGGATGGCAGCCATGATCCTTTAGCCCCCTCCTCTCAAGCGCAGAGCTTTTGGGAGCGCAACCTGTCGTGTCCGCCGATTGTATACCCCTTAGCATATAAGGTGACACTAGGCATTGAGATGCGCGAAAACCGAAAAAACGGTGGTTTCGGCTACATAGGCGATTTATCGCATTGCAGTGAGGCAAATCGCCATTTTCTGCTTTGTGCCGCAGGGGGTATGAAACCGGCGGACACGACACTGCTCCCGCCCCCCCTCTCCACCGTAGGTGGAGAGGGGGGATGGGGGGGTGAGGACCAACCAGCGCATCCCCACGCCATCACGCCCGTCGGCGCTCATACGTTCTGTCCGCTCCTGAACAGGGAGCGAGGGGGTGAGGTGCAGCGGGCGTGGCCCAGAAACTCTGGGAGACCCTCCACCTTCCCCCTAGAGATTCAGCGCCGCGCCGTGCTCCAGGGCGTGGGCCGCCTCGCCGATGGCTTCGTGCAGGGTGGGATGGGCGTGAATGGTCTGCACCAGGCTCTCGCCGGTGGCCTCGTGGGTCAGGGCCAGACCGCCTTCGCCGATGATTTCGGTGACGTGGGGGCCGATCAGGTGCATCCCCAGGATCTCGCCGTACTGCCGGTCGGCGATGAGTTTGGCGAACCCGAAGCGGCTCTGGCCCAGCACCCGCGCCTTGCCGTTGGCCGAGAAGGGGAACTTGCCCACCTTCACCTGGTAGCCCTGCTCCTTCGCCTGGGCCTCGGTCAGGCCAACGCTGGCGATTTCGGGGTTGCAGTAGGTGCAGGCGGGGATCTTGCGGTAATCCAGCGGCGTCACGTGCAGCCCGGCGATGTGCTCGACGGCCAGCACGCCCTCGGCGCTGGCCTTATGCGCCAGCCAGGGCGTGGCGGCCACACAGTCGCCGATGGCGTAGATCCCATCGGCGGCGCGCATGAACCCGTCGGTTTCGATGAAACCGCGGGCGTTGCGCTTCACGCCGGCCTCCTCCAACCCGATGTTCTCGGTGTTGGGCGCGATGCCGATGGCTACCAGGAGCTTCTCCACGGCGATCTGCTGGGCCTTGCCGCTGGCATCGGTCAGCGACACTACCACTTGCTCGCCGCCGGCGTCAATGCCCTCGACGCGGGCGCCGGCCAGCGTCTTGATCCCCCGGCGCTGGAACGCCTTTGCCAGTTCGGCGGAGACCTCTTCATCTTCGTTGGGCACAATCCGCGGCAGCGCCTCGACCAGGGTCACCTCGGCGCCGAAGGCGCGGTACATCGAGGCAAACTCGACCCCGATCGCTCCCGCGCCGATTGCCAGCAGGCTGCTGGGCACCGTGGTGAGCCGCAGCGCATCAGTAGAGGAGAGTACCCGCTGCCCGTCGAACTCCACACCTGGAAAGGGCCGCGGGCGCGCCCCTGTCGCCACGATGATCTGCTTGCTGCTCAGGGTGCGCTCGCCGCCCTCGTTCAGGCGCACATGCACCTGGCCGCGCCCCGCCAGACGGCCCCATCCGGCCACCACCTCGACCTTGTTCTTCTTCATCAGGTAGCCCACGCCGTCGGTGCTGGCCTTCACCACAGCATCCTTGTGCTTCATAGCTCCGCCGAGGTCGAAGTTGAGGCCCTCGACGCTGATGCCGAAGCGTTTCCCTTCGCGCACCTCGTCGAGCAGGTCGGCGCTGTGGAGCAAAGCTTTGGTGGGAATACAGCCCACGTTCAGACACACACCGCCGAGCGGCCCGGACTCGACCAGCGCCACGCGCATACCCAACTGGCTGGCCCGCACGGCCGCAACGTAGCCGCCCGGCCCCGAGCCGATGATGACCAGATCGTAGACGCTTTCACTCACGGGGGTTGCCTTTCTAAGCTTTCAAGCTGCGCTGGTGGCGTTACGCCTTCGCCCTTCCCAACCCTCCCGGTGGGGAGGGCTTGCCGCCCCACCGACAGGGGGATGGGGAAACCTGGTTTCCCCACCTATTTTCACGTTAGACATCCATGCGGCTGCGCCGCACAACGCCGCGATGAAAATAGGGCGTCTTCGGGAGGGCCGCCCCCTCCCTGGCCCTCCCCCGCTGGGGGAGGGAACCGGGCGCCTCCCCGCAGGGAGGGGATTGGGGAAACCTGGTTTCCCCATATGTTCACCTCAGACGGTCATGCGCATGGCGCACAACGCTAGAATGAAAATACTTGTTCCTGGGAGGGCGCAGCCCTCCCCAACCCTCCCGCGGGCGGGCTATGTTCACCTCAGAAGATTTAGCCGATCAGGATCTGCTCCTCTGGATACTGCACAAGCTGGGTGCGTCGTTGCTGCCCGGCGATGGCAACGACGATGGTCAGCGCGCCCAGGCGCCCCCAGAACATCACCAGGCAGATCACCAGTTGGCCGAAGAGGTTCAACTCCGTAGTGAGGCCCAGGCTGAGGCCGCAGGTGGCGAAGGCCGAGACCACCTCGAAGACCACGGGCTCGAGGGGCGCGTCGTGGGTCATCGCCACCAGCCAGGAGGCGAGCAGGGTGACCAGAAGGCTCACGGTCAGCACCGCGCCTGCCTTGCGCGAGGTGCCCGGCGCCAGGGAGCGCCCGCCGAACTGGGCCGTAGGCAGCCCCCGGGCGTAGCTCCACAGCGAGATGGTCATAATTGCGAACGTGCCGGTGGTAATACCGCCGCCCATCGAAGCGGGGGCGCAGCCGATGAACATGAGCGTTACCATGAGCAACTGGCTCGGGGCCGTCAGCTCATCGAAGTGGGCAATGCCCACAAAGCCGGCGGTGCGCGCCGATACCGATTGGAACAGGCAGATCAGCAGGGCGCGCAGCGGATTCTCGCCGGCGAGCGCCCCCGAGCCGCGGATCTCGGCCACCCAGAAGCCCAGCATGCCGCTCACCACCAGGAAGGAGACCACGATCAACGTGAGACGGGTGTGCAGCGAAAGCCGTCGCTCGCGGTAGTAGGTTAACAGATCGGCGATGACGGGGATGCCCAACCCGCCGATGAAGATCAGCGTGCCCATGATCGCCAGGGTGAGGTTATCGCGCGGGATGCCTTCGGGGAACCCCGGGGTGCCGGTGAAGAGGTCGAAGCCGGCGTTGCAGAAGGCCGAAACGGCGTGGAAGATGGCAAAGAAGAGCGCCTGCCCCTCGCTCAGGCGCTCGTCGTTGCGCCAGTGCAGGTAGAGCAGCAGCGCGCCCAGCATCTCGAAGACCAGCACGGTCGCCAGTACCCGCCTGGTCAGCGACACAATCGCCTCGGGCGAGAGCAGG
>Ga0209207_1001491_pt1 | contig 10709 bp, 10 predicted proteins | sample SaghotsprinmetaG_FD_184140 | JGI IMG/M metagenome (GOLD analysis project Ga0209207, IMG submission 184140) | Hot spring microbial communities from South Africa to study Microbial Dark Matter (Phase II) - Sagole hot spring metaG (SPAdes) (version 3) | ecosystem: Environmental > Aquatic > Thermal...
ATGGGCTCGCAGTTCGGCGTTGTGCGCGGGCTGGCGGCGCCAGGGCATGGGGCTGTCAGGCCAGCTTGCCCAGAAGCAGATATTCCATCAGTGCTTTTTGTACGTGCATGCGGTTCTCTGCCTCATCCCACACCACCGACTGTGGCCCGTCGATCACGTCGGCCTCGACCTCTTCGCCCCGGTGCGCGGGCAGGCAGTGCATGAAGAGGGCGTCGGGCTGGGCGGCGGCCATCATCTCGGTGTCCACGCACCAGTCGGCAAACGCTTTTTTGCGCGCTTCGTTCTCGGCCTCGTAGCCCATGCTGGTCCACACGTCGGTGGTGACCAGGTCGGCGCCTCGGCAGGCTTCCATGGGGTTGCTAAAGAATTGATAGCTGTCGGCGCTGATCCCGTGGGCGCCAGCGGCCAATTTTTCATCAATTTCATAGCCACGGGGCGTGCTCACATGCACCTTGAAGCCCAGCAGCGATGCTGCCTGCACCCAGGTGTTGGCCATGTTGTTGCCGTCGCCCACCCAGGCCACCGTCTTGCCAGCGATGGAACCCCGGTGCTCGATGTAGGTGAAGATGTCCGCCAGGATCTGGCAGGGGTGGTACTCGTTGGTCAGGCCGTTGATCACCGGCACGCGCGAGTTGGCGGCGAAACGCTCGATCTTGCTTTGCTCGTAGGTACGGATCATCACCAGGTCGGTCATGCGGCTGATGACCTTGGCGCTGTCTTCAATCGGCTCGGCGCGGCCCAGCTGGCTATCACCCGTGGTCAGGTGCACCACGCTGCCGCCCAGCTGGTACATGCCTGCCTCAAAGCTCACGCGCGTGCGGGTGCTGGCCTTCTCGAAGATCATGGCCAGCGTGCGGTCCACCAGCGGGTGGTGCTTTTCGTAGGCCTTGAACTTCTTCTTGATGAGCGCGGCGCGCTCGAACAGGTAGGTGTATTCGTCGGCGGTGAGGTCGGTGAACTGCAGGTAATGTTTCAGCGTCGTCATGACAATCTTGCTTTGCTTCATTCAGCCAGGATGGCTTTGACCAGCGGGGTCAGCTTGGCGACGATTTCGTCGGCCTCGGCCGTGGTCAGGATCAGCGGAGGCACCAGGCGGATCACGCTGTCGGCCGTGACCGACAGCAAGAGGCCCGCTTCGGCTGCGCGGCCAATCAGGGCGCCGCAGGGCTTGTTCAGTTCGATGCCCAGCATCAGGCCCTGGCCCCGGATCTCCTTCACGCCCGGCAGGTTGCCCAGCTCTCGCGTCAGGGCGGCCCGCAGGTGGTCACCCACCTGGGCCGCATTGTGCAGCAGACCGTCTTCTTCCATGATGCGGATGGTTTCGACCCCGGCGCGCATGGCCAGCGGGTTGCCGCCAAAGGTGGTGCCATGGTTGCCGGGCTGCAGCACGCTGGCGGCCTTGGGGCCCGCCACCACCGCGCCAATCGGCACGCCCGAGCCCAGGCCCTTGGCCAGGGGCATCACGTCGGGCACGATACCCGCCCACTGGTGGGCAAACCACTTGCCGGTGCGGCCCATGCCGCACTGCACTTCGTCGATCATCATGAGCCAGCCGCGCTCGTCGCACAGCTTGCGCAGCTGCTGCAGGTATTCGATGCGCATGGCGTTGATGCCGCCTTCGCCCTGGATGGTTTCGAAGAACACGGCGACCACGTTGGGGTTGCCTTCGGTGGCCTGCTTGATGGCTTCGATGTCGTTCATCGGCACGCGCACAAAGCCCTCGACCAGCGGGCCAAAGCCGCTGTGGATCTTGGGGTTGCCGGTGGCCGACATGGTGGCGATGGAGCGGCCATGGAAGGCCTTCTCATAGACCACGATCTCGGGTTTGGCGATGCCTTTGTCCACGCCGAACTTGCGGGCGATCTTCAGGGCCGCCTCGTTGGCCTCCAGGCCCGAGTTGCAGAAGAACACGTTCTGCATGCCCGACAGCTCCACCAGCTTGGCGGCCAGTTGCTCCTGGCCGGGCACGTGGTAGTAGTTGGAGGTGTGGATCAGCTTGGCGATCTGGTCCTGCAGCGCGGGCACGAACTTGGGGTGGTTGTGGCCCAGCGTGTTCACGGCGATGCCGCCCAGGCCGTCCAGGTATTCCTTGCCGTTCACATCCCACACACGGCAGCCCTGGCCACGCTCCAGCGCGATCGGCACGCGGCCGTAGGTGTTCATCACGTGGGGCGAAGCGGCTTCGATGAAAGCGGTCATGCGGGAATCTCCAGACGGTACGGTGGCAAAAAACGAAGCACGATTCTAGGGCGCGCACTGTGATCGTCTGTTGACGATTGCGCATTACTGCAATGAAGGCTGTTACCAGGGATTTGCGCCAGATTCCCGGTGCTGGCGATGGATTAGAGGGGCAGCTCTTATATAAGAGTTAGAATACGCGCTGCGGTGCAGCATGCAGTGATCCTGTGTCTGGCGCGCTCACTACCACTCCAATCCCCGATGGTTTCCCCCTCCTCCAAAGAAGTCTTCATCCAGGGCATCACCCATGACGGGAAAACCTTTCGGCCCAGCGACTGGGCCGAGCGGCTGGCCGGGGTGATGAGCAGCTTCCGCCCCGGTGGAGCCCGGCCCGGCAGCCACCTGAGCTACTCGCCCTGGTGTATTCCCACCACGCTCAATGGCGTGAAATGTGTGGTGGTGCATCGCGACCTGCAGGGGCACGAGCCCATGGCCTGGGATTTCGTGATCAACTTCGCCCGCGACAACAACCTGCAGGTGGCCGAGGCCTGCCTGCTGCCCGACCCGCCCGCCGCCAAGGGCTGAGGCGCTCGGTTTCCCCTCTCAGTTTCCTTTGCCTGCACCCAGCCTGGGCGCATCGCCAGCGGGGCTCGCGCGCAGCAGCTGGTCGGCCTGCAGCCGGTTCATCCAGGCTTTTTCCACAAACGGGTCCGTCACGCCGTAGTGCCCGTGTTTCACGCGCATGAGCAGGTTGGCCGAGGTCATCGCGCCGATGATGCCCTGCACCTCCTGGGCCGTCACCTCGCGGCCGATCTGCGTCGCATAGGCCTTGAGCGCCTCGCCGGTGAACACGCCCTTCACGTCGCCGCCAATGCTGCAGATGCGCGAGAACACGGCCTCGGCCAGCGGGCCCATGGCCTCCACCTTTTGCAGTTCCACATCGGCCGCCGCAGCGCCCAAAGACTGCGCGATGGTGGGCAGGTGTTCGTCGGGCAGGGCGTCCGGCGGCAGGCTGCGCAGCACGTTGAGCGCCTTCATCAGCTCCTCGGGCCGGCTGCCCATGCTGCGAAAGGCGGCCTCGGTGACTTCCGCCGAAGGCAGCATGGCGCCCAGCTGGGGGCCGACCTGCGCCAGCACGTAGTCGATGAAATCCCGCCCCAGCACCGGAAATTCGTTGGTCACCGCGCCGTTGAAGGCCTGGTTGCCCTTGAGCGTGAGTTCCTGCACGCGCGCACGGTGCGAGCCGGTGCCGATGAAGAGGAAGTGCCCCGGCGTGCCCGGGCGGGTGTTGATGGCGTCGCGCGCCGCCTTCAGCGCATGCAGCAGGTGGTCGCCATCGGCGCTGCCCAGCGCATGCTGCACCTCGTCCACGATGAGCACCACATCGGTCTGGGCCTGGTCGATCAGCTCCTGGAACGCCTGGGCCAGGCTCACGCCGTCGTCCTTGCCCACATCGGCGAGCTTGAAGCCGAACTTGAAACCCGCTGCGCCCGCTTCGAGGTTGGTGACTTCCTTGAGCCGTTTGAGGAGGCCTGAGCCAGGTATCTGCAGCTCCTTGAGTGTCTTGCGGATGGCCTCGTGCACCAGATCGGCCGGGTTGGCCTGCGGCTGGCTCCACAGGTCCACATAGACCACGATGGCGCCCAGGGCCTCCAGGGCGGGGATGAGGTCGGTGGCCAGGAAGGTGGTCTTGCCCACGCGCCGCTGGCCCGACAGGAACAGGCCGGAGCGCAGCGAGGTGTCCAGGAACGAGGGCCTGAGCAGCTGATGGGCCATCTGCTCAGCAAGAGCGGTGCGGCGGAAGGTCATGGTTTATTGGATTTTATGAAATTCCAATAATTATGCTGATTCAATAATTTAAGGTAAAGCGTGCTGTGCGAGGCCCGGAAACGAAAAAACCGCCCGAAGGCGGTTTGTTCGTCTTTTTTGCTGGCAGCGCACCCGTTACAAACGGCGAACGGCGGGGCCGTCCGGGCTGTTGGCCTGCCGGAGCAGGCGGTGAGTTTTTTAAGCGGCTGCGGGTGCCAGGGCTTTCACCTTGGCAGACAGACGGCTCTTGTCGCGAGCAGCCTTGTTCTTGTGGAAGATGCCCTTGTCGGCCACGGTGTCCACCACGGCTTGCATCTTGGCGAACAGTTCAGTCGCCTTGGTCTTGTCGCCAGCCAGAACAGCCTTTTCGACGTTCTTGACAGCGGTACGGTACTTGGAGCGCAGCGAGGTGTTCGCGGCGTTGATCTTGACGTCCTGACGGACGCGCTTACGGCCCGAAGCGAGGCGGGGGTTCTTCTTTTTTGGTTTAGCGGATGCCATGATGAATATTCCTTGGGTCTGTGGATGTTGCCAGCAAAGCCCGCGATTATAGCCCAGAGAGGGATTTTTGCCACTACCTCGCCAGACGCCGGTGCGGTGGCGGCGCCAGGGGGCCATGGGGCTGGGCTTGGCCGGGCCACCGGGCGCGCCATCCGGCTGGGCGACCATCCAGGGCTACACTTCTTGCGGTGTCGTTATTCAAAGCCGCCTCCACCGTCTCCCTGCTGACCCTCGCCTCCCGCATCACCGGGCTGGTGCGCGAGCTGCTCATGGCCTCCGTCTTCGGGGTCAGCGCCATGACGGACGCCTTCAACGTGGCGTTCCGCATTCCCAACCTGTTCCGCCGCGTGCTGGGCGAAGGGGCTTTCAGCCAGGCTTTTGTGCCGGTGCTGGCCGCCACCCGCGCTCAGGAGGGCGACGACGGTGCCCGGGCACTGATTGACCATGTGGGCACGCTGCTGGCCTGGACGCTGGTGCTGCTGTGCATCGCCGGGGTGCTGGGCGCGCCGTGGATGGTGTGGGCCATGGCCAGCGGGCTGCAGCCCCAGGGGTTTGATGCCGCCGTCACCATGACGCGCTGGATGTTCCCCTACATCGGCTTCATGTCGCTGGTCGCGCTGGCCGGGGGCATTCTCAATACCTGGAAGAAGTTTGCGGTGCCCGCCGCGTCGCCGGTGCTGCTCAACATCGCGCTCATTCTGTCCATCACGCTGGGCGCGCCCTTGTTTGCACGCCATGGCATCGAGCCCATCTATGCCCAGGCGGCCGGGGTGATGCTGGGCGGCCTGCTGCAACTGGGCATCCAGGTGCCCGCGCTGCTGCGCCTGGGGCTGCTGCCGCGCATCGGTGTGCGCTGGGCGGCCATCCGCACCGCCTGGGCCGACCCCACCACCCGCAAGGTGGCGCGCCTGATGCTGCCCGCGTTGCTGGGCGTGAGCGTGGCGCAGATCTCGCTGCTCATCAACACGCAGATTGCCTCGCACCTGGCCACGGGCAGCGTGAGCTGGATCACCTATGCCGACCGCCTGATGGAGCTGCCCACCGCCTTGCTGGGCGTGGCGCTGGGCGTGGTGTTGATGCCGCAGCTGGCCAGCGCCCGCGCCAAGCAGGACGATGAACGCTACTCGGCCATGCTCGACTGGGGGCTGCGCCTGGTCGTGCTGCTGTCGGTGCCCTGCATGGTGGCCTTGCTGGTGTTCTCCGAGCCGCTGGTGGCGGTGCTGTACCACTACGGCGCTTTTGGTGACCAGGACGTGCGGCAGACCACGCTGGCGCTCACCGGCTATGGTGCTGGCCTGGTCGGCATCGTGGCCATCAAGGTGCTGGCGCCGGGCTTTTATGCCAAACACGACATGCGCACGCCCATGCTAATTGCCGTGGCGGTGCTGGTGCTCACGCAGCTGATGAACCTTGTGCTCGTGCCCTACCTGCAGCATGCGGCCTTGACGCTGACCATTGGCATCGGCGCGCTCATCAACGCCACCTGGCTGCTGGTGGGCCTGCTGCGGCGCGGCAGCTACAAGCCCCTGCCGGGCTGGGGCAGGTTTGCCCTGCAGGTGATTGCCGCGAGCGCCCTGCTGGCCGTGCTGCTGGTGTGGGGCGCGCAGTATTTCGACTGGGTGGAGATGCGCGGCAAAACCTGGCAGCGCATCGGCCTTCTGGCCGCGCTGATGGTGGCGGCTGCCGTGCTGTACTTTGGTGCGCTGTGGGCGGCGGGCCTCAAGCTGCGCCAGATGCTGCGACGCTGAAACACCATGGCATGTCCCTCCGAAGGCCACAAATGCCCTGTCAAGACGGGTTTTCTGTCGATTGACGCTGACCGGCGTGACGCTTAAAAATTCACCATGTCCCTGAGCTATTCCGTACCCACCTCGCTGGAGTACTTTGCATCGCTGGTGCACAGCGATGAGCATTTTCCGCTGCTGGAGGCCGCCGCCAGCCTGGCCCAGGACGAATACCCCGAGTTCGACGTGCAGCAACTGCTGGGCGACATGGACCAGCTGCTCGCCCGCATCCAGCGCCGCCTGCCGGCCGATGCCCCTGCGCTGCAGCGCCTGCGCACGCTCAACCAATTCTTTTTTGCCGACCTGGGCTTTGGCGGCAACATCAACAACTACTACGACCCCGAAAACAGCTACCTCAACGCGGTGCTGCGCACGCGCCGGGGCATTCCCATCAGCCTGGCCGTGCTCTGGATGGAGCTGGCCCAGGGCCTGGGCCTGCATGCCCGGGGCATCGCGTTCCCCGGGCACTTCATGGTCAAGGTGCTGCTGCCCAAGGGGCAGGTGGTGATGGACCCGATCTCGGGCCAGTCATTGAGCCGCGAGGAACTGGCCGAGCGGCTGGAGCCCTACAAGCGCCGCAATGGCCTGGTGGACGACTACGACGTGCCGCTGGGCCTGTACCTGCAGGCCGCCACGCCGCGCGACATCATTGCGCGCATGCTGCGCAACCTGAAGGAAGTGCACCGCACCCAGCAGGACTGGCAGCGCCTGATTGCCGTGCTGGACCGGCTCATCGTGCTGCTGCCCGAGGCCTGGGGCGAGCGGCGCGACCGGGGGCTGGCCCATGCCGAGAGGGGCAACACGGCCGACGCGGTGACCGACCTGGAGGCCTACCTGACCCACGCGGAAGACGGGCTCGACATCGACCTGATCGCCGACCGGCTGAGCGCGCTGCGCAACGCCAGCGGTTGATCTTCAGAATCTTCAGAACGGCGCGCTGCCCTCCGGCAGCGCCGCCTGCAATTGCGCCACCTGCCTGCGCAGCTCGGCATTCTCTGCGGTGAGTTCGGCTACGCGGCTGCGCAGGGTGCGCAGCTCGTCGGCGCCGCCCTCCGCACCCTCGGCACCTGCTGCGGCTTCCACTGCCGGTTTTTCTTCCGACGGCGCTTCGTCGCGCGGCTTGCGCTTGTTCAGTTCGCGCACGCGTTTGGCGGCCTGTTTGAGTTCGTCCTTGCCCGCCACGACGGCTGCCACCTGCTCCTCGGCGGGCAGGGTGGCAACAGCCGCAGCGGCGTTGATGGAGATAGTGCCGGACTTCACGGCGGCCACCAGCTCGGGCGCGGCCTGCTTCTGGATCTTCTCGATCATCACCACCTGGCTGCTGCTCAGGCGCGCTGCCTTGGCAATGGCCTCGCGGCTGCTCAACGGATCGGGTGCGGGCAGGGCGGCAACGGCCTCGGGGGCGGCCGCTGGCAATTCGGTCATGGCGGCGGCCGTTGCTTCTGCGGGCTCGGCGGCGGTGCTGGCCCGCGCCTTGCGGTCCGCAATGATCTCGCGCTTGCGCAGTGCCAGCACGCCGCGCTGGAAGTCCGACACGCTGCGGCGACCCAGGTGCTGGTCGATCATCCACAGGTGCACGTCTTCCATCGACTTGAAGCGCGGGTTCTGCACGGTCTGGAACGGCAGACCATGTTTCTGGCAGATGCCGTAGCGGTTGTGGCCATCCACCAGTACATCGCCCCACAGCACCAGCGCGTCGCGGCAGCCCTCGGTCAGGATGCTGCGCTCCAGCGCATCGTGTTCGTCGGGGGTCAGGGGTTCGATGTAGGCTTTGAGTTCTTCGTTGACGACGATGTTCATGGCAGGGGAGGCAATCGGGAGCGGGGAAGGGGCGCGATTGTAGGGCCCCCGCCAGGGCTAGCGCTCCCGCGTGTCCCGCAGCGCCAGCCAGCCCGCCACCGCCGTGAACGCCACCACTACGGCCACGATGATCCAGAAGCCCTGGGGGTCGTCCGACAGCGGCACGCCCCCCACGTTCATGCCAAACAGACCCGCCAGGATGTTGATGGGCAGGGCCAGCACGGTGACCACCGTCAGCACGAACAGGCTGCGGCTGTTGGCCTCCTGCACGCTGGCGGCAATCTCTTCCTGCAGCAGCTTGATGCGCTCCTGCAGGCCCTGCATGTCGCGCAGCACCACAGAGAACTCTTCGGTCGAATCGCGCAGCTCCTGCGCATCGTCGGCGCCCATCCAGGCCGGCGGGTGCTGCAGCAGGCGGAACAGCGCTGCAGGCTCGGGTGCCAGCAGCCGCTGCAGGCGCACCAGCAAGCGCCGCAGCACACCCAGCCGCGCGCGTTTGTGGTCCAGGCGGCCCGCCAGCAGCGCGTCTTCCACGTCGTCGATGCGCTGGGTCACGCCGCGCACGATGTCCACCAGGCCTGAGGCCTGCGTGCGCATCAGTTCGGCCAGCAGGGCCACGCTGGAGCAGGGCGCGTTGCCGCTGCGCACCGCCGTGCGCAATGCGTCCACCGAGCGCAGCGGGCGGGTGCGCCCTGTCACCATCAGGTGCGGTGCCACGCTGGTCCACAGGGTGGCGATGTCCGAGGGCTCGAACGCAAAGTCAAAGTGCGCGTCGTTGAGCACGGCAATCAGCGTGTCGTCGTCGCGCTCGATGCGGGTGGAGACGGAGCGGTCCTTGAGCGCATCAAAAAACGCCTCGGGCAGGTCGGCGTGCCGCTCCATCCAGCGCATGGCCTGGGCGTGGCTCAGGTTGAAGTGCAGCCACAGGAACTGGCCCTGGTCTTTCCCCTCCAGCGCAGCGCCTCCGGCCTGCAGGCCCGCCAGCCACTGCGCCGCCTGGGCCGAGTCGATCTCTCGCGGCGCGGCGTCGGCGCCCAGCAGGTAGCCGCAGATCAGCCCGGCGGCGTCACCCCCGTAGTTCAGGCTGGCGCTTGGGGGCAAGGCGGTGGTGGGATGGGGAGGGAGTTCAACAGGCGGCACGGGCCTGCATCGTGGCCTGTGGGCATGACAACGCTGTGACAGATCGCGTCGCTGTCACGAAATTTTCACGGCACTGTCACCGCAGCGCGCCACCATGGCGCATCTTTTTGCCCTGCCGGATGGCTCCCCATGTTCTACAACAATGCCCTTGACTCCCAGGAGCTGATGCAGCGCATCGCCAATGACCTGATCGACAGCTACGACGAGGAGCTGGAGCTGGAGATCGAAGACCGCGAGGTGGACGATATTGGCGCCCCCACCGCCGCCGACAAGCTCGCACGCCAGCAGTATTTCAAGGAGCTGTTCCGCCTGCAGGGCGAGCTGGTCAAGCTGCAGGACTGGGTGCAGCACAGCCGCGAGAAGGTGGTGATCCTGTTCGAGGGGCGCGATGCGGCGGGCAAGGGGGGCGTGATCAAGCGCATCACCCAGCGCCTGAACCCGCGTGTGGCCCGCGTGGCGGCCTTGCCCGCACCCAACGACCGCGAGCGCACGCAGTGGTACTTCCAGCGCTATGTGGCACACCTGCCTGCGGCGGGCGAGATCGTGCTGTTTGACCGCAGCTGGTACAACCGCGCCGGCGTCGAGCGGGTGATGGGTTTTTGCAGCGACGACGAGTACGAGGAGTTCTTCCGCACCGTGCCCGAGTTTGAAAAGATGCTGGTGCGCTCGGGCATCCGGCTCGTCAAATACTGGTTCTCCATCACTGACGAAGAGCAGCATCTGCGCTTCCTCGGCCGCATCCACGACCCCCTCAAGCAGTGGAAACTCAGCCCCATGGACCTGGAAAGCCGCGTGCGCTGGGAGGCCTACACAAAGGCCAAGGAGACCATGCTGGAGCGCACTCACATCCCCGAGGCGCCCTGGTGGGTGGTGCAGGCGGTGGACAAGAAAAAGGCGCGCCTGAACTGCATTGCCCACCTGCTGGCCCAAATGCCCTACCAGGAGGTGCCACACCCCGCCGTGGTGCTGCCCGACCGTGTGCGCAACCCCGAGTACCTGCGCCAGCCCGTGCCAGCGTCGATGTATGTGCCCGAGGTGTACTGAAGAATTGCTATTAATTAGATAGCTGTAAAGGCAATACTGGAAGGCGCAGGCGGCCTAAAAAGCCTGAAGTCTGGAGGCCTGTACGGGGTCCTGCAGCATCTGGATCGTCGAGATCACGTCCCGCACCTTGAAGGGCTTGAGCAGCACACGCCGCACCTGCAGCGCCTTCATCTTCACGGCGGTGGACGCATTGACCTGGTCGGTGGTCACGGCCACGGGCACCTGCGCATCAACGGCAAAGCGGGCGTCGCGCACCTGCTCCAGCAGCGCCACGGCGGCCTGTGCTTCATCCAGCGAAACGATCACCCCCAGAAACGCCTGGGCCGCCAGATGCTGCTGCGCGGTGCGCACGCTGCTGACCTGGCGCACCGTGGGCAGGTTCAGCTGCCGCGCGGTGGACACGATGATGCTGGCCGTGAGCGAGCTGGGCTCCACCAGAAGAATGGGCGGCTG
>Ga0209207_1001494_pt1 | contig 10697 bp, 9 predicted proteins | sample SaghotsprinmetaG_FD_184140 | JGI IMG/M metagenome (GOLD analysis project Ga0209207, IMG submission 184140) | Hot spring microbial communities from South Africa to study Microbial Dark Matter (Phase II) - Sagole hot spring metaG (SPAdes) (version 3) | ecosystem: Environmental > Aquatic > Thermal...
GCGGCTACTGCCTGCCCAAGGACACCAAGCAACTGCTGGCCAATTACCGCGAAGTCCCGCAGAACCTCATCCACGCCATTGTCGAAGCCAACACCACGCGCAAGGACTTCATCGCCTTCGACATCATCAAGAAGAACCCCAAGGTCGTCGGCGTCTATCGCCTGGTCATGAAAGCCGGCTCCGACAACTTCCGCGCCTCCAGCATCCAGGGAATCATGAAGCGGCTCAAGGGTAAAGGTATCGAAGTCATCATCTACGAACCGAACCTGGCCGAAGACGAGTTCTTCCGCTCGCGGGTCATCAAGGATCTCGCCAGCTTCAAGCAGGAGGCCGACATCATCATTGCCAACCGCAGTACCGATGATCTGGCGGATGTGGCGGCCAAGGTTTATACGCGCGATTTGTTTGGTGGGGATTGATTATTAAGGTTGAATTGATAAATGAGTAAATTTTTAACCCGGTTGGGTTTATTGTGTTTGGCAATGTCAGGCTATTTATTTGATAGCTATGATTTTTTGCTATTCTCATTTTCCAGTTTCTTGATTTATTCTGCATTGACATCAAAAGGATTCAATGAAAGATTTTTTTCATATTTTTTCTTTGGCTATTTGCTGATTCCGTTCTTGAATATATCGGAGTATCGTGGGGTTGTTGGTATAGACACACTGGCGATATATTGTGTTGTTCAGTTTTTGTTCTTAATGATAGTTTTTGCTTTTGAAACAAAAGAAAGAAGATTTGGAAGTGGTGTTGAGTATACAAGTACATCAATGACTGAATTGTTGTACTTGGTTCATATGTCAATTGTATATTTGGCTGTTGCTTATGTTTATACAGCCATCGGTCCGATAGTTATTCGTCAGGATTTGCGATTCAATATTCCGCCAACTATTGAGTATGTTATTAAGAGCGGGTTGGTTCTTCCTTTGTTTTGGGTCTATTTTGATAGAAAAAAAATAGATATTAAAAATGCGGTTTATAAATTCCTTGTTCCGATTATTCCTAGTCTTTTGATCGGAAGTCGAGGTACGTTCATGATTGTTTTGGTGGCTATATTTATTTCACTGTACATGTTTGGTGCTCTTGGACCAAGTGTTGTGCGAAATAGATATGGATGGTTTTATAATAATTCTAAGAAAATTGCAATTGCTGGTTTGATGTTGGCGCTATTTGCTCTCTATTCAGGATTTTACCTACGTCGAGATGGTGTTGATTTGATTACCGCGGAGGATGCGATTAATGAGTATGGGTTTGTCTCTGATGGAGTGGCAGTAAAAGCAATTCTGCCTCTATATATGGGGCTGAGAGAAACGGTTGGGTTGACTCATAGAATAATAGAAGATGATATTGAGAATTTAACCGAAACTCCTTTGTTTTATTCTGAGCTACTTACTTTTCTTCCAGGTCATCAAGTGGCTCCTGGTATTGTTTTGGCTGTTGATATCTATCGGGCGCAAGGGGCCGATGAAAAATATAGCTTGACTCCAGGAATTGTTGGCGGCATTTACTTGGACTACAAATATTTGTTTTTCCCAATTATAGCTGGGTTTGCTTTGCTGCTTATTGTGTTGTTTAACATGGGTGTTGGTAATATGAAATGGCGTCTCATATATGTATTGACGCTTGTGCAGTTTTTTCACCTATATCATAGGGGGTTTATGAAGTTAGAGTACTTTGTTCCTTATGTGGTGTTGTCTGCATATTTCATAACTCTTGTTTATTTTGAAATTAAAGAAAAAAGGAATGGCAATGTGTAAGATTTTGATTGTTTCTCCTGTGAGAAATGAGGGGGAATATATTGAAAAAACGCTTGAATCAGTGGTGTCTCAAAGTGTCTTGCCGTTCAAGTGGATTATAGTAAATGATGGTTCTTCAGATAGAACAGAGGAGTTGGTTAGATCCTATGCTGAAAGATTTCCGTGGATACAATTAGTAAATAAGCCAGATAGAGGGGCGAGAGCCGTTGGTCCTGGAGTGGTTGAGGCGTTTTATTACGGCTTGGACATGGAGGTTTTGGATGATTACGACTTTGTGTGCAAAATGGATGGTGATATATCGTTTGGTCCAGATTATTTTAAGAACTTGCTAGAAAAATTTGAGGCTGATAAAAGTCTTGGTGCAGCTAGTGGAAAGCCATACATCGTTGTTGATGGAAAAGAAATTCCAGAAAGAACAAACGATGAGATGGTGGCTGGCCAGATTAACTTTTATCGCACCGTCTGCTTTAAATCAATCGATGGGTTTGTGAGGCAGGTTCATTGGGATGCTATTGCATTTCATAGAGCTAGAATGGGAAAGTGGCGAACGAAAAGCTTTGACGAGCTTGGTTTGCGATTTATTCACCTCAGAATTATGGGGTCTTCGGATCGAAGTTTAATGGTCGGAAGGTTAAGGTGGGGTAAGGGGCAGTATTTTATTGGTACACATCCATTGTATTTGCTAGCCATCGGTGTTTACCGGGCTTTTGAGCGCCCATTTATTATCGGTGGTGTTTTAATTGTTTTTGGTTATTTGAGGTCTTGGATTAAAAGAGAAAGCAGGTACGAATATCCTGGATTTAGAAAATCACTGCATGCGTGGCAGCTGGAGCGATTGGGGATAGGGAAACGTTTGGAGATAATTGATTAATGTCATCGCCTTTTTTCCAATATAGAAGTGTCAGTGAAAATGATTTTTTTGTTAATAAAAAAATCTGCAATGGTGTCCCTATTTTGGACGTAAGTTCAGATAGGCTGCTTGATATTTTAAGAACAGCACAACCAGGGAATGCCGAGTATATGGTAACCCCGAATGTAGATCACTTACGTTTGCTGGATGAGTTAGGCGGCAGATTTCTGGATGCTTATGAAAATTCAGCATTAATCGTTTGTGATAGTAGAGTTTTAAAAATAGTTTCGAAAATTGTTCCTGGTGATATTATTTCTCATGTGAATCCAGGGAGTGATATAACCAAGAATTTGTTTGGCTGTTCCTGGTTTAGGCAATCAAAGGTTGCAGTTATTGGATCGAGTCAAGGTGATATCGATAAGATAAAAGATCAGTACGGTTTCCTCGATCTTTCGCTACACGCTCCCCCAATGGGTTTCATTCATAATGAAGCTGCCGTACAAGAATGTGTAGATTTTGTACGAAAAATCGACCCGGATTATTTATTGATCGCTGTTGGTTGTCCCCAGGGCGAATTGCTGGCATATAGAATTTTTTGCGATCTAAGACAAAATGTTCAAAAACTTAAATTCTCGCTGTGCATTGGGGCGTCAATCGACTTTATCGCAGGCAAGCAAAAACGAGCGCCTACTATCTTCCAGAATATCGGTATGGAATGGCTGTATCGACTTGCAACAAATTTTTCTAGGTTAAAGACGCGCTATTATCGTGACTTGGTTTGGTTGTGTGGATATATCATCAAATGTTATGGTGGGAAGCGGCGTGAAGTATGAGTTATTAATGTGGATATATTTTTTTGTCAAATGGGTTCCTGGGTATTTTGGATCAATGTTGAGAACTAAATTTATTCCGTTTTCAAAGATTGGTTCTGGAGTTTGTGTATTAGAAGGAGTTCAAATTGACAAGCCATCGTTATTAACAATTGGTGATAGAGTATCTATTAATCGATTGTGCACTATAAATGCAGGGGGCGGTGTATCTATAGAGGACGATGTTTTAATTGGGCCAGGTGTTGTTATATATTCGCAGAACCATAGATTTTCTGATGCAACATTGCCCATATCAAGTCAGGGGTATTCATATGCACCTGTAGTCATTAAAAAAGGGGCTTGGCTCTGCGCTAATTCTATTATTTTGCCTGGAGTCGTTGTCGGAGAGGGCGCTGTTGTTGCTGCGGGTTCTGTTGTTACGAAAAATGTCGATGATTATTCTGTGGTTGCTGGTAACCCTGCTAAATTTTTAAAGAGTCGATAATGCTTGCTGCAGCTCTTGTTTTTTCAAATATTTTGGGTTTTGTGCTCCAGTTTGCTCTTCCGTTCTATTTGCCACCAGAAGAATACGCCGTGTACTCTGTCGTTTTGGCTACATCGCAGATATTGTTGATATTTTCTTTTGAGTGGATCAGGTTGCCACTTCTTCGTTTTTCTAATGTTGATAATCTTTTCGTTAAGCAACGCCGTGGGGCGTTATTTTTTTATTTATATTTTTTTGTGTTTTTTGTTTTGTTGGTGTTTGGTGTTGGGGCGTTTTTTCTTAATTTAAGTTTCGATCTGGATTTTTTGTATGTAGCTTCGCTTGCTTTGCTGATAGCAGCTTTTCAAGGAGTGTTCGAAGGAGGGCAGTCCTACTTTCGTGCTAATTTTTTGAATAAGGTTTTTGCGGTCTCATGGATTTTGCGTAGCTTAGCTACGCTTTTTTTATGTTTGTTGATGGGGTTTTATTACCAATCAGCAACACCTGTTTTGTTTGGGTACGCGGTTTCATTTTTTATTGTTTTTTGTCTCGTGTACTTCCCTCGTTATGGCTGGGTTAAATGGCAGGGCTTGGGAGAGATAAGGCATTTCTCCACTTATGGGGTGTCCTTGGCTATGGCTGCGTTTTTGGGAGGGGTTCTAATACCTTTGTTTAAAAATTATTTTGTTTATGAAGTGGGGGTTCTATTTGCTGGGGGGGTGTTTTGGGCTTTTGATTTGTTTTTGAAGGTTTTTGCTATTTTAGGTATGGTTGTTAATATTTCATTGTCACAGAAAATTATTAAAAAAGTTGAGTCGGGCGCGGAATCCGATGCTGCTGCAATGTCTGCTTCACAGATTGCTGGCGTAGTTGCAATGGTTTTGCCTGTATATTTAACTTCTATTTTGTTGAAAAATTTTGTTATCGAATTGTTCGCTCCCAGTGAATATTCTATTTTGGTTTTGGAATATTATTTCTTTGCAGTTTCTGCGGCGGCGATAATTGCTATAAGAATGTTTGCGGTCGATGCGTTATTTATAGTTTTTTCGAAATCTAAGGCGGCTTTTGTTTCCCCAGTCGTTACTATTGTTTCTTGGGGGGCGCTTTCGTTCTTCCTGGATAAAGAGGCAGAAACTATTCTATTGGTTCTCTGTTTTTCGTTGCTGATTGGACTGGTTTTTTCTTTTTGTGTTATAAAAAACAACATTGACTATGTTCGTTTTTTTAATGTTTTGAAATTTGTTGTTGTGCTGAATTCAGTATTTTTTTTGGCTATTTATTTAGTGGTTTGTTTCGCTAAAAGTTATTATATGATTGCCTTTTTGGTTTTTGTGTTTTTTTTGGTTTATTTTTATATATTTTTCTCGCGCCAGCGTGATGTTTTCCACTATGTTTTTTGTGGGGTTCGTCATGGTTGATTTTGGGCGAAGGGTTTTTCTTGCTGGTTCCTGCTTGAACTTTATTACCCCTGCTTTGGCCGCGGAATCTTCGCTTAAGGCGGATGCTGATTTTATTGCTAGGTTGAAGGGTTTTAACTTTTCTTATTTCTACAAGTTAGGTCAGGAGTCTGGTTTTGATTTGGATGATTTTTATTTTATATCTGAATCTGGTTTTAGTGCTGCTAGAATACCTTTTGATTATAGGGTTTTTTTTCGCTCGTTATCCCCTGTTGTTCCAGATGAGAAACGTTTCAGTCAGCTTGATAAATTAATTGATTGTGCAATTCAGCTTCGCGTGCATGTTAGTCTTTGTATGCATCGCGCCCCTGGTTACTGTGTTAATCCACCGTATGAGAATCGCTCGTTGTGGCGTGATCATGAGCCGTTGGATGAGTTTCTGGCTGCTTGGTCTTATATCGCTGAACGATATGCATCTGTTGGTTGTCGAAATTTGAGCTTTAACCTTTTGAATGAGCCAAAAAGAGAGGTCTCGGAAATTGACTATCTAAAGGTGATCTATCAAGGGATTGATGTTATTCGCGCGATTTCCCCTGGCAGAGTTATTGTTTTGGATGGCCTTGTTTGGGGAACAGAAGAAATTAATTCATCTTTGTTGCCAGATGGTGTTGTACAGGGGGCTAGGGGTTATTATCCAATGCATTTTACTCACCATCAGGCTAGCTGGGTTAATGAAAAATATAGAAATCTCAACCCTACTTGGCCTATAAATTTGGGTGCTGAGGTTGTCGGATATGATTCATTGCTTTATATGTTTCGGAAAAGTTGGCCAAGCACAATTGGAAATAGAAAGCCAGTTACGGTAGGTGAGTTTGGTGTTTTCAATAAAACTCCACATGATCATACTTTGAACTATATGAGCGATTGCTTAAGAATATTTGATGGTTTTGGGTGGGGGTGGTTGCTATGGAATTTCAGGGGGCCTTTTGGTGTGGTTAATAGTGAGAGGCAAGATGTTAGTTATACGAAAATTGGTCAGTACGCGGTCGATATGAAAATGTTGCATCTTTTAAAGAGTTTTTTATAGTTTTTATCGTGAATATTTCCCCTATTATTCTTTGCGGTGGTTCCGGTACCCGGATGTGGCCGCTTTCGCGCGAGCAGTTTCCCAAGCAGTTGCTGAATCTGGCGGGGGGAAGCTCGATGTTGCAGGCCACGGTGCAGCGGCTGAAGGGTTTGCCGCTGGCGGGGGCAGGGTTGGCAGCGCCGATTCTGATCGGGAACGAGGAATACCGGTTTTTAATGGCCGAGCAGTTGCGCCAGATTGGCGTGCGGCATGGCGGCATGATGCTTGAGCCTTGCGGGAGAAATACGGCGCCGGCTTTGACGCTGGGTGCCTTGCTGGCGAGGGCGGGCGGCGACGATCCGGTCATGGTGATCATGCCGGCCGATCATGTGATCCAGGATGAAGCGGCTTTCCGGGCGGCGGTGGTGGTGGCTTTGCCGCTGGCGGATGCGGGCAGGCTGGTGACTTTCGGCATTTGCCCGACGGCACCGGAAACGGGTTATGGCTATATCCGCGTGGGCGATTCGCTGGGCGAGGGCGCTAGCCTGGTCGAGCAGTTTGTTGAAAAGCCGGATCAGGCGACGGCGCAGCGCTATCTGGATAGCGGCCAGTATCTGTGGAATGGCGGCATTTTCGTGATCAAGGCGTCGGTGTGGCTGGCCAAGATGGCGCAGTGCCGGCCGGACATTTTGGCGGCGTGCGAGGCGGCGTTTGCCGGTCGGCAGCAGGACATGGATTTTGTGCGGCCGGACAAGGTAGCGTTTGCGGCTTGCCCGTCGGAGTCCATCGACTACGCGGTGATGGAGCCGCTGACGGCCGCCGGCAAGAATACCGGCGAGGTGGCGGTGGTGCCGCTGGATGCGCGCTGGTCGGATGTCGGCGCCTGGAGCGCGCTGTGGGAGATCGGTGACAAGGACGAAGCCGGCAACGTCTTCAAGGGCGATGTGTTGGCGGTCGATACCGCGAATTCGCTGGTGATGGCGAGCAGCCGGCTGGTGGCAACGGTGGGGCTGCAGGATGTGGTCGTGGTGGAAACCGACGACGCCATCCTGGTGGCGGATCGGAATCAGATCCAGAAGGTGAAGGATGTGGTCGGTCAGTTGAAGGCGGCGGGGCGTTCGGAAACCAATGCCCACCGCAAGGTGCATCGGCCCTGGGGCTGGTACGACAGCATCGATTTCGGCTCGCGCTTCCAGGTCAAGCGCATTGTGGTCAATCCGGGTGGTGTTTTGTCGCTGCAGATGCACCACCACCGTGCCGAGCACTGGATCGTGGTTTCCGGCACGGCGCGGGTGACCAAGGGCGACGAGACTTTCCTGGTGTCGGAGAACGAATCGACCTATATCCCGCTGGGCACCACGCACCGCCTGGAAAACCCCGGCAAGCTGCCGCTGGAGATGATCGAGGTGCAGAGCGGGTCTTACCTGGGCGAGGATGACATCGTGCGGTTTGAGGATCGCTACGGGCGGTAAATCGATGGTTTGCGTGGGCAAGATGGGCGGGGTTGGGTGAGGGATTTTTTTTCCTGGGTTTTACTGGTGGCGGCAATGACCGCGACCTTGCTGCTGAATTTGCCCGAGGTGCGTTACTCCACCCTGGCATCGGTGACGCCGACGCTGGCGGATGAGGGCTTGCGCCGGCTCGGTGAGCCGGTGTTGACGCTTTTGCCCGTTGGCTTTGTGCTGTCGGCGGCGGATTCCGAGAAAACGCGCGGTCTGGCCTGGGCTTTGCCGCTGGCGGATGGGGCGCAGGCAGTGCGGGTCCAGGCTTCAGTGGCGCTGGATGCCGTGGGCGAGGGCGAGAAATCCTGGCATCGGGCGATGTTGTCGGTGCGCATGGTCGATGCGCAGGGCAAAGCAAGTGAGCGGGCGGCGTTCATCGGTGCCGGGACGCAGGCCGGGGCGGTGGATTCGGTGATTCTGCTGGTGCCGGAAACCACCGAGCTGCAGTTGATGGCGCGCTTGCTCCGGGTGCCCGGAACGTTTTCCGTGAGTGAGTTGCGGCTGTCCTGGGTGGTGGAGCGTGCCTGGGTATCGCCGGCTTTGCTGGCCTTGTGGGTGCTGTGGCTGGTGGCCTTCGGTGCCTTGCTGGCGCACTGGCTGCATGCGGCGCGTTACCGGGCCGGATTGGTGCTCGCGTTTGCCCTGGTGCTGGCGGCGGTGGTGATGCCGGGCGAGTGGCGCGATGTGTTGCAGCAGCAGGTTACGGCGTTTGTACACCAATGGCTGGCGGACTGGCTGGGCTGGTCGATGCCGGTTTCGGAAGGGCGCGGGCTTTCGGATTATGTGCATTTCCTGATGTTTGCGCTGCTGGGCGCTGCCTTGGCGGTGGCGCGACGCGATCTGGCGGCGTGGCGCTTGATCGGCGGCCTGATTTTGCTTGGGGCGGCAACTGAAATTGTGCAGTTTCTGGTACCGGGCCGCGAGGGCGGCTGGCTCGATGTCGGCCTGGATGCGGGCGGGGCGATGCTGGGGGTGTTGATGGTTCGCCTGAGGTTTATGCGTATGGCTTGATTGGCTATGATCAATGTCATATATGCCTATTTTTGTCATCATGGCATCATCCTAACGTGATCACATTGTCACTGTCGCGTTGATTGGTTTCCATCATGACTGAGATGTCCGGCGGGCTGGTTCGGCCCCATAGTTCCAAGATCGGTTTTTTTCATCGGGTGCTTGATGCCCTGGTGATCCTGTTCTCTTTGACGGTGGCACTTCAGGCGACGCATGGCCTGGAATTTTCCGGGCAGTACGCGCAGGCCGGCGTGTGGGGCGTGATGCTGTTCCTGATGATCGGCGGGGCGCGGCATCTGTATTCTTCCTGGCGCCTGGTGCCGGTGCATGAGGCGGTGGCGGCAACCCTGGTGACCTGGTTCTGGACGGCGGTTGCGCTGGTTTTCCTGGCTTTCCTGAGCAAGACTTCGGCGGATTACTCGCGGATGGCGATGCTGACCTGGTTCGTCCTGGCGCCGGTGTTGCTGGCGGTGATCCGGGTGGTTCTGCGCATGGTGCTGAATGCTCTGCGTACCAACGGGCGCAATACCCGGACGCTGGCGATTGCCGGCAAGACCAAGCTGGGCAAGCAGGTGGTGGACAAGGTGCAGCAGACGCCCTGGCTGGGGATGCGCTTCATCGGTTACTACGACGACCGTCTGGCCAAGCGCGATTGCAAACACGCTGCCGAGGATGCGGAAGGCGTGGGCCGTTTCGAGGAGCTGGTGGCGCTGGCGCGCGAGGGCAAGGTGGATTACATCTACATCACCCTGCCGATGAAGGCGGAAAACCGCATCGTCGAGCTGGTCAATGCGCTGAGCGATACGACGGCGTCCGTATATCTGGTGCCCAATTTCTTCGTCTTCGACCTGCTGCACGGCAAGATGAGCAGCCTGGACGGCATTCCGGTGCTGAGCCTGCATGAAAGCCCGTTCTACGGGGTCGATGGCTGGTTGAAGCGGCTGGAGGACATCGTGGTGGCGAGCTTGATCCTGATGATCATCGCGTTGCCGATGGCGGTGATTGCGGCGGGTGTGAAGCTGACTTCGCCGGGGCCGGTGTTGTTCAAGCAGCGTCGTTACGGTTTGAACGGCGCCGTGGTCGAGGTGTGGAAGTTCCGCAGCATGACGGTGTGCGAGGATGGCGACAAGGTGGTCCAGGCGCAGAAGGGCGACATGCGGATCACGCCGTTCGGGGCTTTCCTGCGGCGGACCTCGCTCGATGAGTTGCCGCAGTTCATCAACGTGTTGCAGGGGCAGATGTCGGTGGTCGGGCCGCGACCGCATGCGGTCGCGCACAACGAGCAGTACCGCCGGCTGATCCGGGGTTACATGCTGCGCCACAAGGTCAAGCCGGGGATCACGGGCTGGGCGCAGATCAGCGGCTGGCGCGGCGAGACCGAGACGCTGGACAAGATGGAAATGCGCGTGAAGTACGATCTTGATTACGTGCAGAACTGGTCCTTGTGGCTGGATATCAAGATCATCTTCCTGACGGTTTTCAAGGGTTTCATCAACAAGAACGCATACTGACGGTTGCCGCCGGGGCCGTCCGGCAGGCGATCCTTATCTCCAAGGGGAATTTCGATGGCTAAGGGAATGATTCTGGCTGCAGGCCAGGGCACGCGTGTGCGTCCGTTGACCAAGTTCGTGCCGAAGCCGATGGTGCCCATTCTGGGCAAGCCGGTCATGGAGTACCTGATCGAGCACATGGCACGTTATGGGGTGCGCGACATCATGGTCAATGTGGCCTTCAACCATTACAAGATCGAAAACTACTTTGGCGACGGCCGGCGCTGGGATGTGAATCTCGGTTATTCCTTCGAGGGCGCGCGTGAGCATG
>Ga0209207_1001496_pt1 | contig 10691 bp, 10 predicted proteins | sample SaghotsprinmetaG_FD_184140 | JGI IMG/M metagenome (GOLD analysis project Ga0209207, IMG submission 184140) | Hot spring microbial communities from South Africa to study Microbial Dark Matter (Phase II) - Sagole hot spring metaG (SPAdes) (version 3) | ecosystem: Environmental > Aquatic > Thermal...
AACCCGGAGTGCCTGCGCGACAGGCGTACCGTAACGGTCCGCCTGAATGAGTGCCTGAACCACGTTCTTGACGCTATCAAGCTGCGTACGGGTGCCGAGGTTTTCCAGAGCCTGTCTCCGGTCGGGCAGAAACGACAGCTCCGCGGTCGTAAGCACCATCTCCTCCGCCAGCTCCGGTGACTGTTCGCCGATCTCTTCCGAAACCCGTCGCATCGACGCTTCGAGCGAGATACCGGATTCGACGCAGATCAGCATCAGATCGAGAGCATCCGGCCAGGCGCGGCGGATTGATTTCTGCCGCTTGGTGATACGGTTGGAAATGTAGATATTTGGCAAATAGAAGCCGATATAGCCGCCCACGACGGTAGCGAACAGCCGGACGGGAAGCGCTTTCTCAGCCAGATTACCGAGGCCGAAAATCCAGAATGCGGTCACCGCCAGTGTCGCGAAAGGCAGCAGGAAGCGCGCAACGAGAAACAGGTTCAGAGCGTTCTGCGATCTCAGGCCCGCTGCTTTGAGCTTGTCGACGGTCGAATCGTCGACGAGCGCTTTGCGCAGGTTAAAGCGCTCGACGATATGCCGCACCGACTTGTTGTTGGTTGTCCGGAGAGACGCACGGTTCTGGGCAGCTTCGGCGTTGAGCTTGGCGCGCTCCCGCGCACGAATGATGTCGCGCTCTGTCGAGACGGCGCGCATGCGCTTGTTCAGGTCGCCGCGCTCCAGGTAGGGCATCGCGATCGTATAAAATGTCCCGAACACCGCCAGCGCCACCAGTACGGCAATGATGAGGGCTGGATCGGTAACTTGTGCGGCCCAGTTTTCGGTCATCGCATCCGTCCTCAGATCTCGAAGTTGATCATGTTGCGCATGACAAAGAGCCCGATGCTCATCCAGACCGCCGAGATTCCGAGGATCACATGCCCTCGGGGATCGGTGAAGAGGATCATGATGTAGCCCGGCGATGTCAGATAGACGAGCAGGGCGACGATGAAGGGCAGGGCGCCGATGATCGCGGCCGAGGCTTTGGCTTCCATCGACAGGGCGTTGACCTTGGCTTTCATCTTCTTGCGGTCGCGCAGAACGCGGGAGAGGTTTGCGAGTGCTTCCGAGAGGTTGCCACCCGCTTGTCCCTGAATTGCAACCACGATCGCAAAAAAGTTCACTTCGTTCAGCGGCATCGTCTGATGCATGCGGGCCACGGCATCGGGCACATTCAGACCCAATTGCTGGGACTCGACGATGCGTCGAAATTCCGATTTCACCGGCTCCTGCCCATCTGCGGCGATCATTCGGATCGCATCATTGAGGGGGAGACCCGAACGGATCGAGCGAACCATCACGTCCAGTGAATTCGGAAACTCCTCCAGAAACTTCTTCTGGCGCCGACCGACGAGAAACCCCACGACCCAGCGGGGAAGCCCCAGACCAGCCGCGAATGATGCTCCCACGATCACCAGCGGTGGCATGCCGGCGAGGAAAGTCATGGCAAGGACGACCAGGCCCAGAACGGCACTCAGCATGTAAAATTGCGCTAGGGTCAGCGGCAAGCCGGATTGAGCAAGTTTTGCCTTGAGACTTGTCGCATTCGCCTTCTTCGTCTTTTCCTGCTGCTGCTTTTTCTCAAGCTCCTTCAGTGAGTCATGCACCGACTTGCGGCGCTTGGAAATCTCCTGCACCCGGTCGCGTGCGGCTTTCATCTGGGTGGTGTCAGTCTCGGCAGACCTTACACGGTTGATGCGGCTGGCTGTCTTCCTGTCCGTTTCAATTCGCGAATAGAGCACACCATAGGCTACCGCACCGGTCGAGACGGCGACCAGAAGTACGATGGCGAGAATGGTGGGATCGATGCCGAACATGATGATCAGATCCCCTTCGACTTCTGTTCCATGGCATCGAGTGCTGCCGCCAGACGACGGTCCTCGTTATAGTAACGCGCGCGGTCCCAGAAATGCGGCTTGCCGATGCCGGTCGACATGTGCCGACCGATGATCTTGCCGTTGGCGTCTTCGCCTTCGATCTCGTAGCGCATCAGGTCCTGGGTGATGATCACGTCGCCTTCCATCCCGATGACCTCGGTGATGTGAGTGATGCGGCGTGAACCATCGCGCAAACGGGCAGCCTGAATGATGACGTCGATCGAGCCGGAGATGATCTCGCGAACGGTCTTGGCCGGCAGCGAGAAACCGCCCATGGCGATCATCGATTCCATACGGCTCAGGCATTCCCGCGGCGTGTTGGCATGGATCGTGCCCATCGAGCCGTCGTGACCGGTGTTCATCGCCTGCAACAGGTCGAAAACTTCAGGTCCGCGCACTTCACCGACGATGATGCGTTCAGGGCGCATACGCAGGCAGTTTTTCACGAGATCGCGCATAGTGATCTCGCCTTCGCCTTCGATGTTCGGCGGACGCGTTTCAAGACGCACGACATGCGGCTGCTGCAGCTGCAGTTCGGCCGTATCTTCGCAGGTGATGATGCGCTCGTCCTGATCGATAAAGCCCGTCAGGCAGTTGAGAAGCGTTGTCTTACCCGAGCCGGTACCGCCGGAGATGACGACGTTGCAGCGGACGCGCCCGATGATCTGCAGAACTTCTGCACCTTCCGGCGTGATCGCACCGAACTTGACGAGCTGCGCGAGATTCAGCTTGTCCTTCTTGAACTTACGAATGGTAAGCGCTGGCCCGTCAATTGCGAGCGGCGGAGCAATGACGTTGACACGCGAACCATCGGGAAGACGTGCGTCGCAGATCGGGCTCGATTCGTCGACACGACGGCCGACCTGGCTGACGATACGTTGGCAGATCGAAAGCAGCTGGGAATTGTCTCGGAAGCGGATTTCCGATTCGATCGTCTTGCCGCCGACTTCGATGAAGGTCTGACCGGCGCCATTGACCATGATATCGGCGATGTCGTCACGCGCGAGCAGCGGCTCAAGCGGACCATAACCCAGAACGTCGTTGCAGATGTCCTCAAGCAGCTCTTCCTGCTCGGAGATGGACATCGCGAAGTTCTTGATCGTAATGATGTCGTTGACGATGTCGCGGATTTCTTCACGCGCGCTCTCGCCATCGAGTTTCGCCAGCTGCGACAAGTCGATCGTGTCGATCAGCGCGGAAAAGACCTGGCTCTTGGTGTCGTAATAGTCTTCGGTCCGCGGCGGCTTCTTGCGGCTCGGCGTCTGCATCGACGGCGGCGTCACCTGCTGCCGGCTGCTCACTTCCGGGCTGCCAGGCTCGATGAGCGTGCTGGAGCGTGCTGCAGGCGCGGCAGCAGCCGGCTGCGCCGGGATGGTGCCGACACCCGCCCCGCCTTTGCCGAAACCCTCGTTTCCGCGTTTGCCAAACATGAGCTCTACCTGTTCCTGTTACCGGTCTACTTCTTGCGCAGTTTCTCAATGAGTGAGCCGAGGCCCGCCTTTTTCGGCTTCTTGATGGTGGCGCGCCCCGTCACGAGATGGGCGAGCTGAGAGAAAGTCTCCGCGGTCGGGGACTTCGCGTCCATTTCGCTGATCATCCGACCGCTGTTGGCTGCGGTGCCGAAAAGCTGCGAATCGAAGGGGATGATCGCAACTGGCTCGAGTTCGAGTGGTTCGAAGAAATCAGCAGGTGAGATCTCCGGTCGCTTTGGCATCCCCACTTGATTGAGAATGAGGTGCGGTGGCTTGTCCTGTGGCCTGAGTTTCTTCAGCGCGTCGATCATGTTCTTCATGTTGCGCAGGTTGGCGAGGTCGGGTGCGCAGGTAATGACGATCTCGTCGACATCGGAAAGTACGGCGCGCGTCCAGTCCGCCCAGGTATGCGGCAGGTCCAGCACGGTGACCGGCGCTGTCCTTTGCAGCACCTCAAGAATGGGTTGGAAGGCCCCCCGCTCGTAATCATAGCCTCGGTCGAGCATCGAAGGAGCGGCCAAGAGCGAAAGGTTCTGCCCGCATTTTGTCAGAAGGCGGTCGAGGAACACCTCGTCCAGCCGTTCCGGCGAGAATACGGCTTCCGCCATGCCCTGCGCGGGATCCTGGTCGAAGTCGATATTGGCGGTCCCGAAAGGTAGGTCGAGATCAGCGAGAACGGTTTCAGTCGAAAACAGCGACGCGATTCCAAAAGCGCAGTTATGCGCGATCGTCGAGGAACCAACGCCTCCCTTGGCGCCGATGAACGCGATGCTGCGGCCGAGCGGTTCGGCCTCGGGATCGACAAAAATGGACGAGATCGCTCCCATCATGTCCGCCATGCTGAAGGGCGCGACGATGTATTCCGAGATGCCACTGCGGATGAGTTCGCGGTAGAGGCCGATATCATTGTGCCGGCCCACGATGATGACGCGCGAGCTTGGGTCGCAGACCTCGGCAAGTGGCGCGAGTTCCGTCAAGAGTTCGCGTGGTGCCGCTTCCGTCTCAAGGATGATGAGGTTGGGGGTCGGCGTCGAGGCAAACATGTTCGCCGCCGCAGCGATGTTTCCGTGCGTGACCCGCATCGACACCCTCGCCATGCGCCGATCGACTGCGCACTGCTCCATCGTCCGATGGACCGTGTCGCTGACACAGAAGGCATGGATGGAGATACGCGGCAAGGGCCGCAGAGCCTCGACTTCACCCGCAATTACGGTCTGCGAAGCGTCGCGATACCCGCCATTGGTTTCGCCGATGTCATAATCGATCGCGTTCATGCTCTCATCCTGTCCTTTTGGACTACTGCCGCATCATTTCGTCGAGGTGTCGCTACCCTTGCGATAGAGACCGATAACGGTCGACCGCCGGGTCGCGTCGATCGGTGCCATGTCGCGAGGGGTGACGAGATCCATCGGATTGGCGATCTGAGCGGCAAGATTGCTCTGCGTCGCGCATCCGAAATTATGATAGTTCTTGTTGCTGAAAGTGTTGTTCTGCAGGTCTTCGGGCCACTCCCCGCAAGGGTTGGTCATGGCCGTGATGGCAACATAGCTGATGCGCACCGGAGCCGCGTTGCTGGTTGCTTCCGCCTGATAGGAGGTTTCGATGATCCGGTTCGAAGGCACGCCCCGCGCGGTCAAAACCTGGCGGATCTGCTTGCGCATCGCCGAAGCCGCACCGGAATTCGGAGAGCCATGAGGGATCATGACCTGGATCGTGCCGGTTGAAGCCGACAGGTAATCCGCAGCAAAACCCGCGATCGAATCCTGCACGCTCACCGTCAGCCGATGGTCGCCGGAAGCGATCGGTACATCAAGCGTATGCTCCACTTCGCTCAGCATGATCGGATGCCGCGTGCGGTAGTCATCCGGGATGGACGACGTTGTCGTCTGGTCCTTCATGCTGCCGCAGCCGGAAAGGACGGCAACGGTCCCAAGAACGATGCCGGAAAGGAAGAGGCGCTGGAATGACTGACGTGCGGATGCCATGGCTGGCCGACTTTCCCTGACTTGACGTGCCGAGTGTTTCATCACGATCCTCGCGCCGTTCACTTGTAGATAAAGCCCACCGCACCATGATACTGGCCGGTCGGTTGGTTGTTTTCACGGCGGCCATAGACCTTGTTCACCTTGTTCAGGAAGAAGGTCGCGCCGTCGTTTTCGGGATTGAAATTGTCATCCGGGCGCGACAGCGCGCCACGCGCCACCGGCCGCACCAGATAGGGCGTCGCAATGATCACGAGTTCGGTCTCGTTGCGCTGGAAGTCCTTGCTGCGGAACAGCGTGCCGAGGACAGGCACTTTCGACAGGCCGGGCAAGCCAGACATGGCCTGACGGATATTGTCCTGCACCAGGCCGGCAATGACGATCGAGCCACCGGAAGGCAGCTCGACGGTCGTCGAGGCCTCGCGTTTGCGGATCGACATGTAGGTCGAACCGGGAATGCTGTAATTCTGCGTGCTGGTCCCGAGGAACGAGTTGCCGGTGACCTGTGACGACTCCCAGGTCGGCTCGGAAACATTCGTCTCAATCTGCAGACTGATACGACCTGGTGCCAACACCACGGGCCGGAAGTTAAGTTCAATGCCGTAATCGACGGAGTTGATCGTACGTTCAACGCCGTCTTCGGTCACGTTCTGTTGGCCCGCCAGACGGAACTCGCCGCCAACATAGAATTTTGCGGGCTCGCCCGAGATTGCCGTGAGGCTCGGTTCCGCAAGCGTCCGCATCACGCCGGCCTGCTCCATCGCGTTGATGTAGGTGTTGATGCCCAAGCCACCGATGCCAGCGGATATCGTCGCAGTGCCAGTCGGATCGATGGCGTTGCCGAGGTTGGACGGGTTGGCATAGCTGATGCCGGTCGTGCCGTCGGAAATGCTGCCGGAGAAACCAAGCTGCTTCAGAACCTGGCGGCTTACTTCCGCGACCGTGACCTTCAGTGTAACCTGATCCTCGCCTTCGATTGTCAGCAGGTTGACGATCTGGGACGTCTGGCGCTGTTCGGCATAGATTGCCACGTCACCGCCATTGTCGCCGCCGGAGGCCGTCTGGTTTCGCGTTGTCGCTTCACCACCCTTGAGGAAGGCCTCGGCCAAGCTTGCTGCGCGTGCAGCGTCCTGGGGCGTGCGAACAGTGCCGGTCAGCACGATGTTGTCCGATACGATTTCGATCTTGATGTCCGACTGCGGAATGAAGCGACGCAAGTTGGCTTCCAGCCCGGCAATGTCGCGCTCGATTTCGATGTCCAGGCTGACGATCTCGTTGCCATCGGCGCCAAAGATGAAGATGTTGGTCTGGCCCACCGTCTTGCCGAAAAGATAGATGCGGCGCGAAGACCGTGTGACGGCGTCCGCCATGGCTGGATCGGCAACCAGAATGTCGTGTGCATCGGCGGGCAGGTCGACGACGAGCGCCTTGTTAAGGCCGAGCTTCACGGTCCGGCGTGCTCCCGGACCGGATTTCGTGATCCGCAACACCGTTTCCTGCGCGGCTTCAGCTGCTGGAAATGGAGTGCCGTGCGAGGAAAACGAGCTCGGGGAGCCGCTGATTGCCATTGCGAAGGCAATGCCGCCGGTCAGGGAAACTCGAAGTTTGTGCGTCAGGCTGGCCACGATGTGTCCCCACTCACTGCATGGAATTGGCGGTCGAGGAGTTCGTCTTGACGACCTCCCCGGACTTGATGACCTGAATGGTCGGTTGACCGTCTCCGCCGCTCAAAAGGTGGTCGGCGGCCGAGGTGTCTTCCTCCTGGGCGTCGGCAACCGAACGTAGCGCCAGCGATAGGCGGTCAGCCATCTGCTGGGCGACGGTGATCACCTTCGTCTGTTCGGGTGTGAGCTCCAACGTCGCGGTCGTGCCGATAACGGTCTTGGACCCATCGGGCGCTTCCTCGATCTGCTGGTCGATCGCCAGGACACGAACATTGGACAGAACGGTTTCCGTCAGGAAGTTGTCCTCGGTTCCCTTGCGAACCATGATCACATCGACTCGGTCGTTCGGCAGAATGAAACCGCCGGCACCGGTGGCAACGGAGATCTCTGTCGAGACAGCGCGTTTTCCGGACGGCAACAGCGCAGACAGGATACGGGACGAGGAATCGGCGATCTTTTCCCGGCGCAGAGGTTCGCCTTCGAAGACCGGCAGACGGACGACGACTCCGGTCAGTTCGGTAAGTGCGTCAGGCCGTGTTGACGAGGTGATGAAGCCATCGACGAGACTGCCTTGCGGCCAGGGCATCCAGCGCATGGAGGTTTCATCGAGCCGCGCTCCGACCGGAAGGTTTTTGGCGGAGACCAGAACCTCGATGGTCGGTTCCTTTTCCACCACTGATTCTTGCACGATGACGGTCTGCTTGCCGCTCAGCCGCATGGCAAGAAGACCGGCCATACCGGCGGCCACGACGGCGACAGCAAGTATGATGAGACGGGCGGGTTTCATGATCGATCCTCGGGCGACGCAATAGGTTCTGCCGGGAAGATTGATCAGGAATTGGTGTACTTATAGTTAATAAGCCGCTTACAATCGTAGTTAACGGAATGTTTCTTGGGACCGCTCAGCGGATGCTCTGAATGGCGGCCATGACAAGAGGTGAGCTCGGATAGGCGATGAGGCCCGCGGCGCCTATGGCGATCGCATAGGGTACCTTCTTCGCTGCCATGAGTGTTTGCGGAAGCCTCAGGCCTACGGTGGCAAACATGTCCCAGTTGGCGCGCAGCAGCAACACAGCGATCGTAAGCAGGCCTCCAATGTAACCTGTCAGGACCAGGAACTCGAAGAGTGAAGTGTTGAAGCCGAACCACAGTGAAACGGCCGTCAGCAGTTTCGCGTCGCCACCGCCCATGACGTTGAGGGCGAAGAGGGCGAAACAGGCGGCGAAAACGGCAACTGCGGCGATCAGATGCCAGCCGAAAGTGATGAGCGTGAGGTCGCTGAATGGGCTAATCAGCAAGAAAGCCAGGATGAGCAGCGCCGAAATCCAGTTCGGTATCGTCATCTCGAAAAAGTCGGTCAGCGCCGCAAGGGCTAAGCAAAGGGGCGGAAGCATGAGAACAATGAACTGATGCATAGCCAAATCCACGTGTTGCGGGCCGCTAGAGTACCAATCTTTACTAGCTTTACTGGCAGCGTCATTAGCTGCCTAAATACGAAAGGGCTGCGTCGCTTTCAGCGAGGCAGCCCTCCGGAAAAGTTCAGTCGGGAGAATTAGCCCCGGTAGTCGAGTTTCGTCGCCACGCCTTCGAACTGGTTGTTCAGGGCGTTACCCAGGGTGGTCGCGCCGGTGATAAGGGCGACAGAAATCAGGGCGGCGATCAGGCCGTATTCGATTGCGGTTGCACCGGACTCGTCCTTGACGAAACGTGCGAAAAGCTTGGTCATGATATTCTCCTACTCCGCGAGGTTGATCAGCACTGCCGGCAACTGTTTGCCGTTGCTCGGATGCCATCAACCTAAACGGGGGCGTGTTGCCATCGGCTTAAGAAAAACGGTTACCAGATCGTGAAACCGCGGTAGCACTTGCTGTGGTAAACGAATGCTGGCCATGGCCATTCAAAAGCCACTAAATGCCCTGCATTTCCGGCACTTTCTTGAAATGGCGGCAACTCCCACCGTTCATGGAGCGATTGGAAAGCAGACCGCGAGCGGCACGCTTAACGTTTCGTGGCCGCCCTTTGTCTCACAATGACACGGTTTGGCTTGTATATAGGCCCGCCGCCTAGCAAAAAACTGGCGGCGACCGCGGACCTGGTTGCAAAAATCCAGGCTCTGGAAGCCTTAATACTTCATTCACCTAAAGCCGGCATCCTTTCGGGGTCTCTTCACGCGCGTATCCTAAGGGCAAGTCCATGTTCGATCCTCGTTTTGCCGCTGCAGCAGCCATGATCCTGGCCATTGCCACGGTCGCGCCAACGACAGCAGCGCATGCGCAGGATGAAGGCATCCTGCGTGTGTATATGAATAGTGCGCGGGTCCTGAAGCTGGATCGACCTGTGAGCAAGGTGATCGTCGGAAACGCGGAAGTGGCGGATGCCACGGTCGCCGATTCCAAGACGATCGTTCTGACGGGACGTTCCTACGGCACCACCAATCTCGTCCTGCTCGACTCCGACGGGAATGCGATCGTCGACGAGCGAATCCTGGTATCCATCGACGAATCGAGCACCGTTCGCGTGTTCAAATCCACCGAACGCACCGTCCTGTCCTGCACGCCGAATTGTGAAGAGCACGCCAAGACAGGCGCCACGCAGTAAAGCCTGCTAGTTTTCGGTTGTTCCGACTTGGCAAAGTGTAAAGATTCGGGAAACGGAAAATCAATATTTGACACGTAGCCTCTACCCATCTTTGGGGATGAAAAAGGCTATGAGCAGCCAGGATATCGACAGACTTCATCGGAACACGCGCATCCGCAAGCCACGCTGGCGCCTGTGGCGGAAATTGGCGCGCTCTCGCGATGGGGCCGCAGCGATCGAGTTTGCGATCCTTGCCGTTCCTTATTTCCTGATCATCTTTGCGATCATTGAGACCTTTGTGGCTTTTGCTGCCGAGCAACTCGTGACCAATGCGGTAAACACTCTTGGCCGTCAGCTGCGTACCGGGCAGATTACGTATCAACTCAACCGACCTGCCACGGATATGGACGTAGTCAAGTTCCGCAAGGCCTTCTGTGACGAAGTGAACATCATGATCCAGTGTTCGGAGAGTGAGATCGCCACACCCAGCAAGCTCTACATAGACGCCCGCACGTTTGCCAGCTTCGGCGCCATTCCGAAGACCATTCCGCGCGTCTCCACGGCAACCTTTTCCGACATCGATCCGACCAGCTTCAAGTTTACGCCCGGCGGGCCCTCCACCATCAACATGCTCAGGGCATATTACCGCTGGCAGGTCATTACCGATCTCGTGCGCCCCTACATCACGACCATCCGCCCATCCGATGGGTCGATGCCTTCTGACTTCCTGATCGTCGCCACCACGGCCTTTCAGAACGAGAACTATCCATGAGCACCAGAGGCCGAGACATGTCCTTGCTCACACGAAGCCTGACCTCGCTGGTCCGGCGCGTATCAGGCGCTCCCGGCGCTTTGAGGCGGTTGCTGCAGGATGACAGGGGTGTGGGCGGCGTCGAATTCGCCATAGTCGCCCCCATGCTCATTGTGCTTTATCTCATGGCCTTCGAGCTCACTATGGGGCTCAGCGTCGCCAAGAAGACATCGATGGCGAGCAGTACGGTCGCCGATCTCGTGGCGCGGCAGGAAAAGGTCGACAAGGCATTTCTGGCCACGATGGCGGACGTCTCAGGTGCGGTTTTC
>Ga0209207_1001502_pt1 | contig 10659 bp, 10 predicted proteins | sample SaghotsprinmetaG_FD_184140 | JGI IMG/M metagenome (GOLD analysis project Ga0209207, IMG submission 184140) | Hot spring microbial communities from South Africa to study Microbial Dark Matter (Phase II) - Sagole hot spring metaG (SPAdes) (version 3) | ecosystem: Environmental > Aquatic > Thermal...
CAGCGCCGCCGGCCTGGCCGGACAGATGGAAAATGCCCTGTCGGTCGGCGCCGTCGGCGGTGGCGATCCGGTACCCGGTTTCGATTTCGGCAATTCGCCGGCGCAACTGGCCGGCCTCGACCTGAGCGGCCGCAGCCTGGTCATGAGCACCGCCGCCGGCGTGCGCGGCCTGCAGCGCTTTCATCATGCCCGCCGCTTGTACGCCTGCGCACTGGTCTGCGCCCGCGCCACGGCCGCGGCAATCCGCGCCGACAAGCCGGACGAAGTCTGCTTCGTGATCACCGGCGAGTGGGTGGACCGTGACGGCGATGAGGACATCGCCTGTGCCGATTATCTCGAAGCACTGCTACGCGGCGAGCAGCCCACCGCCGAACACTACGCGCAGCGGGTCCGCGATTCCGATTTCGGCCGTCGCTTCAGCGCCGGCACCTGGCCCAACCTGCCACCGGCCGATCTCGACCTGTGCGCGCAAGCCGATCTTTTCGACTTCGCCATGCCGGTGCGGCGCGAGAACGGCCGCCTGGTGATCCGCTAGGCCGAACGGCCGATCAATTCGCGCAGGCGCGCCAGTTTGGGCGCCACCATCGGCACGGTCAGCATGGTGCTGGCGACCGCCATCAGCAACAGGGCGGTGAAGGCACCGCTGCTGATGATCTCGCGGTCGAGCAGGATGTTGGCGAAGATGATCATGATCAGCGCCTTGGTCTGCAGCAGCCAGCCGATGATGCTGGCTTCGCCGGGCGCCCAGCCGAGCACGCGGCCGGCGATGCGCACGCCGATCAGCTTGCCGGCGACCGAAGCGACGAGCAGCAGGCCGGCCGCGAAGAACACCGCTTCGCCACCCATCGTCCAGGTCGTGCGCAGTCCGGTGGACAGGAAGAAAACGGGCATCACCACGAGCAGGACATGATGGCGCAACTGGTCCATCTTCTCCTGGTCGAACCATTCGGCTTCCATCACCGCACCGGCCAGGAAGGCACCGACCATGAAATGCAGGCCGGCCCAGTCGGCGCCGAAACCGCAGGCCGCCAGCCAGATCAGCGCCACGTACCAGCGGTCGCCTTCGCTCAGGCGGGCCATCAGCTTGCGGAACAGCCAGGCGATCAAGGCGAACGCCAGCAGGAAGAAGAACTGCCGACCGACCCGGGTCCAGTCCATCAGGATCAGCGCCAGCACGCCCCAGATGGCGATGTCGTCAATGCTGGCATAACGCAGGATGCGCTGACCAATGGGCTGGCGCAGCACGGCCAGTTTCTCCATGAACAGGATCAGGATGGGCAGCGCCGTCACCGCGCAGGCCATGCCGACGCCGAGGACGAATTGCCAGGACTGGCCCTGACTGCCCAGCCAGCCGTCGCTGAGCAACATCACGCCGGCAGCGGCGGCGCCGAACAACAGCGGCGTGCCCAGCGCCAGCCCGGCGGTGATGCCGCTTTCCCGGCGATGCTGCCAGGCCTGTTTGAGATCGAGTTCGATCCCGGCGATCATCACGAAGATCATCACCGCCCACCAGGCAATGCCATTGAGCGACTGGATGACCCCCGGCGTGAACACGAAGCGGTAGTAGTCGGGGAAGGCCTGGCCGAGCACCCCCGGACCGAGCAGGATGCCGGTCAGAATCTGCACGACGACCAGCGGCGCGTAATACTCGGTGCGGCCGATCCGCCAGATCAGCCAGGGCAGCGCGAAGATCAGCATCATCGCGATCAGGAAAAGCTCGGTGGTATTCATGGTTTGCGACCGACGTACTCGCGAAAGACGCCAAAGGTCACCGCGCAATCGACATCGACGAACCCGGCGCGGCGCATGGCGGCGAGGATGGTTGCCGGGTCGATGGCCGCCTCGATGGTGTCGCCGTAGTAGGCCCACAGGCGGCGGACGTCGGCATGCCGACCGGACAGCCGGGCCAGCAGCGGCACCACGCCGCCGATGTAGGCGCGTAGCGCGAGGCGGCCGAAACGTCCGGCCGGGCGGCTGATTTCCATGATGCAGGCGCGTCCGCCCGGACGCAGCACGCGGAAGTATTCGGCAAACGCCGCATCCATGTCGCCGACGTGGCGCAAGGCATAGCCCATGGAAACGAAATCGACGCAGGCTTCGGGCAGGGGAATCGACTCGGCGTAGGCGACCAGGGTTTCCACGGCCAGCTTCTTCTGTAGTTCGGCGAGCATGCCCGGCGACGGGTCGAGCGCCACCACCCGGCCGCCGGGCCCGACCAGCGCCTGCGCCTCGGCCGTGACCAGACCGGTACCGGCGGCAACGTCGAGCACCGCCATCCCGGGCTTCACGCCGCAGCGCCGCAGGACCTCGCGACGGTACCAGCTTCCGCTGCCCAGCGCGGTGATGCGTTCGGCGTTGTCGTAACCCGGTGCGGCCTCGTTGAACATGTCGCGGGTCACCGCCCGGCGCTGGTCCTCCCCGGCAAAATAGGTGTCGAGGCGGCGGTCATCCTTGAGGGCGGAGTTCTTGGGCATGATCCTGTGTTCAGCGAGTATTCAGACGACGCCAGGCCAGAGCCGGCAGGCGCCACAAAAAACCGAGGAAGAGACGGCTGTGCATCCAGGTCAGCAGCACGTTGTCGCGCAGGTAACGGAAATGCGAGACACCGCCTTCGTCGGCACGGAAGTAACGGACCGGTGCATCCAGGTTGCGCGGCATCACGCCGGCCCAGCACAGGCGGACCACCGCCTCGGGATCGAAATCGAAACGGCGCATCCAGCGGTTGGCACGCATGACGCGGATCAGCGGCTGCACCGGATAGACGCGAAAACCGTAGAGCGAGTCGCCGATGCCCATCCACAAGGTTTCCAGATTGGCCCACCAGTTCGACACCTTGCGCCCGTTGACCCGCAGCGCCGGCGCGTCGGCGTCGAACACCGGCCGGCCGAGCACCATCGTCGCCGGCTCGGCCTGCGATGCGGCCATGAAATCGGGGATCAGCGCCGCCGGATGCTGGCCGTCGGAATCCATGGTCAAGGCGTGGGTGTAGCCCTCGGCCGCGGCCAGCGTGATGCCTTCGAGCACCGCCGCGCCCTTGCCGCGGTTTTCCGGCAGGACGATCACGCGCAGGCCGGGATCGTCCGCCGCCAGCGCCTGCAGGCATTCCGTCGAACCGTCGGTGCTGCCGTCCACCACCACCCAAACCGGCGTCCACTGGGCGCGCGCGGCACGCACCGTATCGACCACGGCAGGGCCGGGGTTGTAACTCGGGATCAGGACGAGGTGGCGGGTCGAGGGGCTGGGCATGGGCATTCAGGCACGGGGTAGCGGAGACGGCGAAGTGGCCAGCGCCTGGCGCAACGAGGCTTCGAGTTCGCCGGTGAAGGCGGTGACGCTGGCCGGCGGCGCAAAGCGCTGACCAAGACGGATCCGGCAATGCAACGGCAACTGCGGCCGGCGGAACAACGGCCAGGCCTTGCCGAGATAGGGTGTGGAAAATTCGATCAACAGCGCCTGCACCGGCACCCCGGCGCGCTGGGCGATCAGTCCGGCGGTCGGCATGCAGGGGTCGAGCGGAAATGCCTGGGTGCGGCTGCCTTCGGGAAAGATCACCAGTTGGGCACCGGCCTGCAGTTCCTCGCGGGCATCGATGATCATCTTGAGCGGCACATCGTTGCGGATGTAACGCGCCATCCGCGCGGCAGCACCGAACAGGATGTTGTCGAGCAAGGCCGCCTTCATCACGCAGACCGCATTCGGCAGGCGCGACAGGATCATCACCGCATCGAGCAGGGAAGGGTGGTTGGCAACCACGATCAACGGGCCGGCATCGCGCAGTTGATCGAGTTCGCGCAGGTCGAAACGACAGGCACACACCGTTTCAAGGAAAGCGAGATAGACGCGAAAACCGTTGCGGATGGCAAAGCGCCCCAGGCGCGGCCCGAGACGCCGCGGCAGCAGGGGCTTCAGCAGCAGGGCAAAGGGCAGCCAGAGCAGGCAGATCAGGGCCAGGGCGCCCAGCCCCAGCAACATGGCCAGGAATTCATAGGTCCGCCAGAGCAGGCCCGAACGCGTGCCGCTCATCGGGCCGCAATCGCCATGGCTTCGATCTCGACCAGCAGATCGGCGCGACAAACATCGGCGACGACCGGACAGACTTCGACCGGCCCGAGCATTTCCTCGATCACCGCGGCCACCGTCGGCCAGTCATCGGCATGGCGCAGGTAGGCGCGGCACAGCAGTTGATCGGGCCGGAAACCGGCCTGCTGCGACAGACGATTGGCTTCGCCGAGCACCGCCAGGATGTTGGTCAGCGTTTCCCGCGTCTGCGCGGCCACATCACCGACATGCATGCTGCGATGGCCGACGATGCTGGCCGTGCCGGAAATGAACAGGATTTCCTGGCCCGGCGGATAAGCCAGCGCCGCCCGCGAGAAGGTCGGGCTGCGCGGGCCGTAATCGGCCGGGTAATGGTAAGCGCTGACCTGGCGCGGGTTTTCCACCGCCACCGCCGGCTGCTTACCGGCCAGGAAGGCGATCGACAGCGGACCGTCGCGCAGGCCGAGGGCGCAGGCCGCCGGCACGTTGCCGGTGGCCCCGCGGTGGCAGGCGAGGAAGGCATCCTGGCGACCGAGGTTGAACTGGCGGTAACGCTCCAGCCCGTGGCTTTCCTCGTTGATCGCGGCGAGGTAGTTCCACACCCGCCACAACTCGGGCAGACCCTGCGCATCGAGCAGGCGGAAGACGCGCCGGTAGGCGGTCTCGCTCGCCGCCTGCAGGGGTGTCCGCGCATCGCCGGCAAAATCGGCCTCGTCCAGTTCGATGACGCCATACAGGACATCGCCGGTGCGGCGCCAGGCGATGCCTGCGTCAACGCCCTGCTGGCAGTCTACCGGACTCAGCCAGAGTTCGCGCAGCGCCGGCGGCGCAATGCCGGGCAGGGCGGCAGCAATGCCCTGTTCCGGCCAGCCGGCCGCCGGCAGGCCGCCGCCCAGACGGGCGCCACCGAGGATGCGCGCGGTTTCACGTGGAACGGCTGCATCGTCGGCGGTCGTCAGGAATACCAGACCCGCCACGTCAGAGCGTATTCATCGCCGGGTCTTCCACCCGCCGGATATTGAAACGTCGCCGCTTCCACCCCATGAAGGCACGCTTCGGCTGCAGCAGGTTGGCACCGTAATAGAGCGCCTTGAACATCCAGATCGAGCGCCAGATCGGCGTCTTGCCGAAGATGTCGCCGGCCAGTACCGACAGCAGGGCTTCCTTGACGCGGAAAATGTTCTTCGGAAACATGAAGAAGTCGCGCATGATCGGATTGGTCACCCGGTAGATGAACCAGGAGAATTCCTTCGGTCCGTGCTTCATCAGGCGGTCGAAGCGCTTCAGCGCCGCCGGTGCCGCGGCCGGGTTCTTCAGGCAGGCATCGATGGCCTCGGCGCCGATGACGCCGCTGTTCATCGCCAGCCAGACGCCGGAGGAAAACACCGGGTCGATGAAGGCATAGGCATCGCCGAGGAGCAGGTAATTACGCCCGTGGTTGCGCTCGGACACGTAGGAGAAATTGCCGGTCGCCTCGACCTCGTGCACCAGGGTCGAATCCTTCAGCCGCTCGGCCAGCGGCGGACACATGGCGATGCCGTCGCGCAGGAACTGCTCCAGGCTGCGCTCGCCGCGCGTCTTCATGTAGTAGGGCCAGGTCACCATGCCGACGCTGGTGACGTCGTTGATCATCGGAATGAACCAGAACCAGCCGTGCTCGAACCAGTAGATGGTGATGTTCCCGGCCTCGCTGCCCGGATGCCGGCGCGCCTGCGAGAAATGGCCATAGACCGCCGAACTGTTGTGCCTGGGATTGCGGTGCTTGATCTGGAAGCGGTTGGCGAGGAAGGTATCGCGACCGGAAGCATCGACGACAAAGCGCGCCTGCCACACCTGTTCGCGACCGTCGTCGTGGACCGCACTGATCAGCACGCTGTCGTCGGCCTGGAAGTCGACGGTGCGGGCGCGGCAGCCCTCGTGCACCTCGACGCCCTTGTTCGCCGCGTTGCGGATCAGCACGGTATCGAATTCCGAACGCCGCACCTGATAGGCGTAGGGCATGGATTTGTCCCAGGCGTCGGCAAAGTGGAAGACCTGCGGCGTATCGTGACTGGGCGAAACGAATTCGGCGCCGCGCTTTTCCATGCCGATGGCGCGGACTTCGTCGGCCACACCCAGGCGCTCGAACAACGGCAGGTTGGCTGGCAACAGCGACTCGCCGATATGGAAGCGCGGATGATGCGACTTCTCGAGAATCACCACCTTGTAACCCTTTTCCGCCAGCAGCGGCGCCACCGTCGTCCCGGCCGGGCCACCGCCGATCACCAGCACGTCGCACTGGCTGCGTTCAGGCTGCTGTGTTTGCTGTTCCATCGGACATTCCCCTGTTCTCTGTGGCGGGCAGAAATTATCTTTTTGTGCCGGGCCGGCATGCGCAAACCCCCGCGGGCAGGGGGGAGATTATAGCGCTGCCCCCGGTACCGGGGACGAACACGCCGACTGACTTTCGTAAACCAATGGAATGATCTGCTTCATCGCCTCGCGTCGCGACAGCTTCACCGGCGACATGGCAACAATGTTGTCCACCTGCAGGTCGGTCGACAGCATCGGCTTGAGCCCGAGCGGCTGACGCGGGTGCAGGGCAAAGTCGCGCCGCGCCTGTTCGATCTGCGCCTTGTTGGCGCTGAAGTAACGGGCCGCGGCAATGGTTTCCGGCAGGTGCTTCAACACATGCCACAGGCTCCAGCGATGCTGCCACAGCCGGCCGGCGAAGCGGCGGCGGTAAGCCTTGCTGTCGTAGAAGCGCTTGACATGCCAGTTGTACAGCGCGTCCATCTCGTCGCGCGAGGAAAAGCCCTTGGGCAGGAAAACGAAGTTCAGGCAGTTCATCAGCCGCCAGTCCTCGATGAAATCGCCGGACTCGCCGCTGACGCATTCCTCCCAGATCGGGGCGCCATGCAGCGGGCTGAACTTGGTCATGTTCATCTCGTCGAGATCGAGCGAGAGGATAAAGTCGCTGGTCACCTTCACCGTCTCCGGCGTCTCGCCCGGCATGCCGAAAATGAACAGGCCCTTGGCGCGCAAACCGGCGGCGTGGATCTGACGCACCGTATCGCGCACCGCGTCGAGCGTGACCCCGGCCTTGTGCCGTTCCATCATCCCCGGATCGGCCGACTCGACGCCCATCGACACCATCAGCGCGCCGGCCTGCTTGAGCTTGGCCAGCATTTCGTCCGAGGTATGGCCGGTGCGGATCGCGCAATTCCACTGCACGCCGAGCGGCTTCTCGATCAACAGGTCGCACAGGTCCATCACGCGCTGCTTCTTGGCGGTGAACAAGTCGTCGTACATGTTGATGTGGTAGACCCCGAAGTTGTCCCGCAAGTACTTCATGTGGTCGTAGGTGTATTGCGCCGAATTGGTCTTGTACAGGCGCTCGAACACCGTGCGGTCGCAGAACGAGCAGGTATAGGGACAGCCGCGCGAGGTGATCATGGTCGCGCCATAGCGCTTTTCGTAGGCGAACAGCGGCAGGTGATAGGCGTGCGGAAAGCCGGCCAGCTTCTCGTAGGCCGGGAACGGCAACTCATCGAGATCGAGGATGCGGTCACGGCGCGGATTGACGACGATGCGCCCGGCCGGGTCGCGCCAGATCAGGTTGCCGATGTCGGCCAGCGGCTTGCCGTCGGCCAGGTCGAGCAGGGCGCCTTCGCCCTCGCCGATGACCAGGTAGTCGATTTCCGGGAAGTGTTCGAGAATCGGCGCACCGAGCGAGGAGACATGGACATTGCCGAAGACGATGCGGATGTCCGGCCGCTTCTCGCGGATGTACAGCGCCATGTCCACGGCGTCCATGAAACCCGAGGTGGTCGCCGAGAAACCGACCATTTCCGGCTCGCTGGTCAGGACGATCTCGGCGTTGGCGGCGATTCCCGGCGGCGCATAGGGTCCCAGGCAGTCGTGCAGGGCCACCTGATGGCCGAATTTCTCCAGCCACGACGCCAGCTGCATGATGCCGATCGGCGGCATGCGGTTGGCCAGCACCGAAAAATCGGGCTGGCCGGGAACGAAATTGAAACCGGCGGGATGGACTAGCGTGACGCGCATCGGAAACCTCGGGGAAGTCGCCCGATTTTAGGCGAAAAACCGGCTTCAGACGCCGGCAAAGGTATCCCAGGCAAATTTGACGATCAGTACCCCGACCACCACCAGGAAGACGATGCGGATGAAGCCGCTGCCATGCCTCAGCGCCAGCCAGGTACCGGCCACCGAGCCGGCGATGTTGGCGACGGCCATGGCGCCGGCGAGCGCGGCGATGATGTGGCCGGCGGGCAGGAAGAAAGCCAGCGCCGCCAGGTTGGTGGCGACATTGACGACCTTGGCGCCGGCCGAGGCATGCAGGAAATCGAAGCCGAAGAAGCGGATGAACAGGAAGATCAGGAAGCTGCCGGTGCCCGGGCCGAAGAAGCCGTCGTAGAAGCCGATCACGCCGCCGAGCAGGACGGCGTAGGCCAGTTCGCGCCGACCGCTGTGGGCGGGCCGGTGCAATTGCCCGAAATCCTTCTTCAACAAGGTGTAGCCGGCGGCGAAAATGAGCAGGAACAGGATCAGCGGGCGTACCGCATCCTTGGGCAGCCAGGCCACCGCCGCCGCACCGGCGTAGGACAGCGCGAAGGCGGCGAGGGCAGCCGGCAGGATGGTGCGCCACGGCATCTCGACCCGGCGGGCATAACGCCAGGCGGCGTTGGCGGTACCGAAGACGCTGGCGAACTTGTTGGTACCGAACAAGGTGGCCGGCGCAACGCCCGGCTGGGCGGCGAACAGTGCGGGAATCTGGACCAGGCCGCCGCCGCCGACGACGGCATCGACCAGACCGGCGATGAAGGCAGCCAGGATCAACCAGCCGAAAGGGGCAATGATTTCCATCGATGCCTCAGGACTGACCGCTGGTCGGACGAAGGGGAATTAGGCGGTAATGCATGTCGCTATAATGAGGCTTCAAGACGAGGTGCTGAGCGAGGTAGTGAAATGGACAATCTGACCCTGGTTATCGCGCTCGCCGCAGTGGCCGTCGCCGGCATCCTGTTTTTCATCAACCGGCGCCCGGCGCGGCAGGCAGCCGTCGAAACCGCCAGCCACCGGCGCTATGCCGGGGCTCATCGGGAACCCGTCCGACCGCCGGCCGATGCCGATCCCCAGACACGTTTCGTCGAAACCGGAAAACCCAAGCAATACCGGCTGCTCAACAGCAGCGAGCAGGAACTTTACCACCGTCTGTGCGAGGCCATGCCCAACATGCGGGTGTTTACCCAGGTCGGCGTCTCCCAGCTGGCGCTGGCCCGGGGTCGCCAGGAAGCCCTGCGGCTGAGCCGGATGGCCGGCCGCGGCGTCGATTTCGTGGTCTGCGACGCCGATTTTTCGATTGTCGCCGCCATCGAGCTGGCCTGGCCGACGACCGGCCAGGAAATCGACAACGCCGAGGAAGTCAAACGCGTTGCCCTGCAGAGCCTTGGGATTCCGATGATCGTCTTCCGGCCGAACAAACTGCCCGACGCCGACACCATCAGCCGCGAAATTGCCGACGCCATCCTGCGCCGCAACCGGCTGGAGGCAGAACGCGGCTAGGCGGTCTGGCGCATGGCCCAGCCACTGCAACAGCTTTTCCCGCTGATCCGGCGCAGCGGCCTGGCCGGCTGGCTGGCCGGACAATACCGTTACCTCGGCTTTGCCGCCTTGCTGCTGATTGCCAGCTTCTCGCCACGCATCCACGACCAGGCAACCCGTCACCGTTCGGCCAGCGTCCTCTGCTGCGCCGCCTGGCAGACTTTGCCCGGCTACCTGCTGGCCTGCGTGCTGCTCAGCGCCATCCTCACCCGCATCGTCGCCGTCAGTGCCGACAGCTACGGTCTGTCGCATCTGGCGCTGGAAGCCATCCTGCGGGTCTTCGTCGTCGAACTGTTGCCGCTGGCCTCGACGCTGTTCGTTGCCATGCGCGCCGTGCCCATGGCCATGCTGCACCTGGCGGCACTGCCCGGCCAACCCGGTGCCGGCCTGCGCGACGCGCTGCCGTACGCGGTCGGCAATGCGGCGGCCGTGGTCATCCTGGCCATTGTCGGCGGCATCGTCTCGCTACTGGTCGCCTATCCCGTGGTCCATGGCTTCAACCAGTGGGGCTTGCCGGCGTACACCCGGCTGATCGGCCAGGTCTTCGACCCGATCCTGGCCATTGCCTTCTCGGCCAAGATCCTGTTCTTCGGTATCGCCGTCGGCATTGCCCCGGCCACCGTCGTACTCGACCCGCGCAAGTACGATACCGGCCAGCGCGAAATGCGGGTGATGGTCCGCCTGCTGTTGATCCTGGTACTGATCGAAGGTAGTTTCCTGATGTTGCGACGCTTCTGAGAACCATGAACGAATCCCCGAGCCATCTGCCGAACATCAAGCACCCGGAAAGCAAGGCCGCCGCGTTGTTGCTGGTCACGCTGGCACTGATCGTCGCCTTCGTGATCTTCGTCATGACTGCCCGCGGCGTGTTCGAGGAAAACCAGCAATTACTGCTGGTCGCGGAAAATTCGGAAGGTGTCGCGGTCGGCATGGACCTGACCTTTTCCGGTTTTCCCATCGGCCGGGTCAACCGCATCGAACTCGGCGACGACGGCAAGGCCCATCTCCATGTCTCGG
>Ga0209207_1001505_pt1 | contig 10642 bp, 9 predicted proteins | sample SaghotsprinmetaG_FD_184140 | JGI IMG/M metagenome (GOLD analysis project Ga0209207, IMG submission 184140) | Hot spring microbial communities from South Africa to study Microbial Dark Matter (Phase II) - Sagole hot spring metaG (SPAdes) (version 3) | ecosystem: Environmental > Aquatic > Thermal...
ATTGAATACACCAATGAGCTGCTTTATGAAAAGTAAAGCCGTTTCCCGCGTTAAGGGTTTGAGTGACGAAAGTCTACTAAGGTGGTACCGTGCTAAAGCACCCTTGGATGGGTGCTTTTCTATTATAAGGAGGAAATATGGAATTTTTCGATGAATTAAAATGGCGTGGATTAGTTAAAGATGTGACAGATGAGGAAGGATTTATTGAAAGACTCAAGAATCCACTTGTATTGTATTGTGGATTTGATCCAACCGCAGATTCTTTGCATATTGGTGGATTACAACAACTACTACTTTTAAAGCGTTACCAGAAACAAGGGCATACACCTATCGCATTACTAGGTGGCGCAACAGGTATGATTGGAGATCCAAGACCAACAACTGAACGTAAATTATTGACATTGGAAGAGATTGTTGAGAATGGAAAGAAGATTCGTGTTCAATTGGATAAATTTTTATCCAGTGAAGGTCCTAATGCGCTAATTTCTCTTAATAACTTTGATTGGTTAAGTAAAATTGATTTACTTTCTTTCTTACGTGATTATGGAAAATTCTTTAATGTGAATTACATGATAAGTAAAGAGACGATTTCAAGTCGTTTAGATACGGGTATTTCATACACTGAATTTACATATACGATTCTACAAGCGATCGATTTCTTGCATTTATACAAACACTATAATTGCGAACTTCAGATTGGTGGCAGTGATCAATGGGGAAACTTAACCAGTGGAACAGAACTCATTCGTAAATCAGTAGAAAACAGTAAAGTTTTTGGGGTAACTTCTCCCCTTATTACGAATAGTGATGGGACTAAATTTGGTAAATCAGAAGGTAAAAACATCTGGTTGGATGCGGAAAAAACAAGTCCATACCATTTCTACCAGTACTGGATGAATGTATCAGATGCGGATGTGATTGATTTCTTGAAACGTTTATCATTCCTTACAAAGCCTGAAATTGAAGCACTCGAAGAAAAAGTTAAGACACAAGCACATCTAAGAGAAGCACAAATTGCACTCGCAACTGAACTTACTGAACTTGTTCATGGAGTAGAAGGCTTAGAAAGTGCTCAAAAAATCACATCAGTCTTCTTTAATGGAGCATGGGATTCTTTAAGTGAGTCTGAATTAAGTGTTGCGTTAAGTGATGCGCCTAGTTTAAACTTAGAAAGTAAAGGTTTATTGATTGATGCATTAGTTGAAGGTAAGATTTGTAGCAGTAAACGTGAAGCACGTGAAATGATTACAGGTGGTTCAATTACAGTAAATGGCACTAAGGTGACATCTCTAGAGTTTGAGCTTAGTTCAACTGACGCATTCTTTAATAAATACACTGTGATTAAAAAAGGAAAGAAGACCTATTTTGTGGTCAAATTTGAGGGCTAAGAATGAATTGGGTTTTAATTGGCATTACGGCAGTATTAACCGTATTTATTATCGTTATTCGTTTCAGTGAAGTGATTAAGTATCGTAAGAATGTTCGTGATTTTAATGAAAAAAATAAAGATGTCGTTGTGTTATATCATGATAAAAAAAGTATATACCTATTCTTCGCATTAGCAGTTGTGGTATTTGTTGTGTCGATTTTTGTGGAAGGTGATTTACTAGAGAGAATTTCAATGTCCGTTGTATTCTCTGTCCTTGTTTTATCTGAAGCAGCGAATGCATGGATGGGTAGTAAGCTCTATAGTAGTGATAAAGAGTTCTTATATGGACAAGCGTATGATCGCTATCGTTCAATTAAAACGTATAAAGCAAAGGGTAAACGTAATACATTTATCGTAACACTCAAGAATGAAGAATATTTAGTTCCTAATCATATCGCAGAGTTAATTCAACAAAAAGTCAAAGAAATCAAGAATTCTAAGAAATAGTTTATCTGTTATAATGAATACGAGGTTTTTCTATGCGTAAATATGTTATTAGCATACTAATAAGTCTACTACTTGTAGGATGTGGTCAATCAGAAACCATTCTAAAAGAAAAATATGAAACCTATAAACTCCATTATCAGAGTATTTTAAATGCGACTCAATTTAAACAAAAATCAAGTAATTATAATATTACATCTTCATTAACAAAACTTAATGATGGAACTTATCGTTATGATGTATTTGTGGATGAACCTAAAATTGCGATGTATGATGTCGAGATTTTAGTGATTGTGGATGATGGTTTACTTTTGATATCGGATGAAATGATGCCGAGCATAGGGATTTATGAAGATTCAGAGTATCATTTAATTCCATATCAAGTGGATGCGGAATTAGGATATCAAAAGGGATTTAACTTAAATGGTGTTGTGAATCAGAATAAAGTTAACCTAAAGGTATTAGTGATGTGGAAAGATTATTTTAAAATTAAAACAGAACGTGAATATTTCAATTTTATAATTGATTTAAATACACCAGTTGAGGCTACAGAATGAATGAACGTCATAAACATTCTTTAATATTAGGCGGACTAACCAGCAGTGCTGGTGTTTTTATTTCAAAAGCAATCGGTATTTTGTATGTGTCTCCGTTTACTATGTTGGCAACTGATGCCAATCTTTCGTATTACGCACGTGCCTATAATGTGTATGAGATTGTCTTAAATATTTCTATCGCAGGTTTGCCATTTGCGATTGCGACAATGGTCGCAAAATACACCTTGAAAGGTCAATTTAAAACAGTCCTTTTAGTGCGTAAACTTTCAACGGCCATTTTAGCTTTAATGGGCTTTGTGGCGATGATCTTCTTACTTCTAGCGGCTCATCCAATCGCACAATTCTCTGTGAGTGGTGCCGCGGACTCACTTGAAGTACTAAGAACACGTAACGTTATGATGATTATGGCATTGGCTGTTTTTACCGTTCCGCTCTTGAATAGTTATCGTGGATTCTATCAAGGATTAAAAGAACTCAAGACCTATTCATTCTCACAAGTCTTTGAACAAATTACCCGGGTATCTTTCTTATTAGGGATTGGATTCTTATTGGTATATATTCTAAAGTTTGATGCGATTTGGGCTGTTTATGCGGCAATCGCTTCTACATCTTTATCTGCCGTGAGTTCGATTATCTATTTTATAGGTAAAGATCGAAAAGTTTTAAATGAGATTAAACATAAAGCAGAAGTAAGTGATGAGGTCTTACCTAATCAAAAAGAGATTATCAAAGAAATGTTTTACTTCTCGATTCCTTTCTTACTTAATGTTTTCTTGAATAACAGTAATAATACAATTAATTTATTATTCTTTAATCGAGCAATGTTAATGCATGGGGCAACACATGTCGAAGCTGATTTATACTATTCAATGGTTATGTTTACGACCAATAAACTAACATCGATTCCACAAGTGGTAGCGCCTGGATTTATTACTGCAATTATTCCTTATGTCACAACGGCATTCGAGAATAAAGACCTTAAACAAATGCAGAAACATGTCCTAGATTCGGTTGAGACTGTTTTCTATATTACACTTCCTTTAGCTTATTTCTTGTTTGGGATTAGTACTGAAATTTACTATGTCATGTATGGTTCAGGAAGCTTAGCGATGGGTGGAGAAGTCTTACGTTATAACAGTATTACGGGTATCTTATTTAATCTAGCAGCCGTCTCCAATGCCTTAATGATGGCACTTCGTTTACGTAAACAAAATCTACTTATTTCGTTTGGTGGTGTATTGCTTAAGTTCGCATTATTCGTACCCCTTATTGTATGGTTTGGGTATAAGGGAAGTATTTATTCTAATGCGATTAATCAATTAGTCTTATTCTTAATCAATATGTATTTGATTAAATTAAATTATAAAGTTCATTATTCAAGAACTGTTCGTAGAGTTTTCTTTATGATTATTGGTTTAATGGCCATGCAGCTCAGTTTCTTTGCGTTAAATGCGGTTGGTTTACATGTTATTGATCAAGGTCGATTCATCGCATTAATAGAACTAGGTATTTATGGAGTAGTTGGTGTAATTGTGTATCTAATAACCACTTCATATTTCAGACTTCCTCAAAAAATACTTAACTTAGATCTTAAGAAACTAATGATGAGGTTAAGAAAATGAGACTGGATAAACTATTAGCACATAATGGATTTGGAAGTCGTAAGGAAGTTAAACGATTGATTCGTGATGGTCAAGTCTTAGTGAATGGTGAGATTGTGACGGATGATGATTATCATGTGAGTGAGTTGGATGAGATTGAACTCTTTGATTTAAATATCAATGTCGAAGATAAACAATATTTCTTATTAAATAAACCAAAGGGATGTATCTGTTCAAAAGATGCATCTCAATATCCATCTGTGTATGAATACATACATGAGAACTTACTACCAGACACCAATGCTTTTGGTCGATTGGATGTGGATACAGAAGGTTATTTGATTATAAGTAATGATGGTCAATTAGGACATCGACTTTTGTCGCCTAAACATCATGTGGTTAAAGGATATCGTGTTACATTACGTGAACCATTTAATTCGAAATACATTCCACTAATTGAAAAGGGAATTACGATTGATCAAAATGAGAAGTGTGAACCAGCATCAATTGAGATAGTAAATGAAAATACAGTTAACTTATTAATCTCACAAGGGAAGTATCATCAAGTTAAACGTATGATGATTGCCTGTGAGAATGAAGTGGTAGATCTATATCGTTATCAATTTGGACCTATTGTGGATGATGGTAGTTTACCTGTAGGTGAATATAGAAGACTAACTGAAGATGAAATAGAATTACTTAAACAGGCGTAAAGCCTGTTTTGTGTATAAAAAAGAACATCTTTCGATGTTCTAATTTTTCTTATCGGTTGTAGTATTCAACAACTAATGCTTCATTGATGACGTCATTTAATTCAGCACGTTCTGGCAAACGTACGTAAATGCCTTTCATCGCTTCTTTATCGAATGTTACATAGTTCTTTGTAGAAACTGTAGCTTCTAATGCTTCTTTGATAGAAGGCATATTACGTGAAGTTTCTTTAACAGTAATAACTGAACCAGGTTTTACAATGAATGAAGGAATATCAACCTTGTGTCCATCAACTAAGATGTGACCGTGGTTAACAAGTTGACGTGCTGCACGACGTGTTCTAGCTAAGTTCATGCGGTATACAACATTGTCTAAACGACTTTCTAATAAGAATAAGAAGTTGTGACCTGTGTTACCTGAAGCATGTTGAGCTTTTAAGTAAGTGTTGTAGAATTGACGTTCGTTAACACCATACATGAAACGAATACGTTGTTTTTCACGGAGTTGTTGTCCGTAGTTAGTTAGTTTTGCAGGACGTGAATCTGGTGCTTTACCAGGAGCCGTCGTACGTGGTCTTTTACCAGCAAATTCTTCGCCAGTTTCAAGAATTGAAAATTGTAAGCGTCTCGATACTTTCCATACCGGACCATTAATGCGTGCCATTGTGTTACCTCCTATGGTTTAATCAAATCATGGGGGACAAATTTTCATCTAATGTGTTAATCTAAGAATTTCACCATTGCAGCTAGGTTACTCTTCGCCAGTTGTGATTAACGCTCGTTACATGACTTTGTCTGCCGCGTTTTGACGCTTTAACAGTTTAGCATTACTTCACCATAAAGTCAAATGATGAAAGAGTCGAATCGAGGCTTGGATTATGCTACAATAAAAAGGAGGTGAAATGGTATGAATTTTGACATTATTTTACAATATTTACAACGAATTGAAGTACAAATCGCATTGGCTGTTCTTATTGTTTTTGTCATTTTGTTCTTGGTTGTAAAACGCTTTAATATTCATCAATTAAAACAAAAAATGCAAGCGATTGAGAAGCGCTATAACAACGTTAAGAGTATACCATTACCATTCAAATTAAACAAAGCAGTCGCATTGGCTCGAGTGAATCCAGAAATTCTTTCGAATGTGAATGATTTTAAAAATAGTTTTGAAGATATTCAAGAAAATTTTAAATCCATTACACATGTTTTAGCTGAAACTGAAGATGCGATTGTGATCGGTAAAGCGAAACATGCGAAGTTAAATTGTCAAGATTTAGCTCAAATGTTAAATCAAATAGAGAAACAAGTTGATCAATTGAATAGTAAATTAGATAGTATTTTAGAAGAAGAAAATCAACAAAGAGGACAAATTACGGAGTTAAAAGAAATCTTTAGACATACGAAAGCAGATTTGGTTGCGCGTAGTGTTCAATTAGCGCATAGTTATCCAACCCTTGAAGCGCGTATGAATGAGATAGAGAAGGCATTTACTTCATTTGAAGAGTGGATGTATGCGTCTGAATTTGCGAAGGCAAAAGAGAAGATGGAAGAGATTCAAATCAATTTAGATGAACTTCGTAATTGGCTAGAAGTCTTACCTGATTTAATTACATTAGCCAATGGAATTATACCTAAGCAAATGGATGAGATTGCGGATTATACCATACGGTTAAATGGTCAACAAGTCTATACGAAACATTTAGAAGTTGAGAAGAATCTAGAACTTATTTCAGAGACAACTCAACAAGATCGTATTAGTTTAAGTCGTTGTTTAGTTAAAGAAGTAGAAGAACATTTACGTGAGAATCAGAAGCGTTTAAGTCAATTACTTTCATCGCTTCAAAAAGAAGAATTGGCGCATGAAGAAAGTGCTAAAACCTTGGAACAAGTCAATTCAGGAATTAATGAGATTCGTGAGTTACATCATAATTTAAGTGAACATTTAAAGAAAGATGCGGGTCGATTTGGTTGGGAAGATTTAACAGAGTTACTCAATGAAAAGGCAAAGGCATTAAAATTATTAGAAACCAATTATAAACAGTACATAAAAGTTGTAGAAGATAATAGTTTACCAAGTAGTACCTTATTGATGAATTTAAAAGAATCAATGCAATTGATTCATAATACACGAAATGATTTAAATCATTCATCTGAACGGTTATCGTCTGCTCGAAATGATGAAGAAAGAGCGAAGAAACAACTCCTTAAACTTCATCTAATTATGAATGAGATTCAAGTTAAGATTCGTAAGTTTAGGCTTCCAGTTATATCCGAAACCTATGAAGGAGATTTAAGAAAATCGTATCAATATGTGAATAGTATTGCGAAACTATTGGACGATACAACGATTGATATTCAACTCCTAAATGCGACGGTGAATGATGCGATTGATCATATCTATAAACTCTATAACAATGTCAATAACTTAGTTGGAACAGTCGAAATGATTGAAAATGCGATTGTCTATGGAAATAAATATCGTAGTTTAGATTCCGAATTAGATACACAGCTCACTCGTGCTGAACTCTTATATCGTAATGGTGATTATACCCAAGGGATAAAGGTCGCAATCGCTGCGATTGAGGCGGTTCAACCGAAACATTTTGAAGGATTGATTAAGGAGAATGCGAAGAGTGCTCACTAATCCCATTTACTTTGATCATGCCAGTTCTACGCCAGTTCATCCTGAAGTCTTAAAGAGCTTATCGGAATTATCAGCTGTTCATTATGCGAATAGTGAATCGCTTCATGAAGCAGGACTTACCATACAAACGATGATGCGTAAAAGTAGAGAAGCGATTGCTTCTCTTCTTGGTGTTTTAGCCTCTGATATTACATTTACTTCTGGCGCAACAGAATCAAATAATATCTTAATAAAAGGGATTGCGTTTGCGTACCAACACAAAGGAAAACATTTAATTACGACAACTGTTGAACACTCTAGTGTTTTAGAGAGTTTTCAAGATTTGGAAAAGTTCTTTGGATTTGAAGTCACATACTTACCTGTTGATAACGAAGGACGTATTAAGAGTGAAGATTTAAAAAAAGCACTTCGAAATGATACAACACTGGTCAGCATAATGGCTGTCAATAATGAGACTGGGACAATTATGCCAATTCAAGAATGTGCTCAAATTATTCATTCATATTCACAGGCGATTTTTCATGTGGATGGGGTACAAGCTCTAGGTAAGATTGATCTCAATTTAAGTACAATTGATTGTACAAGTTTCTCAGCTCATAAAATTAATGGGGTTAAGGGAAGTGGAATAATTGTTAAAAAGAAAAATGTTCAATGTCACCCGCTCATAACAGGGGGATCACAGGAAGAAGGATTAAGACCAGGTACACCCAATGCGATTCATCATATCTTATTCGCTAAAACATTGCGATTAGCTTTAAATCAAGATAAATCATGGATAAGAACGATAAAATCGTACTTGGTAGATGAATTTAATCAAATGGATGGAATCGTGATCAATAGTCCAATGAGTGGATGTTCAGACTACATTTTAAATATCTCATGTTTAAAAGTGCCTTCACAGATTATGTTAAATTGGTTAAATCAACATCGAATCTATGTATCCGCAATGGCTACATGTCTAAATCGAGATGCTCAACCATCGCATGTATTAGAGGCAATGGGTTTTGAAGGGAATCGATTAAATGGTGTAATCCGAATCAGTATCGGTTATACTAACACCATGGAAGAAGCGAAAACACTTATTTCCATCATTAAAGAAGGGATTGTGAAGTATGGCAGAGATTAAAACGGATCGTATTTTAGTACGATTTGGAGAACTATCCAATAAAGGTAAAAACCGTAATTTATTTGTACGGCAACTCATACAAAATTTAAAGTATCAATTAAGTAATTATCCAGATATTCGTTATCGTAATCAATTTGATCGAATTATGATTGAATTAAATGGAGCTGATTCAGATGAAGTGTTAGAAAGAGCACGTCATGTTTTTGGGATACGTTCATTAAGTCCAGTGGTTGTGACACCTATGGATTTTGAGTTAATTAATGAAGCGTGTTTAGAACTAATGAAACAAGAAAAAGTTGGAACATTTAAAGTGGATACGAATCGTAAAGATAAAACACTTAACTTTAAATCCAATGATCTAAATCTTAGTGTCGCAAAAACAATTTTAAGTCAAACGGAACATCGTGTTGATGTTCATAACCCAGATATTCGTATTCGAATTGATGTCGATGCAGAGAAGGCAAGTATTGCGGTTAAAACAGTTCTTGGTGCACAAGGATTTCCAATAGGAGTTGGGGGTAAAGCATTACTTCTATTATCCGGTGGAATTGATTCGCCTGTAGCGGGCTATTACACGATGAAGCGTGGGGTTGAGATTGAATGCATTCATTTTGCGGCTCCACCTTATACAACCATACAAGCACTGGATAAGGTTAAGCAATTAGCTGAGAAGTTATGTGTTTATCAACCTCGAATTAAGTTACATGTGGTCCCATTTACAGAAATCCAACTCGAAATCTATAAGAAAGCACATCCTGCTTATACCGTTGTATTAATGCGTCGCGCTATGATGAAGATTGCGGAGCGTGTTATGCATGAAAATAAGATGTTAGCCCTTGTCAGTGGGGAGAGTTTAGGCCAAGTAGCGAGTCAAACTCTACAAAGTATGGCTTCTATACAAGATGCGATGGATGGATTAATCTTGAGACCTTTGTTAACCTTTGATAAAAATGATATTATCGATGTGGCTAAGAAGATTAATACCTATGAAACATCCATCTTACCGTATGAAGATTGTTGCACAATATTTAGTGTCACCAATCCAATTACTAAGCCAAAATTAAAAATCGTATTACTCGAAGAGGCAAAATGTGAACTCGATGAACTCATCGATGTTGCATATAAGTCGATAGAAACGACTGAAATTCGATATCACCAAGAAACATATCTATAGGAGGCATTATGGCATTTGATCGTTTAACTGAAAAATTAACAGAGAGCTTTAAGCGAATTACCAAACAAGATCGTATCTCAGAAAAACACTTAGATACGCTTTTAAGTGATGTTCGTTTAGCGTTACTGGATGCGGATGTAAATACACAAGTAGTGAATCAATTCTTAGATAAGATTCATGCGAGTGCACTTAATCAGAAAATATTAACTTCATTGAAACCCAATGAAGCTTTAATGAAATTAGTCTACGATGAACTCGTTGAATTATTAGGGCCAGAAACACCAAGTTTTGATTATCCAAAGGGTCAGAAGAAAGTAATCTTATTTGTTGGTTTACAAGGGACAGGTAAGACAACTTCAGCGGCTAAATTAGCTCAATTATTACGTTCTAAGAAAGATCGTAAAGTATTATTGGTTGCGGCAGACTTAGCTCGTCCTGCAGCGATCGATCAATTAGAAATCTTAGCTGAACAAGCGCAAGTATCTGTGTTTGTTGAGAAAGATGAAAAGAATTCACTCAATGTTGTTAAACATGCGATGAAATTTGCCGAAAATGGTAACTTTGATACCATCATTGTGGATACAGCAGGCCGTTTAGCCATCGATGAAGCATTGATGTTAGAGCTTAAACAAATTCATGACTACCTCAATCCAGATGAAGTTTTATTAACGGTTGATGCGATGACAGGGCAAGATGTGATTCATACAGCAGATGGATTTAATCGTAATCTTAACCTAACAGGATTAGTTGTAACGAAGTTTGATGCGGATGCTAAGGGTGGTGCTGTCTTATCCGTTAAAGCACTCACGGGTGTACCAGTTAAATTAGTTGGTACAGGTGAAAAGTTAGATGATACAGATATCTTCTATCCAGATCGTATGGCGAATCGTTTAATTGGGATGGGTGATTTACTCAGCTTAGTTGAACAAGCTCAAGATAAGATGGATATTGAAGCGG
>Ga0209207_1001510_pt1 | contig 10583 bp, 1 predicted proteins | sample SaghotsprinmetaG_FD_184140 | JGI IMG/M metagenome (GOLD analysis project Ga0209207, IMG submission 184140) | Hot spring microbial communities from South Africa to study Microbial Dark Matter (Phase II) - Sagole hot spring metaG (SPAdes) (version 3) | ecosystem: Environmental > Aquatic > Thermal...
ACCAGGCCGGCCTGGTCAAGGAACGCTGGTACGACCGCCTCGGCCAGCTGGTGCGCCAGCAGGAAGCCGGCGAAACCCAGCTGACCCGCCAGTACCTGCTCTCCGACTACTCCAGCGACGTCAGCAAAATCGCCGAAGCCTACCGCCTGACCGGTCGCAGCCTGGCCGTCACCCGCGAGATGTCACAACGCCAGGGCCGCGGCCCCTCGCCCTATGTGGCGCAGATGATCGAGCAGGACGCCCAGGGCAACCGCACCACCACCGACTACAACCAGTACAGCCAGATCACCCGCATCCAGTACGCCGACGGCAGCGAGATCAGAAAGAGCTACGACCCCCGCAGCAACCGCGTCAGCGAAGAAATCGACGAGCGCGGCCACAAGACCCAATACCGCTACGACGCCCAGGGCAACCTGATCGAGCGTATCGATGCCGCCGGCAGCGCCGCCGAGGCGCGCACCACCTACGTCTACAACGCCCTCAATCAGCTGACCGAACAGTACAGCCCGGCCAGCGGCGACACCCCGGCCGCCACCTGGCAGTACCAGTACGATGCCAAGGGCAACCGCAGCAAAAGCATCGACCCGCTTAACCACGCCACCACTTATACCCACGACGTGCTGGGCAATGTACTGACCCTGACCAATGCCCTGAATAAGACCTGGACCAGCAGCTATGACGCCGCCGGCAATCTGACCAGCCTCACCACCCCGCTCAACCAACAAGTAACCTACCAGTACGACAAACTGGGCCAGCGCACCCAGACCATCGCCCCGAATAACGCGGCCATGCTTACCACCTACAACGCCGCCGGCCTGCCCATCAGCATCACCGACGCCGCCAACGCCAAGACCCAGTTCGAATACGACGCCAACCAGCGCCTGGTGGCGGTCACCGACCCCCTGGGCAACCGCAGCCAGCGCCAGTACGACGCCCGCGGCCGTTTGCTCAGCCAGCAGGATGCCGCCGAAAACCGCATCCACTACCAATACGACAAGGAGCGCCTGAGCGGCATCGACTACCCGACCTATAAAGAGCGCTACCAGTACGACCGCCGTGAGCGCATCCAAAGCCAGACCCGCGAATACAACGAAGGCGAAGCCAATAAGAGCCAGACCGAGCAGTACCGCTACCTGGCCGACGGCCTGCTGGAACAGCACCTGGACGCCGCCAACAACCCCACCGGCAATGGCTACGACGCCCAGGGTCGACTGATCAGCAGCACCGATGCCGAAGGCGGCATCACCCGTTTTGCCTACGATGCCCGGGGCAACCTGACCCAGGTTACCGACCCGGCCGGGCGCGTCACCCAGTTCCACTACGACGCCCGCGACGCGGTGATCGCCGAAATCAAACCCGGCGACGCCAACACCCCGCGCACCGAGCGCCGTTACAGCTACGACGTCCTGGGCAATCTGACCCAGGTCACCACCCCCGATGGCCGCGTTAGCCGCTACCAGTACGACGACGCCAACCGCCTGATCCAGAGCCAGCACTTCGCCACGGCCGCCCAGGCCGAAGCGGAGCGCACCACTACCTATACCTATAGCGAGCTAAACCGCCTAACCCGCTACGAAGACGAAGAAAGCAAGGCGGTCTATCAGCACGACAGCCTGGGCCGGGTGATCGAAGCCACCTTTACCTACAAAACCGCCAACCCGGTGTTTAGCAAAACCCTCGCCTACAGCTACGACGCCAACGGGCGCAAGGCCAGCTACAGCACCCCGGAGCAACAGACCTATGGCTACAGCTACAGCGCCCACGGCCAACTGAGCGGCGTCAGCATCCCGGGGGAGGGCGGTATCAGCCTGGGCAACCATAACTGGCTGCAGCCGCAGAATATCCTCTACCCCGGCGGCAGCAGCTTGCAGGTGGTCCATGACGGCCTGCTGCGCTATAGCCGCCGCGACCTGCGTGACCAGGGCGGCAACCTGATCCAGGGCCATGGCTACCAGTACGATGCGGTGGGCAATATCACCGCCATCGACAGCAGCACAGAGGCCCCCACCGGCCTGGAAAGCGGCAGCACCGCCTACGGCTACGACAAACTCTATCGCCTCACCGAAGCCCAATACCCCGAGGGCGACTCAAGAACCGACGAAGCCTACGCCTACGACGGCGTCGGCAACCGCCTGGATGGCAAAGCCAGCAAAGCCGAACTGGATATCGGCCACTGGCAATACAACGCCCATAACCAGCTGGTCAGCCATGAGGGCATCGGCTACCGCTATAACGCCGACGGCCACCTGATCGAAAAGGGCGCGCTGCAGGAAAATGGCAGCCTGATCCAGAGCGGCAATATCGACCACTGGCAGTACCAATACGACAGCCGCGAACGCCTGGTGGCGGTGCAGAAAAATGGCCAGCCGCTGGTCAAGTACAGCTATAACCCCCTGGGCCAACGTATCAGCAAAACCCTGCTGCCGAGCAACCAGACCACCTACTTTCTCTATAGCGAAGAGGGGCTGGTGGGGGAGTACGACCAGCAGGGCAACCTTAAGCAGGAATATGCCTACGACCCGACCATGCCTTGGATGAGTCAGCCGCTGTTTACCCGGGCCAAGCGTAATGACACGGGTGAGTGGGCGGTCAGTTACTTCGGTACCAGCCATCTGGGTACGCCGGAAGTGGCGTTTGAGAAAAGCGGGGAAGTGACCTGGCGGGCCAAGGCGCAGGCCTTTGGGGAGACGCAGGTAACGCTTAATACCATTGATAATGCGTTGCGCTTTCCGGGGCAGTATTTTGATCAGGAGACTGGGTTATATCAGAATTATTTTAGGGATTATGACTCGCAGCTTGGGCGGTATATTCAGAGTGATCCGATTGGGTTGGATGGGGGCATAAACACCTATGGTTATGGCTATCAGAACTCTATTCGGTACACAGATCCTACAGGGGAAGCGGTTCCACTAATTATCTGGGGTGGAATAGCTCTAGCCGATTTACTTTGGGGGGCGGCGGCGATTGGTGGGTCGATTGTCCTTGCTTATGAAGTAAATGAAGCAATTAAGACCTATCAATCTGAGTCGGAAGAAGAAAATTGCCCAGGCACCCCATCGGGGGACCCCGACTGTGAAGAAATTAATAAGCAAGTACAAGAAACCAAACGGCCTATTCGGGCGTTTGGTAAAGGGCAGGCAGCGTGTAAACCTGGGATGTCTAGAAATCAATTGCTAGAAAGACATGCAGCATGGCTTGCGCATGCAATAGCTCGCTCCAAAAGTATTCAACGATGCTGGAATGGGGGGGATTCTGGACACCAACAGCAAACCGCTGATGCTTGGGATCATGTTGGCAATTGTGGGGATCTTTTGAGATGAATTTTCTTGATGATTTGGAAATTGTTTTTTCGGGTCGTGTTTTTCCAGAGGTGGTTTGTTCAGTTGCAGGTGTTTCAAAGGATGAGCTGGAGGAGGTTGAGAGTTTTTGTTCGAGTGCTTGTGACGGGCTGAGTGTTGATTTATTAGAGTTTTATTTTGATGTTGTTTGCTTGTTGAGTCCTGATGCTTTTATTTATTTTCTTCCGAAAATAATTAGATGTAGTGTTGACGAGGGTTGTCCTGGCTTGCTGGTTAATCAAAGTTTTGTGAGGATGCTTGATCGAAGTCCCGATCCGGAAATGTGGGATGATTTTTTTATATCTAGATGGGCTGTTTTGTCCAAAGATGAATGTGGAGTAATAGAAGAATGGTTGCTGTGGCTGGCAGCCAGTGATCCAGAATTATATTCTGATGCCTCAATTGATAGGGCGTTGGGTACAATTTCTCTTATCAAGACAAAGCCAGGTAGGGCGGGTCGTGATCCGCGCTGATTGATTCGGCGGCCACCGCATTAATTGTTTGTATGCCTTATTTAAATGGTGGTGCTTTTTGGGATTTATGGGCGCCGCCGCGTTCGCTTGGGATTGGCGGTGTGGCGGAAATGGCTTGGCGGGTTACGCCGCTGCGCGGCCCGCCCTACCTCGCTCTACGTTTGATCGACATATTATTGGTTTTACATTCGCAGGCTTTTTGCCTGCTCTTGGGGAGTTGGGGGAATGATGGTTAAGCAATGGATGGCCGGTTTGCTGGCACTCTGGAGTGTGGGTGCCTGGGCGGAGGAGCTGTGCGCCGTGGTGCTGATCGAGATCGCTCAGGAACTGAGCTTCGAGCGCCAGGCCTTCGAGGCCACCATGCGCATCAATAACGGCCTGGACACCATCGCCCTGGACGACTTGCAGGTGCAGGTGCTGTTCGAGGATGACCAGGGCAATGTGGTCAAGGCCAGCTCCGACCCCAATGCCACCGATGCCGCCTTCTTTATCCGCCTGGACGACTCGCAGAACGTCAACAGCGTCCAATCGGGCGCCGATGGCGCGGTGACCCATGGCCAGGTGCCGGCCAAGGCCAGCGGCGTGCTGCGCTGGCTGATCATCCCCACCGCCGGTGCGGCGGGCGAGGGCAGCGACGGTAAGCGTTACAACGTTGGCGCGGCCCTGAGCTATAACGCCGGCGGCAAGGTCGAGTCGATGACGGTGACCCCCGACAGCATCCGGGTCAAACCCCAACCGCAGCTGACCCTGGACTACTTCCTCACCCAGGAAGTGATCGCCGACGACGCCTTTACCCCCGAAATCGAGGCGCCGGAGCCCTATACCCTGGGGGTGCGTATCCATAACAGCGGCCGTGGCGAGGTGAAAAGCGTCAAGCTGGAGTCGGCGCAGCCGCGTATCGTCGGCAACGAACTGGGGTTGGCGATCAACTTCCGTATTACCAACAGCTTTGTCGACGAGGCCCCGGCGGCGCCGACCCTGTTGCTGGACTTCGGCCAGATTGCCCCCGGCAAGAGTCGCCATGGTCGCTGGCTGATGGAAAGCAGCCTGTCCGGCAAATTTATCGACTTCAGTGCCTCCTTTACCCACCCGGACGAGCTGGGCGGGCGCCTGACCTCGCTGCTCGATGCCACCCATGCGCGCTTTTTGCTGCGCGATGTGCTGGTGGACCTGCCGGGACGCGACGGCGTGCGCGACTTCCTCGCCTTCGTCGGCGATGACCTCTATGTGTTCGAGTCCGACAACAGCGGCCAGGCGGACAATGCACCCTGTCTGGATTGCGCCCCGGTCAAGCGCCTGAGCGCCAGCCTCGGTGGCAGCTCGACGCTGCGCACGCTTAACGTCACCCCCCAGTCGGGCTTCGGTTATGTTCGCGTGGCCGACCCTTATCAGGGCAGCAAGGGCCTGCAGCGCGTGCTGCGTAGCAATGGCGTGGCGCTGTCGCCGCATAACGCCTGGCTAAGCAAGGAGCGCAACGAGGATGGCCGCACTTTCAGCCATTACCTCAACCTGTTCGATACCCAGGCCGACAGCCAATACAGCGTGGAATTCGGTGAGCTAAGCCAGGAGCCCAAGGCGCCGGTGTTCCAGTTCATTTCCGATCGCAGCGTGCACGAAGGCGGCCAGCTGGGCTTTCTGGTGCGCGCCAGCGACCCCAATGGCAGCATCCCGGCCTTGTCGGTCGAGGGCTTGCCCACAGGCGCCAGCTTTAAGGACGATGGCAATGGCCGTGGCACCTTTAGCTGGGCGCCGCTGCAGGGCCAGGCCGGCCGTTATGTGGTCAACTTCAAGGCCAGCGACGGCCTGCTGGAAACCAGCCTGCCGGTGGGCATCCAGGTATTCCGCCAGGGCGACAGCGATGGCGATGGCATGGACGACGACTGGGAGCTGGAGCACTTCGGCACCCTGGATCGCGACGGTACGGGCGACTTCGATGGTGATGGGGTGTCCGATCTGGACGAGTTCCTCAATCGCACCGACCCCAAGGTGGCCGATGCCACGCCGCTGCCGCCGCAGCTGCTGAGCCCAGCCGACAATGCCCAGGTCAGCGACCTGTACCCGGCGCTGCGGGTCAGCAATAGCCCAACCCAGAGCAATGGCCAGGAGCTCAGCTACTGGTTCGAGCTGTATGCCGATGCGGGCATGAGCCAGCTGCTGGCCAAATCCGAAGCAATCAGCCCGGGTACCAACAGCACCGAGTGGCTGGTCAAGGTCGATCAGCTCGAAGCCGATGCCGAGCTGCAGGACAACCGCCGCTACTACTGGCGGGTCAAGGTCAGCAATGCCCAGGGCAGCAGTGAATGGCTGAACGGGCGCTTCTTTATCAATACCGCCAACGACGCGCCGACCGCGCCCCTGTTGCTTAGCCCCACGCCCATGGGCCTGGTGGCCGACACCCGGCCGCTGCTGCGCTTTAACAACAGCCTGGATCTGGACGAAGACCCGCTGACCTACCGGGTGCGGGTGTTCGGCGAAGACGACGATGACTTCAGCCAGCCCCTGGCCGAAGTCAGCGGCCTGCTGCCTGGCGCCGAGGGGGAAACCAGCTGGCAGCTACCGCTGGAGCTGGAGGACGGCAAGTTCTACTTCTGGCTGGTGGAGGCCCGTGACCCTCATGGCGCGGTAACGGCCAGCGAGCCCAGCCTGTTTGGCGTCAGCCTGAGCAACAAGGCGCCCAGCGTGCCGGGTTTGGCCTGGCCGCTGCAGGGCCAGCGTATTGCCGAAAGCGAAGGGGTGCTGCTGCGTCTGGACGCCGCCAGCGACCCCGAGCGGCAGCCGCTGCGCTATCGCATCCAGCTGGACGATAACGAGCGTTTTGACGGTGCCGAGCGGCTTGACTCCGACTGGTTCAGTGCGGGCGCGGAAGGCATTGCTTGGCAGGTGCCGGTCGCTCTGCAGGAAAACCGCGTGTACCACTGGCGGGCCCGCGCCAGCGATGGTGAGCTGGAGTCGGACTGGTTGGCCGGCAGCTTCCAGGTCAACCAGTTCCAGGAGTCGCCGCCCGTGCCGGTGATCGATAACCCGGCCAGCGGTGCCTGGGTGGAAGTGCGCAACCCGCGCCTGGCCGTGCACCCGGTGCAGGATCCGGATGGCGATGCGGTCAGCTACGAGTTCGAGCTCTATAGCGAGCAGGGCGAGCAGCCGTTGCTCGCCCAGGTGGTCGGCGAGCTGCATTGGGCACCCTCGATAACCCTGGCGGACAATAGCTGGTACCGCTGGCGCGTGCGGGCTCTGGACAGCACCGGGCTGTATTCGCCCTGGAGCGGGGAGCAGCGTTTCTTCGTCAACGAAAACGGGGTGGATGATGCACCGACCCTGAGCTTTGTCTTGCCGGATCAGGAGCTGGAAGTGACCGGCGGCAGCGTGACTATTCAGTGGGTGGACGCCGACCCGGACAGCTCGGCGACTATCGACCTGTATGCCAACGAGCTGCTGATCGCCTCCGGCCTGGCCGAAGACGAGGACGGCGACGGTGATCGCTTCGAGTGGTCCCTGGCCGGCGTCGAACCGGGCACCTACCGGATCAAGGCGGTGATCCGCGACGCCAGCAGTGAAGTCTGGGCCGAGACCTGCTGCAGCATCACCCTGCTGCCGCCGACCCCCGAGGTGCGGGTCGTGCCGCTGACCAGCCTGGAGCTGGACGAGTACGGCGAGGCCGTGGCCGAGATTGAGGTCAGCCTGAGCCGTGGCCCGCAACCCGGGCATAGCGTGACCCTTAACCTGGCTGTGGATAACCCGGCGGAGGCGCGCCTGCTTAACGAGCCGCCTTACCTGTACTTTACCGCCGAGAACTGGCAGACCCCGCAGCGCATCCGCGTGCAGGGCGTCGATGACTGCCGTATCGACGGCCCGCAGAGCGTGGGCTTGCAGCTGCTGCCGCTGCATAGCAGCGACCCGAGCTTCGCCGGCCTGGATCCGCAGGATGTGCTGCTGACCACCCTGGACAACGAGGTGGAAGGCCAGACCCTGTTCGTCTGTCATTACCAAGTGGTCGCCCGCAGCGCGGTGGATGCAAACGGCATGGTCGATATCAGCCTGCGCCCTGAGCTGCTCAACACTGGCGTGGCGCTGCTCGATGCAACGGCCACGGCCTCGCTGCAGGGCAGTGATCTGAGTCTATCGGGTGCTAATCCGCTGCGGTTTGGCAGGGCATTGACCGGCATTCGCAGCCAGAGCCCGGATACCCTGGTGCTGCGTCAGCCGGCACACCTGCCGGTGCAGTTCAGCCGCCTGCATTGGCAGGTGACGCCCGGGGCGGTGGCGCCAGTCAGCGAGCTGGGCGATGCTGGCGGTACCCTTAAAGGCACCTCTAAGGACGATATTTTGCGCGGTGGTGCCGGCAACGACCATCTGCTCGGTGGCGGCGGCAACGATGTGCTGATCGGCGGCGCCGGTGAGGATATCCTCGATGGCGGCAGCGGTAACGACACCTTTATCGTGGAAGGCAACGACCCGTCGCCCAAGTACTTTATCGGCGGCACGGGCTACGACCAGATCCTCGGCGGCGATGGCGATGATGTGGTGCGCATGACCCAGTTCACTGGTAAGTACCATGTCGAGCTGATCGATGGCGGCGCCGGGCGCAACCGTATCGAGGGGACCGCCGGGGCCGATAGCCTGGATTTGCGCAAGACCGAGCTGCGCAATATCGAAGCCATCGACGGCCTGGCCGGCGACGACCTGATTCGCGGCAGCCAGGGCAATGACCTGATTATCGGTGGCCCGGGCAACGATGAGCTCTACGGGGAGGGTGGCGATGATATCTTCCTGGTAGAGGGCCAGGATCAGGGCTTCGATCGGGTCAATGGCGGTGCCGGTTTCGACCAGATCCTGGGGGGCGACGGCGATGATCGCATCGGCCTGAGCTATTTCGCCAAGGACTTCACCGTGGAGCGTATCGACGGCGGGGCGGGGCGCAATGTCATCAGCGGCGACGATGGCAATAACACCCTGGATTTCAGCCAGACCGAGCTGCTCAATATCGACCTGATCGAGGGCGGCGCCGGCAACGATGTCATCACCGGTAGCGCTGGCAGCGACGTGATCTACGGCGGCCCGGGGCAGAATAAGCTGTTCGGCGGCCCAGGCGACGATACCTTGCTGTTCCGCGGCGTGGCCACTGAGCTCAATCACTACGATGGCGGGCCGGGCTATGATCGCCTGCTGGGCAGCGCCGGGGACGATGTGTTGTTGCTCAATCGCTTCTCGGCGGCCAACGGTATCGAGGAGATCGACGGTAACGGCGGGCGTAATATCATCCGCGGCACCCCTGGCAAGGATGTGCTCGATTTCTCCAGCGTGCGCCTGCAGGCCATCGCCCTGATCGAGGGCGGTGGTGGTGACGACCATATTATCGGCAGCCAGGAAACCGATGTGATCAGCGCCGGGCCGGGCAACAGCGTGCTGGACGGGCAGGGTGGCGACGATATCTTCCTGGTAAGCGCCGAGCATGGCCCCACCAGCTTTATCGGCGGCGACGGCTTCGACAGCATTCTGGGCGGCGAGGGCGATGACCTGATCCAATTGGAACGCTTCGATGGCGAGTTCCGCGTGGAGCGCATCGATGGCGGCGCCGGAGTCAATGTGATCCAGGCCAGGAGCGCCAAGGGCAGCAAGCGCACCTTCGACTTTTCGCAGACCGAGCTGCTGGGCATCGCCCATATCCAGGCCTTCTCCAACAGCCCGGTGATCGGCAGTGCCGGCGACGATGTGCTGCTGGGCGATGCCAAGAGCAACTACCTGCATGGTGGCCCGGGTAACGATGTGCTGCGCGGCGGCCTGGGTAACGACTACCTCTATGGCGGCCCCGGTGATGACAGCTATCACTTCGAGGGCGGCCGCGACTTTATCGAGGATCTCGGCCTGGCGGAGGATCAGGATCGCCTGGTTCTGCACCTGCCGCTGGCGCTGCAGCAGATCTGGCTGGTGAAGAGCGGCAATAACCTGCAGCTGCTGTTCGAGGGACTGACCGATCGCGTGACTCTGGTCAACTGGTTCACCCAGCCTGGCAACCGTATTGCCCGTATCGAACGGGCGGAAGGCGCCTATCTGCCGGTCGAGCGGGTAGACAGCCTGCTGGCGGTGATGCAGGGCATGAATCGCCTGGCCAACAAGCGCAAACCGGCGGAGCAGGAACGCCTGCAGCAGGCCCTGGATCAGGCCTGGGTGGTGCCGTAGGGCGGGTCAAGACCCGCCGTTAGGCATACGCCTCGGCGCGATTGTGAAGGATGCATGGGGTTGCGGGTTGTGGGATTAGGCCGCGTTTGCTTGGGATGGGCGGTGCGTTTGAGATTGCTCGGCGGGTTACGCCTTCGGCTAACCCGCCCTACGGTCTCCCTCCCGCACCCGGTCTTTTGCTCTGCCTCGCTCGGGGGAGTGTGCCGGGCTGCGCAATATGCTAAAGATACCCGCCTATTTGCGTTCTACCTGGGCAAAATACAGTAATTAATCCGTGGAACCCCTGTCGCCGCTCCGCTGTGACCTGTGGGTGACCCTGTCAAGGTCTGTCGTTTATGAATGCGTTGCTCACCGAGGTGCCTGTGCGGCGTCTGCCTTTCAGTTTTGCCAAGCGTCATGGCGTGGTGCTGCTGGTGGAGGAGGGCGTGGCCTGTCTGGCCCACCGGCCCGGGGTCGAACTGGTGGCCCTGGCCGAGGCGCAGCGCTTCGCCGGCAGCTGCCTGGCCCTGCGCTGCCTGACGCCGGAGGCCTTCGAACAGGCCCTGGGGCAGGCCTATCAGCACGACTCGGCGTCCATGCAGCTGGCCGAGGATAT
>Ga0209207_1001522_pt1 | contig 10521 bp, 9 predicted proteins | sample SaghotsprinmetaG_FD_184140 | JGI IMG/M metagenome (GOLD analysis project Ga0209207, IMG submission 184140) | Hot spring microbial communities from South Africa to study Microbial Dark Matter (Phase II) - Sagole hot spring metaG (SPAdes) (version 3) | ecosystem: Environmental > Aquatic > Thermal...
GACCGAATGCTGCGCCAGTATGCCGGGAAGGATTAGAAAATGCGTTCTAACCCAGGCCCACTGCCGGCCTAGAGGGCTTGCCGGGGTGCGGTGGATTGTCGCGTCGGATCAGGAAATGGCTGAGGGGCTCAGGTGTTGGCGGGCCGGTTGTGCTGGCCGCTCGTCGGCCTTAGCAGGCCGTTGAAAAACTACCTGCGTTGCCATTGCTGCGTTAAAAGCAGGCTCAAAATGCTCATTTACAGCTCGTAAACTCCGCTTTTTCGCCTGTTTTTGCCTTGCACTGGCTGCCTCGCCTACGTTTTTCAACGGCCTGCTAGAGCAGCAGCTTTACCACCGATTCGTCCGGGTCGCGGGACTGCCCCGCGGCGGCCAGGGCGTTCAGGTAAGCGGCCCACAGGTTGTCCTGCTGGATGGCCAGGTGATGCAGGTAGTCCCAGCTGTACAGGCCGCTGTCGTGGCCGTCGTCGAAGCTGAGCTTGAGGGCGTAGTTGCCGGCGGGTTCGACCTTGTCCAGGGCCACATGCAGCTTGCCGGTCTGCAGTACCGGCTTGCCATGCCCACGCACTTCGGCCGAGGGCGAGTGCACCCGCAGGTATTCGGCGCTTAATCGATAGATTTGTTCGCCATAGCGCAGCTCAAGGGTCTTGCTGGCCTTGTGCAGTTTGATGGCGGAGGGGATGGGCATGGTCGAGACACCGAGTTTAGGCTAGAGGCTAGAGGCTAAACGTGGATCGTTCAGCCTTCAGCCTGCAGCGCCTTTTAGAGGATATAGCGCGACAGATCTTCATCCTGGGCCAGTTCACCCAGATGGCTGTTGACGTAGGCCGCATCGATCAGGATCGGTGTGCCATTCTGCTGGCCGGCCAGGTCGGAGGCCGTGAAGGACACCTCCTCCAGCAGGCGCTCGAGCAGGGTATGCAGGCGGCGGGCGCCGATGTTCTCGGTCTTCTCGTTGACCTGCCAGGCGATCTCGGCGATGCGCTTGATGCCCTCGGCGGCGAACTCGATCTTCAGCCCTTCGGTATCCAGCAGGGCGGCATACTGCTCGGTCAGGGAGGCGTGGGGCTCGCTGAGGATGCGCTCGAAGTCTTCAGGCGACAGGGCCTTGAGCTCGACGCGAATCGGCAGGCGGCCCTGCAGTTCGGGCACCAGATCGCTCGGCTTGCTCAGGTGGAAGGCGCCGGAGGCGATAAACAGGATATGGTCGGTCTTGACCATGCCCAGCTTGGTGTTGACCGTGCAGCCCTCGATCAGCGGCAGCAGGTCGCGCTGCACGCCTTCGCGGGACACGTCGGCGCCGCCGACATTGCCGCGCTTGGCCACCTTGTCGATCTCGTCGATAAACACGATGCCGTTCTGCTCCACGGCTTCCAGAGCCTTGGCCTTGAGTTCGTCCTCGTTGACCAGACGCGCGGCTTCCTCGTCACGAATCAGTTTGAGGGCGTCGGCCACCTTGAGCTTGCGGCTCTTCTTCTTGCCCTTGCCCATACTGGAGAACAGGTTCTGCAGCTGGCTGGTCATTTCCTCCATGCCGGGCGGGGTCATGATCTCCACGCCCATGGGGGCTTCGGCCACCTCGATATCGATTTCCTTGTCGTCCAGCTGGCCTTCGCGCAGGCGCTTGCGGAACAGCTGACGGGTATTGGAGTCGCTCGCCGGCGCAGCCTCCTCGCCGAAACTGCGGGCCGGTGGCAGCAGGGCGTCGAGAATGCGCTCCTCGGCGGCGTCCTCGGCGCGGTGGCGCACCTTGATCATCTCCTGCTCGCGCAGCATCTTGATCGCTGCGTCGGCCAGGTCACGGATGATCGACTCGACATCGCGGCCGACATAGCCGACCTCGGTGAACTTGGTCGCCTCGACCTTGAGGAAGGGGGCGTTAGCCAGCTTGGCCAGGCGCCGGGCGATCTCGGTCTTGCCCACGCCGGTGGGGCCGATCATCAGGATGTTTTTCGGCGTCACTTCCTGGCGCAGCTCGGCCGGCAGCTGCATGCGCCGCCAGCGGTTGCGCAGGGCGATGGCCACGGCGCGCTTGGCGTCGTCCTGGCCGATGATATGGCGGTTGAGTTCGGAAACGATCTCGCGGGGCGTCATGGACATGCGGGCTTGCTCCAGCACAAACCGCGCTTATTCAGCGCAGTCTTGTTCTTCGATGGTGAGATTCTGATTGGTGAAGACACAGATGGAGCCGGCGATGTTCAGCGCGGTCTCGGTGATTTCACGGGCGCTCAGGTCGGTTTTCTGCAGCAGGGCCATGGCCGCGGCCTGGGCGAAGCCGCCGCCGGAGCCCATGGCGATCAGGCCATGCTCGGGTTCGACGACATCACCATTGCCGGTGATGATCAGCGAGGCATCCTTGTTGGCCACCGCCAGCATGGCTTCCAGGCGGCTCAGGCTGCGGTCGGTGCGCCAGTCCTTGGCCAGCTCGACGGCGGCGCGGATCAGGTGACCCTGGTGCTTTTCCAGCTGGCCTTCGAAGCGCTCGAACAGGGTAAAGGCATCGGCGGTGGCACCGGCGAAACCGGCCAGTACCTGGCCGTGATACAGGCGCCGGACCTTCTTGGCGTTGCCTTTCATCACGGTATTGCCAAGGGACACCTGGCCGTCGCCACCCATGACGACTTTGCCGTTGCGGCGCACTGAAACGATGGTGGTCAAGGGGAGAGTCTCCACGCAGCGGGGCGAAAGTGCCCAATGCCGAATGAAGTGGGGGCACTTGTGGCCTGCTTCAAGCCTTGGCGCGCAGGTGGGCTGACAAAAGGCTGTTCAGGCGGCGCGCAAAGGCTTGGGAGCGGCGGAGTTACGGGACCTGGCGCTGCTGTAACAACAGATTGCCGAAACCGTTGGCGGCCAGGCTTTTCTGCGCCTGGCCCAGTTGCTCGCGGGTGGCGTAGGGGCCGATCAGCACCCGGTGCCAGGTTTCCTCGCGGACCTTGCCGGACTCCACCCGGGCGTCCTGGCCGAGCAGGATGATGCGCGCGCGCAAGCTGTCGGCGTCTTCCTGGCGGCGGAAGGAGCCGGCCTGGAGGAAGAACTGGGTGCGCGCAGGGGCCTGGGCGATCACCGGGGGCGGAGGCGGGGTTTCCCCCCGCAGTGCCGCTTCGGCGCGGGCCGCGTCGATCTTTGCCGCTTCCTCGGCGCTGACCGGCTTGGGCGTTGGCGCGGGGGCAGGCTCAATGGCCTTGGGCGGCAGCTGCACTTCCGACTCCGGCAGCAGGGTGTAGAAATCGTACTTGGGCTTGACCGGCTCGGGCGGGGTGGGTTTGCTCGGCTGGCTGGGGCGCGCCTGCTCGGTCTTGTTGCGCTTGATCTCGTCGCTGCCGGGTTCCAGGCTGAACAGGAACACCATAAAGCCGCCGACCACCAGGCCGCAGACCAGCCAGAACCAGCCCGGCACCGGCTTTTTGGCCGGTGCCTGATAGCGGCTGGCGCCGCGTTTCGGGGCGGGTTTCTTGCGCGCGGCCACTTACATGCGCTCCAGGGTGTCCAGGCCGAGCAGCTGCAGGCCCTGCTGCAGGGTGCGGCCGGTCAGGGCGGCCAGGCGCAGGCGGCTGTTCTGCACGGTGGGCTCGGCAGCGGCGAGGATCGGGCAGTGCTCGTAGAAGCTGGAGAACAGCCCGGCCAGGTCGTACAGGTAGGCGCACAGCAGATGCGGCTCGCCCTTTTCCGCCACGTTGCCCAGTACCTCGCCGAACTGCGCCAGCTTGCCGGCCAGGTCGATTTCCTGGGGTGCCTGCAGGCTGATCTGGCCTTCGACCTGCTCGAAGCTCCGACCCAGTTTGCGGAAGATGCTGGCCACGCGGGTGTAGGCATACAGCAGGTAGGGGGCGGTGTTGCCCTCGAAGCTGAGCATCAGCTCGAAGTTGAAGCGATAGTCGCTGGTGCGGTGCTTGGACAGGTCGGCGTATTTCACCGCGCCGATACCTACGGCGCGCGCGATCTGGCGCAGTTCGTCCTCGGCCAGGTCCGGGTTCTTGTCCTTGACCAGGGTGTAGGCGCGTTCCTCGGCCTCATCCAGCAACTCGATCAGCTTGACCGTGCCGCCGTCGCGGGTCTTGAACGGACGGCCGTCGGCGCCATTCATGGTGCCGAAGCCCATATGCTGCAGCTCCATGCCCTCGTGCACGAAACCGGCGCGGCGCGCCACCTCGAAGGCCATCTGGAAGTGCAGGGCCTGGCGCTGGTCGACGAAGTACAGGACGCGGTCGGCCTTGAGCACCTGGCTGCGGTAGCGCATGGCGGCCAGGTCGGTGGTGGCGTAGAGATAGCCGCCGCCAGCCTTCTGCACGATCACCGGCAGCGGGTTGCCTTCGGCGTTCTTGTAGTCGTCGAGAAACACGCACTGGGCGCCGTTGTCTTCGGTCAGCAGGCCCTTGGCCCGCAGGGCATCGATAATGCCCGGCAGTTCATCGTTGTAGGCGCTCTCGCCCCTGACGTCGGCCATGCCCAGCTTGACCCCCAGGCGGTCGTAGGCCTGCTGGCAGTGGGACAGGGAGATGTCGTTGAAGCGGTGCCACAGGCGCATGCACTCGGCTTCCCCGGCCTGCAGCTGGACCACCAGTTGGCGGGCGCGCTCGGCGAACTCGGGCGAATCGTCGAAACGCTTCTTGGCCGCGCGGTAGAAGCTTTCCAGGTCGGCCAGTTCGCTTTCCGCGGCCTCCGGGTTCTCCTCCATAAAGGCCAGCAGCATGCCGAACTGGGTGCCCCAGTCTCCCACATGGTTCTGCCGGATCACCCGGTCGCCGAGAAACTCCAGCACCCGCGCCACGGCATCGCCGATGATGGTGGAGCGCAGGTGGCCGACGTGCATCTCCTTGGCCAGGTTGGGCGATGACAGGTCGATCACCACGGTCTGTGCATTGCCGGCCTTGCGTACGCCCAGGTGGCTGTCGGCCAGGGCCGCTTCCAGGCGCTGGGCCAAGGCGTCGCTGTTCTGGAAGAAATTGAGAAAGCCGGGGCCGGCGATTTCCACCTTGCTCACCTGGCTGTCCGCCGGCAAGGCGGCGACCAGCTTTTCGGCCAGGTCACGGGGCTTCAGGCCGGCCGGCTTGGCCAACATCATGGCGATATTGCTGGCGAAGTCGCCGTTGGCCTTGTCCTTGGTGTTCTCCACCTGAATGGCCGGGCTCAGGCCCTCGGGCAGCACGCCCTCGGTGGTGAGGCGGGTCAGGGCTTGCTGGATCAGGTGGCGAATAGTGTCTTTCATGGTCTCTCGGGTGGCCGCAGGCTCTGGTCGAAAACTGCGCATTATAGAAGCAGCGACAAGCCGCAAGCCATCACTTGTAGGGTGCGCCGTGCGCACCAGGGCTATGCGGCGGAGTCGGGAACGCCTGGTGCGCGCGGCGCACCCTGCCTAGAACAGGTCGATCGGATCCACATCCAGCGACCAGCGCACCGCGCGGCCGCTGGGTAGTTGCTCCAGGCTCTGGGTCCAGCGGCTGAGCAGGCGATGCAGGGGCGCGCGGGCATTGGCTTGCACCAGCAGTTGTGCCCGGTAGCGCCCGGCGCGGCGTTCCATGGGCGCCGGTACCGGGCCGAGCAGTTCAATCTCGCCCAGGCCCAGCTCGCTCAGCAGCAGCTCGGCCTCGTGGCAGGCCTGGTCGAGAAAGGCCTCGGCCTGCCCCGGTTTGTGCGCCTCGGCGCGCAGCAGGGCCAGGTGGCAGAAGGGCGGCAGGCCGGCAGAGCGGCGTTCGCTCAGGGCCTGTTCGGCGAAGGCGAAGTAGCCCTGCTCGGTCAGTTGCACCAATAAAGGGTGGTCGGCCAAGTGGCTCTGGATAATCACCCGGCCTGGTTCTTCTGCCCGTCCGGCGCGTCCGGCGACCTGCACGATCAACTGGGCCATGCGCTCGCTGGCGCGAAAGTCGGCAGAGAACAGGCCGCCATCGGCATCCAGGATCGCCACCAGGGTGACGCGTGGGAAGTGGTGCCCCTTGGCGAGCATCTGGGTGCCAACCAGGATGCACGGCTCGCCACGCTGCACGCGGTTGAACAGACTGGTCATGGCCTCCTTGCGCGTGGTGCTGTCGCGGTCCACGCGCAGTACCGGGGTGCCGGGGAAGAGAATCTCCAGGCGCTCTTCAGCGCGTTCGGTACCGGCCCCTACCGGGCGCAGATCCACGGTGTTGCATTTCGGGCAATTGCTCGGCTGGCGCTCGACATGGCCGCAGTGGTGGCAACGCAGCTCGCGCGAGCGCTGGTGCACGGTCATCCGCGCATCGCAGCGCGGGCATTCCGACAGCCAGCCGCAGTCATGGCACAGCAGGGTGGGGGCGAAGCCGCGGCGGTTGAGAAACACCAGTACCTGCTGGCCGGCGGCCAGGGTCTGGCCGATGGCCTGCTGCAGGGGGGCGGAGATGCCGGAATCCAGTGGCCGGCTTTTCACGTCCAGGCGCAGAAAGCGCGGCTGCCTGGCGCCGCCGGCCCGTTCGCGCAGGTGCAGCAGGGCGTAGCGGCCGCTGTGGGCGTTGTGCAGGCTTTCCAGGGAGGGGGTGGCCGAGCCCAGCACGATCGGGATGTTTTCCTGGTGGGCGCGCACCACGGCCAGGTCGCGGGCGTGGTAGCGCAGGCCTTCCTGCTGTTTATAGGAGGCGTCGTGTTCTTCATCGATAATGATCAGCCCCGGGCGCTGCATCGGGGTGAACAGCGCCGAACGGGTGCCGATGATGATGTCGGCCTCGCCATCGCGGGCTGCCAGCCAGGCGTCCAGGCGCTCGCGGTCATTGACCGCCGAGTGCAGCAGGGCGATGCGTGCATTGAAGCGCTGCTCGAAGCGCGCCAGGGTCTGCGGGCCCAGGTTGATTTCCGGGATCAGTACCAGGGCCTGCTTGCCGGCTTCCAGGGTTTCGCGGATCAGTTGCAGGTAGACCTCGGTCTTGCCGCTGCCGGTGACCCCAGCCAGGAGAAAGGCATTGAAACGGCCTGCGCCTGCGCGGATCGCCTCGCTGGCCGCGCGCTGTTCGGCATTCAGTGGCAGCTCGGGCTGGGCCAGCCAGTGACCCTGGCGCTCGCGCGGTGCATGACGACGGACCTCGATGCTGGCCAGGCCTTTTTCCCGCAGCAGGTCGAGGCTGTCCTTGTTCAGCTGCAGGGTGCCAAGCAGGCTGTGGGCGAGCCCGTGGGGGTGCTGGGCGAGCACTTTCAGGGCCTCGCGCTGGCGCGGTGCGCGGGCCAGGCGCGGGTCGTCCAGGCGCGCACCTGGAGTGGCGGTCCAGAACCGCTCCTGGCGCACTTCGGCCGGCTCGCCCTGGCGCAGCAGTACCGGCAGTGCCCAGCTGAGGGTGTCGCCGAGGCTGTGCTGGTAATACTGCGCGGTCCACAGGCATAGCCTGAACAGGGTCGGGGGCAGCGGCGATTGGGCGTCCAGCAACTGCAGGGCGGGTTTGAGCTTGTCCGCCGGCACCTCGCTGTGCTCGCTCACCTCGATCAGGATGCCGATCAGCTCGCGCCGGCCAAAGGGCACGCGCAGGCGCATGCCAGGCTGCAGGGCGCTGCGCGGCACGCCGGGCGGCGCGCGGTAGTCGAACAGGCGGCGCAGCGGCGAGGGCAGGGCGAGGCGCAGAATGGCGTTGGGCACGCGGTGGGCTCCTGATGGCAGGGCGCGATGGTAGCATGCTGCAGGCGACGGTCGGCGCGGTGGGCGGCTTGCATCGGGTCGGGGGTCTGGTATGATCCGCGGCCTATTTCCGTGCGGTACCTGACGTTGGGTTGGGTGGCGGCACACATTACCGAGGAATGCACCATGAAAGCCGATATCCACCCGAACTATGAAGCCATCACCGCTACCTGCAGCTGTGGCAACGTGATCGAAACCCGCTCCACCCTGGCCAAGCCCCTGGCTCTGGACGTGTGCAGCGAGTGCCACCCGTTCTACACCGGCAAGCAGAAGATGCTGGATACCGGCGGCCGTGTTGATCGCTTCAAGCAGCGCTTCGGCATGTTCGGCGCCAAGCAGTAAGCTGGCGTACCGCGACGGAGGCCCCATGGGTTGTCCCGCGCGACTGAAAAAGGCGTCCCTGGTGGGCGCCTTTTTCGTTCTGGTCTTTTACCTGGCGCCGGCCCAGGCCCTGTGTCCGGCACCGGGCGCTGTGCCCTGGCACAAGGTGCAGCGGGCGGTGGACGGCGATACCCTGCGCCTGGCTGATGGCCGCAGCGTGCGCCTGATCGGCCTCGACACCCCCGAGCTGGGGCGCAATGGCAAGCCCGCCGAGCCCTTCGCCAAGGCTGCGCAGCAACGCTTGCAGGCGCTGCTGGCGGCTTCCGCCGGGCAGGTGCAGCTGGTGTTGGGTGAACAGCCCAGAGATCGCTACGGCCGCACCCTGGCCCATGCCTATGATCGGCAGGGGCACAATCTGGAAGCGCAGCTGCTGGCCGAGGGGTTGGGGCGTTTCGTGGCCATTGCCCCCAACGTGGCGCTGGTCGACTGTCATCGCACCGCCGAGCGTCAGGCGCGCCAGGCGCGGCTCGGGCTCTGGCGGCAGACGCCGGTGCTGCAGGCCGGCCAACTGGTCCGTGGCGGTTTTACCCTGGTGCAGGGCCAGGTGCAGCGGGTTGAGCGCAACCGTGGCGGTCTCTGGCTGGAGATGGGCGATGCCCTGGTCCTGCAGGTGGCGCCGAAACACCTGCAGGATTCCGAACTGGTCAGGTTGCAGGGGTTGGCCGGGCGCCGGGTGGAGGCGCGCGGCTGGGTGGTGGACCGCAGTCGCCGCGGCGCGCTGCGTCCGGGCCAGGCGCGCTGGCTGCTGCCGCTGACCCACGCCAGCATGCTGGAGGTGCTGCCGTGAGAGTGCCGCTATTGCTCGGCCTGATGCTGATGGCGCTGGCAGGCTGTGCGCAAAACCCGGCCACCGGGCGCAACGACTTCGTGATGATGAGCGAGCGCCAGGAGCTTGAACTGGGGCGGCGCTACAACCAGGAAATCCTCAAGCAACACCCGCGCTATGCCGATGCCGCCCTGCAGGCCTATGTGCAGCAGGTGGGTGAGCGGGTGGCGCGGCACAGTCATCGCAGTCAGCTGAGCTATCAGTTCAGCGTGGTGGATAGCCCGGATATCAATGCCTTTGCCCTGCCGGGTGGCTATATCTATATCCACCGCGGGCTGCTGGCCTATCTCAATTCCGAGGCTGAACTGGCCGCCGTGCTGGGGCACGAGGTTGGGCATGTCACCGCCCGGCACAGCGTGCAGCAGCAGAGCCAGGCCAGCGCCTGGAATATCCTCGGTCAGGCCGTGGCCATCGGCACTGGTGTCGGTGCGGCGGGCGACATGACCAGCATGCTGGGCAGTGCCTTCGTGCGTGGCTATGGTCGCGAGATGGAACTGGAGGCCGACGGCCTGGGCGCGCAGTACCTGGCGCGCAGCGGGTATGACCCCAAGGCCATGATCGAAGTGGTCAAGGTGCTGAAAAACCAGGAGCTGTTCGCCCAGGATCAGGCCGCCAGGCGCGGCGAGGCCCAGCCGGCAGGCGGCTACCACGGGCTGTTCGATACCCATCCGGACAATGATCGGCGCCTGCGCCAGGTGATCGGACCGGCGCAGGCGCTGGCCGCTGGGCAGCAGGAGGTCGGGCGCGAGGTCTTTCTGCGCCAGCTCGATGGATTGCCCTTTGGCGATTCGGCGGAAACCGGCGTGCGTCGCGGCCGGCATTTCTATCACGCGCCCCTGGGCTTTGCCCTGAGCTGTCCAGAGGGCTGGGGGCTGGTCAACCGGCCGGATGTGCTGGTCGGCCATAGTGCGGATCAGCAGGCCTTTATCGCCCTGACGCTGGAGGACAACCCTCAGGGGCTGGCACCGGCCGAGTTGCTGCGCAGGCGGGTTGGCGGTCAGCGCCTGCTGGCCGGTGAAGCGCTCCAGCAGGGTGGGCTGCAGGGCTATACCGCGGTGCTGCCGGGGGCTTCGCCCAAGCGTCTGGCGCTGATTCAGCATGGTGCGCAGGCTTACCTGTTGGTGGCAGCGGTGCGCGGTCGGACCTCCCTGGAGGGCGAAGATGCGCGCTTTCTGCAGGTGATCAGGAGTTTCCGCCCCCTGTCGGCCGACGAGCGCAAGCAGGCCGAGCCGCTGCGTATTCGCCTGCACCGCTTCCAGGCCGGGGAGAGTCTGGCGCAGCTGGCACGACAAAGCCGTTTGCCGGATGACGCCCTGGGCACTCTGCGCCTGCTCAATGGCCTGTATCCGCAGGGCGAGCCGCAGCCGGGTGACTGGATCAAGCTGGTGCGCTGAGGCGTCAGCGGTGTGTGGCTCGATTTCTGGGTTTTTGCCGTTATTTCTGGATTTTCAGGGCTTTCATCTGAAAGTTTTCCCTAAATCAGATTGATTGTCTGTGCCTGGTCGGGGCTGTTTTCCCTGTTTTGCCTGGCCGGCTGTTTGTCCGGGGCGTCCTGCTCCGGTCTTGTGCGGGCATGGGCAACTTGCGTATCCTCGGCCGCCTGCCTGTTCAACAGCCCAAAGCGGAAATGCCACTATGTCTGATTTGAAAACCGCCGCTCTCGAATATCACGCCAATCCCCGTCCGGGTAAGCTGAGCGTCGAGC
>Ga0209207_1001523_pt1 | contig 10518 bp, 10 predicted proteins | sample SaghotsprinmetaG_FD_184140 | JGI IMG/M metagenome (GOLD analysis project Ga0209207, IMG submission 184140) | Hot spring microbial communities from South Africa to study Microbial Dark Matter (Phase II) - Sagole hot spring metaG (SPAdes) (version 3) | ecosystem: Environmental > Aquatic > Thermal...
TTTACATTTAATTTGCCTCAAGAAAAAAGGATAATATTGTGGATTCTTTTTGCGAATTAGATTGTAACAATTTTGATTATAATAATTCTCCATTCCGTTTTTATAAAACAAATATAAACAAGGAAAACATACAAATATTCATGATAAAGTTAATTCAAAATTGGAATGCGACAATGGAATGGTTGGCTGTTCACGAACCTCGGATTTTGGAAATTGTACCCCAAGAATTACCCTGCAATAGAAAAGAAGGAATTTTATTATCACGTTATTTGATATTGAAATTATTTGATTTTTAATTTCTGAATTCTTTTGATTCTGTATATTAATCAGTACACCTAAAAGGGTTATGGACCCCACCTGCTATACTAACCAACGATTAGTAACCACGTTGTAAATAAACCATTCAAGAATTCCATTCAATAATTTTATTTTTTGCTAGGCGAATCAACCAGATTGGCAAAAATAAAGACCCAAGAATAAAAATACTTAATAAAACTATAAATATAATATTATGTATATACAAAATCTTTTTATCTTCATTTCTATAAATTTCCGTCATATTTTTAGCATGTTTTACCCCGATTTTTACTAAAACTTTTTTTGATTCTACTTGGATATTTACGATTGTAATTTAACTTTAGCTTCTGCTAACTCAATTTTTATTTTCTCATATTCTACTTCAAGAATAGAAATATTTTTTTGAAGATTTTTTATCTCATTAATTAAATCTGCATTTTTTAATCTTATTAACTCAATATCTATATCTCTGTTAACCAAATCTCTTACTTCTTTTTCAAGCATAGAATTTTGATTTTGTAATTTTCTTAATTCATTATCATTCTTATGATTCTTATGATTAGCAATAATTGAAGAATGCTTTTCAATATAAGTAGGTAAATATTTCTCTAAATATTTCTTAAGTAAATCATTATTATAAAAAGTCTTTCTTGAAATATCTGCTTCTGAGGATATATCTGAAATATTAATCTCTGTTTTCTCAAGAAATTTTTTGGTTCTTTCTATCTCTTTAAACCTCATCTGAATAGCATCATCTAGTTTTATTAATTGTTGTAACCTTGATTTTGAAATCGAATCTATTTCAATATCTAGTTCATTTAAAAATTCTTTAATTCTCACTAGTTCATTTTCATCCATATCATCGCTTCACTTTCTATTGACTCTCTATTTTCAATTATATCGATTAAATTTGGGTACTTATTTATAATCCTAACTATTCCTTTTCGTTCTATTTCTTTATTTAATTCTTCTAACTCAGGTAATAGCCTTTGTTTGCATAATGAAATAATTTTATATAATTCTTTTTGCGCAGCATGTGAATTTCCATTTTTAAGATTCAGTTCGTAAGTTTGTCTTAATTTATAGAAATCATGAAATGTTAAATCGACCATATAGTAAAAGTGGAATAAATTTTGACACAAATTATATGCACATAAAACTTCATCTGAACGAGCATCTTTAGAACATGGTATAAGTGATGTTTTAATACACACTCCACCTGTTTTACCTCTTATAATCAATTTGTCTCCAAACTTTGCTTCGATAGCATCTATATCTTCTTCAATAGAAAATTTATTGTTGTTAATAAAGTTTACAATACTTTCCTTGATTTCATTCCCATATAATCCACCAAGTGGTGTTATATCATCTTTTACTAACTCTTTTATAACTTTTTCAAATACATCGATATTTTCTTGAGTTTTATCTTTTGGTCTGACATAATATCCCATCATTTGTTCAGTTAAATGTCCCATAAACCTCATAATATAAATTAATGGTTTCCCCTGTTCGTATAGTTCTGTACATAAATGAACTCTGTACTGTCTAGTATCAGGTATAAATACTTTTGTGAATGCCTTAGTTCTCGAATTATGCTTCCATTTCGTTTCATTAATCCCTTCTCTTGGCTTTAATGCTTCATCTAAAAGATAAGTATAAAAAATGTGTCTATACAAACCAATAAAAACAAAAGCCCCAACTGGAAAACGCTGGTTTAATTTATTTTTTGCATCAATAACATAGATAAAGTCACTTAATTTTGAAGAAGATGAATAATTTCTGATTTTAATTAGAGTATTATACGCTTCAGTACAAAGTTCTGTACAGAAAATATTAAACTCTAATAAAGGACTATGTGCCCTTGAGGTTTTTCTAGTTTGATATCTTATATAGTTTGTTTCAAATCCTGACCCCATTAATTTCATTGTATTTAATTGCTTTACTTTTAAACCAACTAAATCACTTAATCTTAATCCTGTCTGAGAAAGAATGATAGTTAGACATGCAGTAGCACGCACTTTATATTCAATTTTATCATCTCTCATTAATTGAACCATTTTTGATAAGATAATATCATAATATTCATTTGGGATATTAGGAACTTTATCTACATCATTCGCTCCTTTCTCTCTTTCTTTCAACATTCTACTTTCTATACTTTTTAAATCAACAGGAAAGTTTATTTTGTAATTTCGTTCAAAAAATCCATACAATTTCATAATTGCAAGATACTTATTTGATTTAGTATTTGGCTTTATTTTACGATTCTCGATTTCATCGATAATATCATCTGTTGTAATTAGAAAGAAATTCTTATGATAACTTTTATCTAAAATCTTATTTATTAAATCATAAAACGTCCTTAGCCGAGTATTTATCGTTGGAAGTTTATTTTTTTTCATCATTGTGTGTAAAACATAAAATTTACAATATACTCTAATAGATTCAGGCAAAGAATCAAACAAGAATTTATAATAGTCACTATTTATATCTTCAAAGTATGGTCTAAAATCCCAAGTATTATTATAAAAATCTACTTTATCATCTTTATTTGGTACTTTTACCAATATTCTTTCAAATGCATCTAAATATTCTTTAGTATTGTTTGAGAATGCATAAATTGGACTATCTTTCCAAGGAATATTTTCAACATATGAGTAAGCAAAATTAGCATCAATCATGTTCTTCATTCTCCTTTACTTTATATATTTCTTTCAAATATAACACGTGTAATTTTTTAATTATATTTAAATCTTCTATGTCATGCTCAATTTTAGATTGATATATTTGTGCATCAATTACTTCTATAGCTTTTTTAAAATAAATCTCATGTTCAATAGTAGTTATAAAATGTTCACATACAAGACAAGGTAAAATAGATGGGTTTATACACTGTGATTTTTTACAAAAACCACATCCATTTTCAACAGTATTACGATTTTCCAAAACATTATTTTGTGTTAAATTTACAACTTTCCCACTTGTATCTATTAATTTTGAATTACCTATTTCTATCCCAAATGTACTTTCTAACATTTCATCAAGCTTGAAATCAATATAATGATTTATTGTAGTATCAATTCTTTTATGACCCGAAATTATACTTAAATTTAAATTACCTTTACCTTTTCTTAATTCATTTTCAAAACCCTTTGTCATGTGAGTGTCTCTTAAGTTTGATGCTGTATAATGATATTCCCACCCAAGTTCCTTACAGCACATCTTAATAAATTTACTGAATTTATCCAACGTTATTAATCGTACAACTTTATCCACACCTTCATATAAGAATATGTAATTTCTTAAATTTTCTGATTGACAGTTAACTCGCAATTTATTTGACTCGTTTATAGCTTCAATTAAAATCTTATATGTATACTCTGTAATAACATATTCACTAACTGTACCTCTAGATGTTTTTGAAATTGATTGAATAATATATTGATTAGGTTTTACTGTTGGTTTTATACAATTTATTTCAAGATGTAGAATTTGATTTATTCTAAACTCAGTTTGAATTAATAAATGGAATAAAGAATGATAAATTGAGATTATATGATTATCATTTGATTTTTGCAAAATTAAATTGTTTAAATCAATTAGTTCATTATCAGAAATTGCTTTACTATTTCCTGCAATTGGCTTAGCAAACTGTTCTAAGTATTCAAAAACACTATCATCAAATTTCATTCGATTCATTTTATTTTCCCATTCAAGAAAATCTTTAATATGATATATTCTATTATTTTTAGTGCTCAACATTACTTTTTTTGAATTAATGTATTCTTTAATAAAATTAACTTCCTGATTATTTATATAATTAAAATCAGGATTTGGATAATTTGGTTCTTTCTTAACTTTAATTAAAACATCTATAATATCGATTATATTATTCAATTTATCTTGACGAGTAAATTTTGTTACATTTGGTGAGGAGTATAAAAAGTCAAGAATATCACGTCTAAACTTATCTGAAGAAATCCTTGATAAATCAACTCTAAAAGAATCTTCCTTTTTAAGCATTGTACTTGCTTTATTGTATCCATTTATTAAGAAGAAAATCTTTTCTTTATCATAAATTCTATTTAACGGATTAAAAGCTGTTATATAATAATCATTATTTATTAAGAATAATAGCATCGACGAAAACAATACATGATATGACATACTTAATGAATCTTTAAAAAAGTTATGTTCTGTGTATGTTTTTAATAGATACCTATAAAATGCTATAACAAGTTTTATAGCTGCTTTGCTTAATTTTTTATTATTTTTAAAGTAAGTTTGAACATATTTTACCTGAGACCAAAATGTATTGTCATTAAAGTAAGAATATGAGTATATTCTACTAATATTGTTGCCAAGACTCGCTTCTAGTAGCGCTATATTATCATCATTGCTTCTTGAAAAATAATCATACTCATTTAAAAAGGATATAAGTAGTTCTCTTACATATACATTATAATTCTCATTATTTAAACAAGGTACTTTGTACTCTTCATACTTATTAATAACTATTCTAAACTTCGATATATTTTCTCTACAAAATACTAAATGCCATGGATACCCTGGGTAACCCATCAGATTTTTAAAAGTCGGAAGAAGTTTGTATAAATATTTGGCATACTCACATTTAATTTGGTTATTCTCTAGTAACTGTACTAAGAATATAATATGTAACTTATGTGCTTTATTTATTTGAACAGAATTACATATATCAATCCAAGTTATATTCTCTGGTTGATAATTTGAAAATTGTCTAACTATTGATGCATATCCAATTTTATAATAAAAATCTTTCTCTCTATTCAAAGACTTTATCTTTTCAAATAGCTCATCAAAAGTATTCTCGATTGATTTATTAGTAATAACTTTTTCAGATATATTACTAATCATATTTCATTCTCATCTTTAATTCAGGAATACTAGAATAAAGTTCATCAAGAAACTGTTTCTTTGTTTCATATTCGTCTTCTATTGTTGGATTATAATAAACTAAAGTAGACATAATACTTCTATGTCTCATCATTTTTTGTAACTGCATATTATCTATATGTTTTCCGGAAAATCGTGCATGAAACATCGCAAATCCATGCCTAAAACGATGATTTAAACCTATATCTTTAACACCTACATCATATTCAATTCCTAAAACATCAAAATAGCTTTTTAATCTTTTATTCCAAGTTTGAGCTGATAGAGGTTTTCCATATCTATTTAAAAAAACATAACTATTTCTTTCATTTATACTTTCGTTTGAAGTAATATCAGCTAGACGTAATGAGTTGTTATCTGGATATTTTTTTGTAGCATACATATCAGTTAGGTTTACATATTTTTCGAGTTCTTCATAGAAATCATACGAAATTGTAATTTGAGCAGCAGATTGTTTATACTCTTTCGAAAAATAATGTGATTTTCTTTGAACATGTGGAAGTCCTTTTGCATATTGAAACTTATTATCAGACAACCTATTTCTTAGAAAAATAATAGGCATTAGTTTTTCGTTAACTTTTAATTCACAGATATCTTCAGCTGTAAGACCAAGTACCTCTCCAATCCTTAAACCATAGCCAAACATAAAATGTAATATTATCATTGCTTGTTTATCATTGATTGAATAGACATACTTATATATTTTTTTAAATTCGTCCACACTTATATATTTTGAAACACGATTAGATTTACTACCTTTTTTTAAATTATTCGCAAAATTTTCTCTTTGCCTCATATTGCCTTCTAATCCGTCTTCTGAGTATCGAGACTTATATACATTCTTTCTAAATAATGCTTCGCATTCAATTCCACTTTTAAGAAAGAAATCTCTATAGATTGCGAAATATCCATTTATTGTACTAGGACTTCTATTAGTTAATAAATTATACTTACTATTTAGATATCCAACACCCCTTAGAAATAAAGTTAAATTATCTATATCAAACTCTGACATTGAGCTCACTCTAATATTAGATATCTCGAGAAAGCAGAATAATAATCTTATAGCATATGCTGATTTAGTTCTAGTTGTTAAAGGTGAACCCATCAAACTAAAATTAAGATATTTAAATACAGCAGAGTTCAATATCATACTATCATCATATAATACAAAAAAATAATCATTATTATTCCTAACCTGAAATAATGGAACATGAATTAATCTTCTACTAATTTCCAAACCTTTATCATCTAATATGCATTTGTAATAAACTGTTTGATTCAAATGCTTTTCTTGAGTTATAGCTATCATAAATCCCCCCAAATTTACACACCATATAATTATTGATATTGCAACATTTATAAACTTATACTTTCATAATAACAGAAATATCGTGTGTAAATATGTTTTTTACGATAAAGTTAAAAAAAAAATTAAAACTCTTTATTTCTATTGGGTTTAATTATCAAATAACTATTTTTTTGAATTTACACATTTCATAAAGTAATGTTATTTTGATAATGTTTATTCTGCTGGAACAAGCGAAGAGTATTTAGGCCGTGCGTTAAAAGATTTTGCGGATCGTGATAAAGTTGTGATTGCGACAAAGGTTAATTTTAGAATGCATGAAGGTCCTAATGGGGCTGGTTTATCACGAAAAGCGATTATGAGTGAAGTTGAGAAGAGTTTAAAACGACTTCAAACCGATTATATTGACTTGTACATTATTCATCGATGGGATTATAACACTCCAATTGAAGAAACGATGGAAGCTCTTCATGACTTGGTTAAGGCTGGAAAAGTACGTTATATCGGCGCATCCGCAATGTATGCTTGGCAATTTCAAAAAGCTCAATATGTCGCAGAGAAAAATGGATGGACTAAGTTTGTGTCTATGCAAAATCACTATAATTTAATCTATCGTGAAGATGAAAGAGAACTTATTCCTTACTGTATTGAAAGTAAAGTCGCACTAACACCGTATAGTCCTCTTGCGTCGGGACGATTAACTCGTGCTAAAGCAGAGGGATCTCTTAGATCTGAGACAGATAAAACACAAAAGATGAAGTATGGTTCTATGGAAGAAGTTGACCAACCTATTATTGATCGCGTAGGAGAACTTGCCGAGAAGTATGGTGTCTTAAGATCTCATGTCGCATTAGCTTGGTTGTGGAATCGTGCTGCGGTTGTATCTCCTATTATTGGCGCAACAAAATTAAGTCATTTAGATGATGCGGTAGAAGCACTTAAGTTAAAGTTAACCGATGATGATATGAGTTATCTTGAAGAAATGTATCAACCTCATCAATTAGTAGGATTAATTCCTTACTCATATCGATAAAAAGAAAAGATTCAACAGTTTAATGTGTTGAATCTTTTTATTTAATCACAATGACAATCGTTACTTCCTGTTGAAGGACATGAACCACACGTGACACCACGTTTACGATCAAGAACAACTTTTCGAACAGCTAAACCAATAATCACTACCAATATAACAATAACAATTATATCTGTCATACTAAGCTCCTTCGCTACTTAATGTTAAGTTCGCTTGTTCATTACGTTTGATGAGATATGTTATAAATCCGATGTAAATCACAACGCCTATTAAACCTAATAAGGTACCCTGTCCAAATTGACCAGTTGTGATAAGTGTTCCGATTTGATAAATAAAGTATGCTAATGTATATCCCATACCTAATTGGAATCCAATTGCGCCAAATAACCATTTCTTACTATCTAACTCGGCATTCATTGCGCCAATTGCCGCAAAACAAGGTGGAGTAAATAGGTTAAAACATAAATAAGCAAGTGCCGCAACAGTTGTAAGACCCATAATAGACGCAACTTCACCAGAGCCTGACACCAATACCAATTCTTCTGTATTAATAAAGTTTGTTATTCCAAACACGACTGCTAGAGTCCCAACCACGTTTTCTTTCGCAATGAATCCAGTAATTGCGGCAGCGGCTAATTGCCATAATCCAAATCCTAATGGAATAAATAAAATAGATAATGGTCCTGCTAAGCTCGCAAGTATACTCGTAGAAGCCATTCCTTCTTCAACCAATTGGAAATTCCAATTAAATGTCTGCATCACTTGAACGAGTGTATTACTAATAAGAATAATCGTAACGGCTTTAATAACGAACTGTTTACCTTGAGAAATCATAGAGATAAAAGCGCGTTTAAAGCTTGGAAAACGATATTCAGGTAGCTCTAAAATAAAGAATGAACGTGTGGTATCTCCAGTTATCTTACGAATCACAAGTGCTCCTACAACCACAATCATTATCCCAATAAAGTACATCAGGGTTCCAACCCACGCAGCTTCTTGGAAGAATACACCCGCAAACAATGCGATTACAGGTAGCTTCGCTCCACATGGCATGAAAGATGTTAACATCGCAGTTGTACGACGTTGACGATCATCACGAATGGTACGAGTCGACATAATCCCTGGAATAGCACAACCTGTACTAATAACCATTGGAATAATTGAACGTCCCGATAAACCAACTTTCTTAAGATATGGATCCATTACTACCGCAACACGCGCCATATATCCACTGTCTTCAAGAAGTGCTAACAAGAAGAAGAGTACCATGATGAGTGGTAAGAAGCCAACAATAGCTCCAACACCACCAATTATTCCATCTAAGAGTAAAGCAGATAACAAAGGTGATACACTATCACCAATTAAGGTTTGAACAAATCCATAAAATGCGTCAATCCAACCAACAAGATAATCAGCTAAGAACGGACCTAATGTGGTTTGAGATATAGAGAATACAAGATATAGAATAACCGCGAATATAGGTATACCTAAGTATTTATTTGCGACTATACGATCAATCTTGTCATTTAAATTTTGATTATCACTCGATTCTTTTCTTAATTCGACATTTGATACTAGTTCATTAACATAGACATGACGTTTCTTATCTGATTCGATTAATGTTTCTTTATCCACACTATCAAAATCAATCCCAACAAACGGTGCAGATTGACTTAATCCTTTTACTCGACTACATGCTTCTAGTAGTTCTTTTAACCCTTTATCATTAATTGCGGTTGTTTTAATAACAGGACAACCTAATTCTAATGCTAATTTCTCAGTATCAATCTCAATGGATTTCTTTCCTGTTAAATCCCATTTATTTAACGCTACTACGACCGGAACACCTAGTTCAAGTAATTGTGTTGTGAAGAAAAGACTACGATTTAAACTAGACGCATCGACAATATTAATAATAACATCTGGATTTTCATGCTTAACATAATCACGTGTAATACGTTCTTCAGATGTAAAAGGAGACATAGAATACGTACCAGGTAAATCGATAATACGTACTGTCCCTAATTCATTTGTAATTTGTTTTTTGGCATTTCCTTCTTTACGTGATACTGTAACTCCTGGCCAATTTCCTACATGTTCTATACTTCCAGTAATCGCATTGAATAGTGTTGTCTTACCACTATTTGGATTTCCTGCTAACGCAATACGCATCATATTCTCTCTCCTTATTTGATTGTTGCCATAGGCTAACTTTATGATTAAAAAATTAAACGATAATCGCTTTTGCTAACTCATCATCAATGCTATAGCGAGCATCATTAATATTGACGACATACGTCGAACTTAACTTGGAAATGACAGTAATTGTTTGACCTTCATAACATCCCAACGTAAACAAGAAATCACGCATCGCACCATCCTTAGTGTGAATTGCTTTAATCGTTTGAACTGTATTTAATTTAACTTTAGTTAAGTTATTCATCACTATTTCACTCTTTTCATCCACATCGCTTATTAATGATTTAAGTACCATTTCCATACGACTAACGACCATCCTTCTTATTTAAATACGCTTTAATCGATTCCATAAATGACTCTGTAATAACATGTTCCATTCGGCAAGCATTTTCTTCCGCATCTTCTAAACTTAAGTTCATAGCTTGTTGTAAGTAGTCTGTAATTAACATATGTCTTTCGTAAATATCTTGTGATAAAGCTCTTCCTTTATCAGTTAATGTAATCGGTCCATAATCATCTTGATAAATTAATGATCGATTCTTTAAATGGGTCATTGCTTTTGTGACACTTGGCTTCGATAGATTTAATGCTTTAGAAATCTCAGCCACATGTGCATGGCCTTGTTTCTTCTCAAGAATGAAGATTGTTTCTAAATACATTTCTGCTGAATCGTGATATTTCATCGTTTCTCCAAGTGTTACCCATAACTAACTTTCCTATTATAGTATAAGCGAATCATTCGCAA
>Ga0209207_1001539_pt1 | contig 10456 bp, 9 predicted proteins | sample SaghotsprinmetaG_FD_184140 | JGI IMG/M metagenome (GOLD analysis project Ga0209207, IMG submission 184140) | Hot spring microbial communities from South Africa to study Microbial Dark Matter (Phase II) - Sagole hot spring metaG (SPAdes) (version 3) | ecosystem: Environmental > Aquatic > Thermal...
GCTAACGATCATGGTGGTTGCCACCACCCCTGGAAGATGAAAATCGGCGCTGCCGTGGGAGCGGCCCCCGGGTCCGGGGGCCTCGATGACGGTGGTGGCAGCCTGTTCGATCGCCGCCGCGCTCGCGCGCGTCCAGCAAGTTTGGCTGCGCCGGGAAAAAATGTTCGCTACCGCGAACGTGCTGTCGCGGGCGAGCCCGCTCCCACGTATGCCTTTCGAGTGATTTTCACGATAAACGAGCCGCAGGCGAAGTTTCAGCGCAGCTCCAATGGCAAGGAGTTCACCGACCGCCTGCTCAAGAGCGGGAGAAGGAGCCTTCCGGTGAGCATGAGTTCGATCAACTCTGCACTGCTTGGGGCTAGAGCATCGCCTGACCCGCCCTCGCCGGCCGCAAACGAACGGCAGGGTCGAGCGCTGGGGCGGCCGCATTGCCGACATCCTGCGCCCCCACCACTTCAAGGACGGCGAAGCCCTCGAAAAAACCACCGACCGCTATGTCTGGCTCTACAGCGATCCCCTCCCCCCTGCCAGCACTCGGAGCACGCCCCCTTTTCCAGGCCATGAAAGAATTGGATGAAAAGGACCACGGATTATTCCATAAGCGTCCTTATAATCATCCGGGACTTGACATCTACCGGCCTTGCGGCGCGCACGGCTGGAATCCAGCCACAGCCGCCTGCAGCCGCAGCGTCTGGATCAGGAGCGGCAGGCCGATCCGACGATCAGCATCCGTCTGGCGCGAGAAAAGGACGGCGAGGATCGCTTGTTCGGTTTGGCGCAAACCCTTCCTCTCGGGCGCGCAGCCCGTCGGGCCGAAGCCGAACGTGCCTGGGCCGAAACCCGCCTCGCCAACGCGCAGGAAGTGCAGTCCTTGCGCGAAACCCGGGCGGACCTGCGCGTCGCCTGGCGCAAGGGGCCTATCAGGCCTGGCCGGCGAGCGAGGAAGCGGCCCGGCCCCTGGAGCAGGCCGCCGATCTGCAGGCGCGGGCCTACGCACTAGGCGAAGGCACTGTGGCGGAATTGCTTGCTGCCCGCTGTCTGGCGTTCGGCGCCCCACTCGAGGCGAAGCTGGCGCAACTCGATGTACCCGAGCGCAGCCATCGACTGCGCATCAACGGCCGGAAACTGTGGCCTTCCCCGGTGCAGGCGCCGCCGGTCTTTGCTTTGCCGTGAAGCCGGTGCCGGCAACAGTCCTGTCTCGCATCAGGCAAAGATATTGATGCGCGGCAAAGCGACAGGCTGCGTGTTGGCGTAGAGCGAATGTTCGAGCAGATATTGTTTGATCGAACCGCTGATCTGGTTGTAACTGCTGGCCGGCTGGCCGTTGATGAAGGCCATGTTCTGCTGTAGCGTGCTGGCGGCGGTGACCAGCTGGCTGCTTTGCGTCCAACCGGCATGATTGGAGATCGTATTACGCAGCTGTTGGATGAAATCGATGATCAGCTGGCGCGTCTCGGAAGCATTGTTATTGAAAGCTGCCTGCAATGTGCTCGTATTGAGCTGCATCTGCGCATTCTGTCCGCTTACCGTCAAGCCGATCTGTGCCAGCTGGTTGTAAGTCGTGCCGCTATACGTCGCCTGTGTGTTGTTATAAGTCGCTGCCGAATAATTGCTGGCCATCGTATCGCCCACCAAGGCACCGCTGCCGGTCGTCAGGTTATTGATCGTCCCGCGCAGCGCATTGTAGTTTTGCACTACCGCCTGCGCCGACTGGAGCACGCCCGCCCAAGTTGCTGCCGCTTGACTGACGGTCAGCGTCGTGCTCCCGGCACCGGCGAGGCTCATGCTCACGCCGGTTGCCAAAGCAATGCCGTTGTTACTGGCACTCGTTTGCGCCGGGCCGCCGTTGACGGTATAGATGGCATCCTGCGCCGAGATGTTGGTCGTCATGCCAAGCTGGGCAAGATGCAGGTTCCACGGATCGAAAGGAGTGCCGCTCGAACTCAGGCTGAACGCGTAAGCGCTGCCTGTTTGGCTTGAGGTCAGGCGCAATTGATAGCCGTAACTCCCTTGCACGACTTGGGCGTTGATGCCCACGTTCGCGGCGTTGATGTCGGCCACGAGATCGTTCAACGAACCACCGGAAACCTGCACCTCGTGACTTTGGCCGTTGATCGTCACCGTGAAGGAACCGGCTGCGAAGTAGTCATCGTTGGCATTGGCGAAGACCAGCGCGCTGGTCTGCTGCATCGCCTTCGCCAACTGGCTGACATTCACGGCGTAAGCGGCCGGCGTTGCACCACTGCCCACGGTGACGCTGGCAACAGCCGTATTATTGCTGCTCGCGCTGATGGCGCCGGGAGCGATGTCTTCCGCGGTTTCGAGCCCCGTGTCGGCCATCTCGCTGGCCACTCGCAACTGCCCATAACCAGAAAGCGTCGTTTTGGCGGCATTCGGGCTCGCGTAAGCGTCGGTCGGCGGCTCTATGCCCGTCATCCAGTGCTCGACTGACCGCAGCATCGGCAGCCCAGCCTGCTGCAGCCGCAGCGAGATGAGCACATCACCCATCGTCATGTCCATTTTCGCATCCTTCGTATGGATGAGACGTACCGTACACGGCCCCCGATTAAAACTTTAGTTCGACGGAGAAGAGAAGTCAACTTCCTCCGGCGATTTTGTCAAACGACGCATGGCTACTTCCGGCCACCCTGGTCGAACGAACGACGATAACGGCCAGTGCGTATTTGATCGATCGGCGGCCACCGTGGCCAACTGCAAGAGCATGGCCGCTACGCCTCGCCCTCGGCCAATGCCCTCAACGCCGCGACATCGGAAGAACAGAGCACGGACAAATGGCGCTTGATTCGTTCCAACGGCCAGTCCCACCAACGCAGCTGTAAAAGCAAGGCGATGGTCTCATCGTCGAAACGCTGGCGGATCGGCCGCGCCGGATTGCCAGCGACGATGGTGTAAGGGGGGACGTTTTCGGTGACGACGCTGCTCGGTTCGATTACTGCACCGTCAGCAATCGCCACACCGGCGCAGATCAGTGCGCCGTGGCCGATGCGCACGTCAGCACCGATACTCACATCGCCGCCCTCGGTCGCCGTCTTGGGCGTATCCTTGAACACGTGGCCAAAATTAGGAGCAGGGAAAGGGAAATTGGCGAGCGCTGCGTGCTGGCGATCGCTGCCCAGAAGCACGGTCACATTCAAAGCGAACGTACTAAAGCGACCGACACGCAGTTTGGCATGACGCCCGATGAAGCGCTCCGAATAGACCTCAGGGACACCATAGCAAAAAATACCGATTTCGTAATGCGCTGGATGGTAAAGAAAAATGGCAGTAAATGGCGCTGGCAGTGGAATTTCGTTCTCGATGACCCATTTCATCTGCCAAGCTGGCACGAAGTTTGAATACTGGTTAATGATTTGACGGCAGATCTCATACGCTGCGGCACGCTCGTTACGCTGAAAGTGCTGCAGTGCCACCGCATAGCCTTCCTCCAACCCCTGCGCTCGTGCCTGGGGCAATGCGCTCAGATGTGCTGCGCCGAGGCCCAGGCGAGCCAAACGGTTCGCATCGGCCGCGAGATGCGCTCCGCCCCGCAGGACCCGTTCGTTCATTGCGTGTTCCTCAATAGTGGCGCAGCAAACGGGAGACGGTGACGTAGTCGTTACGCACCGCATTCAGATGCGCCGCCATCTCGGGTAGGTAGTTTTCTACCGGCACCGGCAGCCATTGCTCGACGATCTCGGCAAAGCTCGGCCATAGACTCTCGTCGTTGGCATCGAGTCCCGTAACGACACCCAGACCGCTAGGAAACGTGGGAATCGTGAATACCTTCAGTCCAGGTCGCCGCTCGCGCAGGATGGGAATGACTTTCCAAGTATCGCCGGGCCAGAAAGTCGTCACCCGCTCGCGCGCGGCGGTGATCGCAGTCACCGGCCAAACGTCGTGAAAGAGCACGACGGTGGCCGGGCAGCTGTAACGCTCGATGTTCATGAAGTCCTTCAACGCCTGATCGAAGGTGTGCAGGCCGTCGATGAAGGCCAGATCGAGGGTCTCGGCTTGCAGCACGCGGCGCAGGTCGTATTTGGCGAAAAACTCATCGCTCGTCAGCTTGAACAGCTTACACCAAGCCTCCTGGCCATGCACGACCTGAATCGCTGGATCGACGCCGACCGCGCGCGTCGGCGGTTTGGCAAAACACAGCGAAGCGCCCGATTCGACGCCGATCTCCAGATAATTGGCCGGACGCAGCGTGTCGTGGAACCAGCGCAGCCAATCGAGATAAATCGCTCCCGGGAAAGCCGCCTGCGCCGCCTGGATGTGCAACGCATGCTGTGCCGAATTCATCAGCTGCGCCGCCTCTCCATCCTGCGGATCGGCTGCCAGCATGCGCGCGCACAGTTCGGCCGCGCCGGCGGCATCGCCGGCCTGCATGCGCTCGTTGGCCAGCGCCCACCATGACGCCCGCTCAAGCGCTGGAGCTTTCGGTTCCAGCGGCGCCGGATTCGCCTGTTCCATCTTTTTTCTCCTTTTGCGTTGCACACCACTCACGCCAAACGCGGCGATAAGCCTCTTCCAGACTGCGCGTCACGCGCTCGCCATCCATCAGCGGCGACGCTTGCATGCGCGCGCGCAGGCCTTGCCGGATGTCGGCCAAGGCTTGCAGATCGCCAGCAAAACGACATGCGATGGCGATGTAATCGTCCTCGCTCGTGGCGACGAACTCGGGCAGGCCGACCGAATGCATCATCGAAGTCGCCGAGCGGTTGATCGGACTCGGACCGGCGCGCGTGATCACCGGCACACCCATCCACAGTGCATGAGCGGTGACCGTCGCGCCGGTATAGGGGAAGGCATCGAGCACGATGTCTACCTCGTTGTGGTACTCGAGATACTCCTTGAACGGCTTGCGTCCGACCGGCTTGAGCCGATCGAGCGGCACGCCACACTGCTCGCAGGTTTGGCGCACTTGCGCTTCAATGATCGCATCGCCATCCTTGCCGCCGGTGGCCACCACCAACTCGGCATCGGGGATGGCCTGCAATAACCGGCCCCAGAGACGGAAAACGCGCGGATTGATCTTGCCGAAGGCATTGAACGAGGCGAAGGTCAGATGGCCGTTGCTCAGTGCCGGTAGTGGCCCGACCTCGATCTCTCGGCCTTCTTCGGACGGGCGGTAGCACCAGCCGGAGAGAATGCGCAATAGCTTCTCGGCATGTAGCACCTCGGTCAGGCCGGGCGGGTCCATGTACTCGTCGGTGATGCGGTAGTCGATGGCGGCGATGCCGGTCGTCGTCGGCATGCCGATGGTCGTCATCTGGATCGGCGCCGGTTTGCGAGCGAAGAGATAGAGGCGATGATAGGCAGTGTGGTTGGACAAATCGACGAGGATGTCGATGCCATCCATGCGGATCAACTCCATCACAGCATCATCGCTGAGATCCAAGATCCAGCGCCAGTGATCGGCAGCCTCCATGAAGCGGCGGGTGATGGCGTCGCCGCCGCGCTGATTGGCATAGCAGAAGATTTCGAACTGCTCGTGATCGTGATGGGTGAGCAGCGGTTCGGCGAAAAAAGCGACCGAATGTGTGCGAAAGTCGCCCGAGACATAACCGATCTTCAGGCGCTTTTCTGACTTGGGCTCGTTCGGCCAGACATGATCGGGCGGTGGTGCCAAATGGCGCGCAAAGCGCTCGTCCCAGCTTTTGTAAGCGGCGGCAATGCGCTCGGGCGTAAGCTCCGGATCGTAATTCGAGCAAAACAGCAAGCCCGAGAGGGCATCTGGATTCGAAGGCTGCTCTTCCAAAATCTGGCGGAAGCGCGCGTTGGCGCCAGCGATGTCGCCGCGCTTGAGCAGGAGGCTGGCCTCGGCCTGGCGCAGCGCTTCGGAATCGGGATCGATGGCCAGCCCTTTGGCCAGCACCTCGGCCGCTTCTTCCAGTTCGCCGTTCTCGACGAGAAAATGGTGCAGATTGAGATAAGGGTAGATCGATTGCCACGGATCACTTTCGATCGCCGCGCGCAGCATGCGCTTTGCTTCTTCGATCTCGCCGCGTTCTTTCTTGATGCTGGCGTAATGAAGCAGCGCCTGCGCGTGCTGCGGCTCCTCGGCCAGACATTTTTCCCAGCACTCGATGGCTTTGTCCTGGCGTTTGAGCGCATGGTAGGCCGTGCCGCTGAAGAACCAAGCATCGGCGCAATGGGCATCGAGATCGAGCGCCTTGCCGAGATAGAACAGCGATTCGGCAGTCTGCCCCAGACCTTGGGTGGTGATGCCGAGATTGACGCAGAGCGTCAGATCATGCGGAAAGCGCTCGTAACCATAGCGGAAGCAGTGCAGCGCCAGCACCGGTGACCCCCCCCTTTGAGCGCGGATACCGAGATCGGCGATTGCCTTGGCCTCCTGCGGCGCTTGATGAAGAAGCGCGTAAGCGCGCTGCAATGCCTGCTGTAAATCGCCCTGATGAGCAACGCAGACGGCAATGTCCATCTTCAGGCCGGTATCGTCGGGAGAAAGCTCGAGGGCGCCGTGATACCAGGCGAAGGCTACTTCCAGGCGGCCTAAGCGGTGCAAAGTCTGCGCCATCAACTGGCGTGTTTCGGGCAAATCGAGGGCCAGCGTGCTCAGCCGCTCGCAAAAGGGCAAAGCAGCGTCGAACTTTTTCAAACCATGCAATACGCGCACATGGGTGACGAGTGCGGCAAGATCATCAGGGGACAGCGCCAAAGCGGCCTCGCTGGCCTTGAGGGCCTGCTCGAAACGGTTGTCATTGAGCAGCGCCGTCGCCTCGGCGGCGTGAAAGCGTGCTTCCGGACGAGCGGCGGCGGCGGCGGCGGCGGCGAAATCGGCTCGCGCCGCGGCGAAGTCGCGGTCGACCATCGCACAAGCGCCGCGATAGAAAAGCGCATCGGCATCGTGCGCGGCGAAAGTCAGCCGCGCCAGCACGGCGGCGCGCGCTTCTTCCATTCGGCGATCGTTGATCAGCGCTTCGATTGCTTCATCGCTGAGCAAATGATCTGCGGCGAGGGCTGTCGATGAGGCGTCAGTCATGACGGGAGTCGAACGGTACGATGGGGGGATGATTCACGAGACGGCGATAGGAGCGGGCGTGGATGGAATCGCCCACAAAGATAGCCCCGGATGCCGATCCGGCTGGCACAGGGAAGGCAGCCCATCATGCCCGAAGGAGTTTCAATGCAGGTTGTCGAAAAGGGCCTCGATGCTGCTCGCTTCGAGGACGCGGTCGAGCCAGGCTTCGATGCTGGCACGGTCGGCCGAGGCGATGCGCTGCCGCAAGCCTCAGGCAGCGGCCCGAAGCGGCGCCACGAGCAGACGTTGCAGCGCTTCGGCTTCTCCCTGCTGCAAACCCTGCTGTAAACCCTGCTGCAGACATTTTTGCCGGGTTTCCTGTTCCCAGCGCTCGAGGCGTTCGGCAAGTCCCATCTTCAGCTCCTGCAAGTCGTCGATGTCCGGTAAAACGATCGGGGATGTCTGCTTACAGCGCAAGGTGGCGCGCAACCAGCGGGCGATGGCTTTCAGCTCCGGCTGATCGGCCAACCAGTCGCGCAGCAGACCAACCAGCTCAGGCAGACGCTCGGGCGGCGCGGTGTGTTCGAAACGAAACAGCGCCGCAACCAGATTGCGCTGCGAGGCCAAATCACTGTCGCTGTGCGCCCGCTCGTCGATGAGAAAGTAGCGCAAATGCGGCTTGAAGCGCTCCACCAGACCCGGCACCGGCGGAATCAGATCGAAGACATTCTGTGCCGCCTGCCACGGCGCATCGCCTTTATACAACACGATCGGCAACACCGGCGGCAACCGCCCATCCGGCAGAATTTCACCACGCCGGATCAGGTCCTGGTAGAACAGCCCAAGATAAACCATGACCCGCAGCGCCATATAGCGATCCGGCACGGATTGGAATTCGATCAGAAAATAGAGATAAACCCACGTCGGCCCTGCCTTCACCCGCCAGATCACATCTTCCGCTCGGCAACGAAAGTCGTCGCTGACGAATTCGGCCGGAAGCTTCTCCACGGTGCCGTAATCCAAGCTGTGCAACCACTCGTCCGGCACGAAACCAGCAATCAGTTCGCGCACCAGCTCCGGGTGCAAGAAGAGAAACTTATAGCTGGCGTCGTGGGTGTGGGTCATTTCAGCCTAGGACCTCGGCTGGCAGCAGGTCCTTCAGCGCCGGCTTCAGCGCCAGCGCCTTTACCAGGCAGCGGGCGCTTTCTGCCCGCTGCGCTTCATCGCCGGTACGCAGAAGAAGGGCAAGATTGGCCCAGGCTTCGGCATAGTCCTCCTGCAGTTCGACGGCGCGCCGGAAGGCAGCCTCGGCGCCGGCTGTATCGCCGCTGGCCTGCCGCGCCAAACCAAGGTTGTTGTGCGCCTCGGGCATTTCGGGCAACAGTGTCGCCGCTTTCGCGCAATGATCGAGAGCGATGGCGAGCTCGCCCTGCTGCAAGGCCAGGATGCCGAGCTCGTACTGCGCCGGGCCGAATTCCGGATTGAGGCGCACAGCCTGTTTGAACAGCTTGTGCGCTTCAATGATGCGCTGCCGGCGCAAGCCCAGCAGACCACGCAGATAGTAAGAGAGCTCCTGCTCCGGCGCCAACCTGGTGGCTTGCGCCAGTTCCTGTTCCGCCTCGTCCAGTCGGTCAAGGAAAAAAAGCAACCGGCCGCGCAGCAGCGTCGCGCGTGGCTGAAGATCCGGCGCACTGCGCACATGATCGAGACATTCGACGGCCTGTTCCGCCTTGCCCTCGCCTTCGGCGGCCGCCGCCTTCAGATACCAGGCATGCTCATTCTGCGCATCCAGCGCCAGCGCCTGTTCGCACAGCTCGGTCACCCTAGCGTACTCGCCCTCGGCCAGCGCCTGCGCCGCCTGCGACATCAGTTGAGCCAACGGCACCGCCTGTGGCGGCGGCGTTAGCGCCTCGTTCTTCGTTTCATCCATGGATTCGTTCTCCAGTCAGTGTTACTCAGGCGGTGGCGTAATCGCGCGGCCGCATAGGCAAAAGCAGTTTAGCTGCGGGATCGAACCGCCAAAAACTATTACGACCTCTACCCACCACCTTCCACCCCATAGTCTCTTTCATCTTCAGGGGTGGTGGCAACCACCATGATCGTTAGCGAGAACATACGACGATCGTAATCGAACGATTACACAATGTCAAATTACATTGGAGCGATAAGTCGGCGCTGGCGGGACGGCGAAAACCGTGGTCTGTCCCCTAATTACGTTTAAGCCTGGACATTTTTCTAGTCGATTGCATACCATCCAGCGAGTGCAAATATTCCAGGGAATATTGCTCCGCCGATACTGCCGCCAGCAACGTTCAGTAGTGCAATTAGACCGCCACCAAGCACGAATAACCCGCCAACCAAGTATCCGACAACGACTCCCATATTCAGTTGAAACCCAATAACATCCTTAGCCGCATTCGGGTTAATGCTGAGCTTCTCAAGCTCATTGAGTACAACTCATTCTCGCGAGGTTACTTTGGTGCCATCTTCTGCGAGAGAAGCAAGTAGCTTGTTGCGTAACTCTTGATCGGACACTTCAGTCATGATCTTCGCGATTAATTCTTCTTTGTTCATCAAATATCCCTTGTCATATAAATGGTTGCCCAACGTGGAGTTGAGCGGCCTGCGCGGCTTTTCGCGCAGGTCCGCTCGAACGCAGGGTTAGAGCCCACTTGGTTCATGCCAAGAGACTACTTCCAATTCAGGTTCAATTTTCTGTGAGAGGCAGCACAGTCTCGTAAGTACAGATTGATCAGGCTTTGGTACGGGATACCAACCTGTTCAGAGAGAGACTTGAAGTAGCCGATAGATTCTTCGTCCAGGCGGATCGTGACCTGCTTCTTCAACTGAGAAGCATAGGGGTTCTTTCTGGCGTTTGAGAAGTCGTATTCCTTACGCATGGCAGCACACCTTTACAAGTAGGACTTCGTTTCCTTGGCTGTTGCCTTACGGGCAGAGATGATCCGAATTACTCCGCCATCGCCTCGGTAGCAGTGGCAGACAACCAAGAGCCGTAGCGCAGAAATCAGCCCGAGAAGGACGAAACGATCTTCTTCGTCTTCCGAATGGTCGGGGTCGTCAATGAGTTTGGCGCGTTCATCGTAGAAGGCGGATCGCGCCTCCTCGAAGCTCACGCCATGTTTCTTGACGTTGGCAGCGGCCTTCCTTTCGTCCCACTCGAAGTGGAGTGCGCTCATAGGGCAAGTGTAGTTACATCGTAATGCTATGGCAAGCGGGCGCGATCAGGCAGAAAGTGGGCTCTAACGTGCAAGCTCAGGGGCGCGCAGCCGGCTTGCCGGCGCAGCGTCCCCCTGGAGCGGAAAGTTGGCGTGGAGCGCCTTACGTGCCGACCGTAAGCGCATCCCTTTATACACAACTCAAATCGCATAACCAAGTCTTCGCGCAGTCTCGATTCCGGCGACGAAGTGGCGCAAAGCCTGGTAGCCGAGCCACAGAGACTTGGCGCCGGGTTCT
>Ga0209207_1001550_pt1 | contig 10395 bp, 7 predicted proteins | sample SaghotsprinmetaG_FD_184140 | JGI IMG/M metagenome (GOLD analysis project Ga0209207, IMG submission 184140) | Hot spring microbial communities from South Africa to study Microbial Dark Matter (Phase II) - Sagole hot spring metaG (SPAdes) (version 3) | ecosystem: Environmental > Aquatic > Thermal...
GGCGCTTAGTCGCGCGCGCTCGTCGGGGTGGGCAAGCAGGCGCACGGTGGTCTCGGCAAAGGCTGCAGGCGTATCGGCGATCAGGTAATCCCGGCCAGGTGTCAGATCAAGCCCCTCAGCGCCTTTGGTGGTGCTGACCACCGGGGTGCCCAGGGCCAGGGCTTCGAGGATCTTCAGGCGCGTGCCGCTGCCTTCGCGCAGTGGTACCACTTCGGCCCAACTGCGCGCTACCAGCGCTTTAATATCAGGCACAAAGCCGGTGAACTCTACCCCTTCGGATGGCGGTAGGGCCGCGATCTGGGCTGTGGTGGCCCGGCCCGTGATCCGGAGTCTGGTCGCAGGGCGCATTCCACGTATCTGGGGGAAAATGTGCTCCAGAAAATAGCTCATCGCGTCGTGGTTGGCCTGGTAGCTAAGCGCGCCCGGGTAGATCAGGGTGTCCGGTTCGGGCTCCAGGGGGAGAAGCGTGGCCTCGATGTCGGCGCCATTCGGCAGTACGGCCATCTGCGCCCTTGCGGGCGCGAGTGGTTCGGCCAGGGCAGCTTCACGCGCCGATACCGCCGTGTAACCGGCAAAACCTGCAAGGATATGCCGCACATAGCTGCGGTGCTTTGCCCAGGTGAGCCAGCGTCGCAGGCGCTGAGGACCGGTGGAGGTAGTGAATTCGTCGTGTAGCGCGGCCATCTCCAGGTCATCAAGGACCCGCGGGATGCCGGGGAGCAGCAGTGCGTACGGTGCGCTGGAGAGCTCAAAAGCAACGACGATATCGGGAGTAAGGGCGACTGCGCTCCGACGTACCAGGTCGGCAAAGGACGGGCTCCAGGCGGCACGTACCGAGGCGGGTCTGAGCGACCAGAGGCTCATCACCTGACTGCCTTTGCGTAACGGTGTCGCTGGTGCATGCTCAGCGAGCGCGGTTGCGCAGTAGCGCAACGGCAGTTGCTGGTCTGTCGCAGCGGGCAGATCACGGCACAGCGCCAGCAAGTGCACTTCGTGCCTGGTGCCCAGCGCTTCCAGCAGCCGGCTCAGGCGTAGCTTGATCCCGTTATCGGCAGGCTCGGGCCACCAGGATGTCAGAGCGAGGATGCGCATAGGTTCAACTCTGCTGCGTGTGCAAACGGTGGGGGTCCGATACGGGAACGGATGTGCCGGCCGCGCGGTGGTAGGCTGCAAGGGTCTGTTCCGCTGTGCGCTGCCACGAGAACTGGCGCGCGCGGGCGTACCCAAGCTCGCGCAAGCGCTCCGCTTCGTTCGTGTCGCCAAGTACGCGGTTCAGGTGTCCTGCCAGTGTATGCTCATCCTCGGCGTTGCAGAGGAGAGCAGCGCCACCGGCAACCTCCGGCATCGCTGAGTTGTCGGCGCAGATCACTGGCGCGCCGCAGGTCATAGCTTCCACAATCGGAATGCCGAAGCCTTCCAGCCACGAAGGGAAGACAAAGGCGCAGGCCATACTGTAGAGCGCGACCAGATCCGCCCGAGGTATGTTCAGCAACAGGCGGCACTGACCGGCGGCCTCGGCTTCCCGCACCACCGGTAGTGGCTCGCGCCGGCTGAAGAAGACGATTGTGTGGCTGTCGCGCAGGTGTTGCGGCAGGTGCTGCCATGCGCGCACGATTACCGCCGGATTCTTCAATCCGTCGGCGAGGATGAATGGGCGTTCCAGCCTGTAACGCGCTCGCACTTCAGCCAGGACTGCTGCATCCGTCACCCGGCGCAACCCGGCCTCGATCCCGTGATGGATCGCGACAATCCGCCCGGGATCGTAGCGACCGTGGTGGGCGATCTCCCGGCGTGCGTGCTCCGAGACGGTGAGCACCAGATCGGCGCGGCGCAGAGCCAGGTGCGAGCAGCAGTAGAGGTATATCGTCATCGCGCGCGCGCGAGTATCCCAGAGGGTGCCTTTGCTCTGCAACGTATGGCTCAGCGGCATCAAGGTCATTGCGTCGTGCAGAGTGATTACCGTTGCGGCGCCGCGCGGTCCAAAGCCGTAGTTGGTGGGAAAGTGCGCGATTTGCACCCGGTCAGTAGCCATCGCGCGGCGCATGCGCACGAAGTCGATCATGACACTGGAGAGCGCATTACGGTACGGCAGATAGCGTACCCGCGTGTTGGCCGGCACATCGCGCAACTCGAAGGGCGCCTTGGTGTCGGCGTAGAGTACAAACTCGTGCTCCGGAGCTGCCTTCAGCAACGCCGGCGCCAGTTGCTTCACATACGTATGCACGCCGCCAACCAGGCCGTGGGAGAGGTAGCGAACGTCAATTCCAATGCGCATTGTCGGCACCTTAAATCGTTGTCTCCAGCCGTCCGAACTTCCCCCGCCAGAAGTCTATCCAGGCCAGGCGCATCCCCACGCGGCCCCGGCGCGCGCGCCACTTCGGGCGCAGGCACAGGCTCAGGTAGGTGCGCAGATCCTGGAGTACCAGGGCCTTGAACCAGGTCCGCGGTCTGGCGCCTGTGGCTCGCAGGAACAGCAGCCGGTTGCGGGTCATGTAGTACGCCAGATACTCCTTGTCAAAACGGGCGTTGAGGGGGATCTTGTGCCAGAGTTTTGCCTGTGGCGCAAAGAGGATGCGAAAGCCCGCCCGGTGGGCGCGCACGCACCACTCGGTTTCCTCGAAGTACATAAAGAAGCGTTCATCGAGCAAGCCGACCCGCTCCAGCGCCGCGCACCGAAGCAGCATCGCGCAGCCCGTTATGAAGTCTACCTCACGGGTTGCCGTGAACTGCCCTTGATCCTCGACCTCGCCTTCCATCCGGCTGATGCCCCGTTCCCAGTCGATCCAGCCGCCCGCCGACCAGACCCGTGTCGGCGCGGCGTGGTAGTAGATCAGCGGCCCCACCGCCGCGGACCGCGGGTCGGCCTCGGCGGCCGCGACCAGCGTCCCGAGCATGTCCGGCGCCACCTCGGTGTCGTTATTGAGCAGCAGCGCGTAGTCGTAGCCCTCGGCCAGGGCGTGGCGCAGACCCACGTTGTTGCCCGCCGCGAAGCCGAGGTTGGCGCCGTTCTCGACAACGAATACGAATGGCTCGGGAAAGGCCGCCCGCACCGCCGCGGGCGTTCCGTCCTGCGAAGCATTGTCGACCACTACAACGCGGTAGCGCTCGCGCGGGTAGTCGAGGTGCTCCAGTGACGCCAGGCAGGCCAGGGTGTCTTCCACCCCGTTATAGGTCAGTACAATAATGGCGATGCGCGGCGGCATCAGGCCACCCCCACTACACCCGCCAGGTGGCGCTGGACCAGGTCGGCGTAGATCGCGCTCAGCTCGGCCATCTCTTGATCAATGCTGGGCGGCGGGCGCACCCCGGTGCGCAGGCGCTCCAGCAGCTCCGGCTCGTCGCGCAGGCGTTGGATCTGCCGTGCCAGGTCGGCGGCGTCGCCAGGGGCGAAGTGCAGCCCGTCCACCCCGTCGCGCACCAGTTCGGCCATGCCACCCATCGCTGCGGTGATCACCGGTCGCCATGCGGCCTGGGCTTCCAGGATCGTGAGTGGGCTGTTCTCATACCAGATCGACGGCACCACCACAACGTCCGCTGCGGCCAGGATATCGGCTAGTTGCCCGTGCACGAAAGGCCCGGCGAAGCGGATGCGCGCGTCGTCGCCGGCCAGCGCCCGCAGCCGGTCCTCGTAGGTGACGTCGGCCGCGCCGCCGTGCAGTGCCAGCGCCACTGGCCGGCCCCCTGGCGGCAGCTGGCGCACGGCGCGCACCAGCAGATCGACCCCCTTGTGCGGCGCGACCTGACCAACAAAGGCAAGCCGCAGCGTCTCGTCCCCGGCGGCCGGCGCTACGGCTTGCAGGCATTCAGTCTCGATCCCAAGCCGCACCACGCGCAACCGCTCCGCTGGCACAATCACGCTGAGCTTCGTGGCCAGGAAACGCGTCGGTGCAATCATCAGGTCAGCCAGGCTGAGGGCATGGCCTAAATACGCGCGCCGCGCGGCCTGCGCATCACGTCCCGCGCCGCCGGCCAGGGCGATCCAGGCCCGGCCGGCCAGGCCGCCGCTCAGTTGCTCGGGCAGGCGGTAGCGCCGCCGGTCGAGGTTGAGACACCAGGCGCAGCCGGCCGGATCGGCGGGGATCTCAGCGCAGACCTGACCATCGCCGCGCAGCAGGGTGAAGCGCGGGCAGAGGAACCAGTAGTCGTGCAAGGTCACGATACGCGGCACATCGAGACGGTAGGCTTCCTCCAGCACGCCGGCGCCGATCAGGTAACCGCTGTGCAGGTGGAGCAGGTCAGGCCGGTTGGCTTGCATATGCCTGGCAACCCACCCGGCCACCATCGGGTTGGCGTAGGTCCAGTTCGCTGGCGCGCCGCGCAGCCCCAGGTGCAATCGCCAGACCGGCACGCCCTGGTAGTTGTCGTACTCGGCTTCAACCCCCGCCGCGCGCTCCGGGTCGAGTGTCTCAACGCAGACCACCTCGGCCTCGTGCCCGTGAGCGAGAAGCCAGCGCGCCAGGCGAAAGGTGTACAATTCGGCGCCAGCGCTGTAGCGCGGCGGGAAGTGATGGACGGCGAGGAGGATCTTCATCCGTGCGCTCCTACGATGGCTCCGCCGTAGCCCGCCGCGCAGCGATCAGACCGCGCACGAAGGCAGCTTCATCGGGACCGATCACCCGCATCGCCAGCAGCAGACTGGCGTAGAGCGCCCCCCCCATCGCCACGGTCACCAGCACCGGTAGATCCTGGAAGGCGTAGACCAGTGTGGCCATAGCGACGACTGCTGCGGCGGAGCGTGACAGGGCGCCCCAACGCATCTGGCCGAGCAAATCGCGCATGAGCCACAGGTACTGCCCGACCAGCACCAGTTCGGTGACCACAGTGATGGTTGCGGCGGCCAGTGTGCCATAGCGAGGGATGAGCAGCAGATTGGCGACAATATTGACACTGCTGCTGACAACGATTGCCCGCGCGACCAGGGCCTCCCGTCCGGCAATCACCACCACGTAGCCCAGAAACTCCGACAGGAACATCAGCGGAACGACCCAGATCAGAATTGCCAGGAGTGTGGCTGAAGGCCCATACTCAGGACCGAAGAGGAACCCCACCAGCGGACGGGCCAGGATGAACCCGCCTACGGCGATTGGCAGGGCCACCAGCAGCAGGTAGCGCAACAACCGCTCATAGATCTTCGGCAAGCTGCCGGGATTGGTCACAGCCTGGCGCGAGAGCGAGGGGTAGAGTGCTGTGTTAAGCACATTGGACAGGGTTACCAGAGCGAATACCAGATTGTAGGCGGCGTTGTAGTGGCCGGTGGGCCTGTCGCCGCTGAAGATATTGAGCAGCACCGTGTCAAAGCGGTACGAGATCCCCAGCGTCAGGCCGATGACGCCGAAGGGGAAGGCGGCGCGCAGCAGGGGAATCCAGCCCTGCCGGGTTAGCCGGCCCGGGCGGAGGCCGAGGTTCCGGACTGCGCGAACCACCAGCGCCGTCATCACGACGACGCCGGCCATCGTGGCAATAATCAGCCCGTAGTAACCCAGGCCCAGCCAGAGCGCCAGGCCACCCAGACAAACGAAGACAAGCTGATTGACCACCTGCACGCCGGCGGTCAGGTCGAGGCGCTCGTGGCCGGCGAGCACGGCCTCGGTGCTGCCGTGGACGGCGTAGACCAGTACAGTCAGCGCATTCAGCGCAATTGCGCCGATCATCATCGTGGGGCGACCGGTGAGGATTGCCGCGCTTGTCACCAGCAGCCCGGCAACCAGGGCCAGGATCAGCCGCAGGGCCAGCACATCGGCGTAGAGATCCCTGATGCGCGCCTGACCATCGGGCGTGTCACGCAGGCGCGCCACCTCGCGCACGGTGTAGGGCGCCAGCCCCAGATCGGCAATGAACAGAAACACAGTGCCAAAGCCGATCACCGCCGCATACTGGCCAAAGTCACCGGCCCCGAGTTGGCGAATGATCAGCACCGAGAAGGCGAAGGAGAGCAGTTTGATCGCTATCTGAGCAACCAGACCGGCGATCGAGTTTCGTAAGACAGTGTTGGCGAGTTGCTGCATCTTAATGGTCCGTATCGGAAGCAGGCGTGACCCTGCTCTCCCTCTCACAAACGGCACAGTCGCTCTGGCTCAGGCCAGCGCTGCCGCTGCGCTAACAACGCAGCTGAAGACGCTCAGGTATCTTACTCCTTGCCGTGCCACCTGCCAGGCCAGCGACTCGACACGCTGGAGCCATGCATCGAGCGAAAAGTTCTCCTGCATCCACTGCCGCGCCTGGCGGCCCATCCGCACCACGCGCTGCGGCTCGTTCCAGAGCGTGTCTATTGCCTCAGCCATAGACCGGTCATCACCCTGATTGACCAGCAACCCTGTTTCACCTTCGACGACGTACTCGCTCAGGCCAGGCATACGTGTTGCCACAACCGGTTTGCCCATAGCCTGCGCGGCCTGCACCGAGGTGCAGCCGGCGCTCCACTGCGTCGTTGCCCGGATCGGCACAATAATAAACCGGCTCGCGGCATAACATTCGCGCAGGCGATGCGGATGCACGAAGGGTTCCACACTGATGTTCGCTGGCAATGGCTCTTGCTCGTGCCCGCCGCGCCCCGAGACCCACGTGCTGCCGACGCGCAACTGGCAGGGGATGTGCGGCAGGCGGCGCATAGCCCGAATGAGCGTCGGGTAGTCGCGGTAGGAGAGGCCGAGACTCTGGATGAACCCTTCGACACCGCTGGAAAGCCCGTCGGGCTGGTAAAAGCGGGTATCCACCGGTGTGTGCAAGGCGACCACGCGTTCTGGCTCCAGGTCCAGCGCCGCGCGCATACCCTCAGCCTCGGCCCTGCTGATCGCTGCGATGATATCCCAGCGCCGCTGCAGTCTCAGGGCTTTAATTAGCCGTAACTTCTTCGGTGACATCCCGTGATGGAAAATAACAATGTGACGGACCCGCCGGTCGAGCAGCAACGCGAGTGGCACGCCGACCCGCTCCGAGAGGCTGATAACACAATCATAGCCCTTCTGGCGAACCAGGCGCGCAGCGTTCGCCGCGAGACGCAGGTCGCTACGCAACAGATCTTCAAATCTTTGTACGAGCGGGCGAGCGGGCAGCCGATTGTAATCGAGATACTCTGAATTGAAGCGCTCGGCCAGTTCCAGGTAGTCAACACGTTGATGCTTGCCTGCGCGCACCTCTGCAGCCAGACCAGCAGGGGTTGAATTCGTGGCGATAATCAGCACTCGCATGCCAACACCTGTACCATAACTGTGGATTGTAGATTGCCGTGGTGGTGTCACAGTGTGCTCTGGCTGTGGCGCGCACCCGGCTTGTTCAATTCCAACAGGCATCATGTGCAGCAGGTTCGTGGGAGCGGTGCCGGCGTTCGTCGTTACCTGGCACTGCACCCCGGTAGGGGTGACATAGGGCAGTGTAGCGAGTTGAGCTAACAGGGTGATAACAGTTCAGTTCCCGAAAGATGACAGTTCTGTACTCTCACGGGAGCAGAGAACGCAACACGATACGGAGAAACCCGCGGTTCCCGATGATCCGTGGTTCGGCTCGCAGCGCCGCTACGATGTGTCGGCGTATATGACGACGCTGTCCGTGCTGGTGATGGAGAAAAACCATCCCGATGTGGTAGCCGCCGTAGACCCGGCGGCGCAGGTGGCGCAGCGACGGCACATCCGCGGGCAGGTACGCGAACACCCGGTCGAGAAAGGCCTCGGGATCGGCGGTCCGCGGGTCGAGGGCTGCGCCCACAATGCAATCCCGAATCCGCTCGCGCTCCAGGGTTGGGCAGTGCCGCCAGGCCAGGCGCAGGTGCTCCTGCCCCTCGGCGACCCGGCCAATGCGGAAATAGCGCATCGCCGTTTCGTAGTGCAGAACGGCGTAAGCCTCGGCCTCGATCGCTTTGATAGCGGGGGGTAATGTGGGATCGCCGAAGAAGCGGGCAAGGTGGGTTTGCCAGCTTACTATCTGCCGCGGATCAACCCGTGCAGTAATACTGGTCTCGTGGAAGCGATAGACAAACAAAGGCTCATCAATGTAGCCGAAGGCATAGCCGGCGCGCGCAAGGCGGATCCAGAGGTCGGCATCTTCGGTGCCATAGGCGGTCTCGTCGAAGGCGCCGACAGCGTCGAGGCACTCGCGCCGGAGCAGAGCCGCGCCGGGAAAGAAAAAGAACTCGCGCCGCAACAGCGCCGCGAGCACGTGCCCCTGGCGGGCCGGATGCACTTCGCCAAGCACACGCCTGCCGTCGCGATCAATCTGTCGCCAGGCCGAATAGACCAGCCCGTACTGTGGGTGACGTTCCAGAAAGGCTACTTTCGCCGCAATGCTCGTGGGAACGAGCAGGTCATCGCTGTCGAGGAACAGCAGGTACGTGCCCCTGGCAACGCGCAGACCGGTATTGCGGGCTGCTGCCGGTCCCCGATTGGCCTGGCGCAGGCAGGTGATCTGCGAGTGGTAAGGCGCCAGCACGTCCCGAGTCGCGTCGGTTGAGCCGTCGTCAACCACGATCACTTCGATTGCGGCGTAGGTCTGGGCCAGCACGCTCTCTATCGCCTGACCGATATATGCCGCGCTGTTGTAGGCAGGGATAATAACCGAGACGAGCGATGATGCCATGGGCGATTGCAGCTTTCAGGAGGAACGTGCTATGCGCCACCCTCCAGGGTGGCATGCGCCTCCGACGCCGCCTGGAGCGTGGGGAAACTGGCTTTCCCCACCCCCTGCCCGGCGTTCAGGGGCGGACAGAACGTATGAGCGCCGACGCGCGTTATGGCGTTGGGATGCGCTGGTTAGTCCTCACCCCCTCCCCCTCTCCAGCGAAGCTGGAGAGCCTGCGCTGAGCCTGTCGAAGCGGGGAGACCAGAGCCGTGCGCGGGGGTGTTCCAATGCGGTACAAGCCACGTTGGCTCGGATGTTCTGTCCGCCCTTAAACTGCCCGGCGGGAGGATTGGGGAGGGTGTAGCTCTCCCAGGAAACAGCCGGCCAGCAGGGAGGGTTTGGCAGGGCGTAGCCCTCCCGGAAAAACCCATTTTGTATTGTGCGGCGCAGCGGCATGTTTTATCAGCGCCCGGTTGTCAGTTGGCGCCCCAGAAAGGCGGGTAGCGATTTCACCGCAATTGCCACGACGCCGCGGTTCAGCAGGCCTGAGGGGTCGTAGCGCAGGGCTGTGGCAAGGTGGGGAATGACCCGATGCCGGCGGCCAGCGTGGTAATCATCAAACGCCGCGGCGAAGCGCGCGGCGCTCACCAGCGTAGCGCGGAGCCTGAACAGCGAGCGCGCTTCGGCTGGCAGGTGTTGCAGGACCGTTTCGACGAAGCGTTCCGGATCGAGATCGGGCTGCCTGGTGGCAAAGTGGCGCATCCGGTTGACGAAGGCATCAGGCTGGTTGAGCAAGGTTGGTTGGAGCGCCAATGCCTGCCGCAGATGATCCTGCGCCTCGCCGAGCTGGCCCCGTCCGTAGAGGCGCAGAGCCACGCCCAGGTGGGTCTGCCCGCGCATGTACGCCGCATAGCGCTCAAGACGGCGTACCGATGGGGGGAGATGGGCGAGCATCCCTTCCACGAACCCCAACGGGTTGCTGATATACGCGCCGAAGGCCCCCTCTACCAGCAGGTTGACCAGAAACATGTCGTCGTTGTTGAGTTGTGGGATGAAGCTCAGGGCGCGTTCCAGGCATCGCTGCGCCGCTTCCCACTGGTGGCTGTGGTAGTAGCGCCAGCTTAACCACAGACAGGTGGTGCCGTAGGCGTCGTTCCGGCGCGCCTGCACCGGGGCGGGCAATGCTGGATCCGCGAACAGGTCGTCGAGCATGGCCATCGAGTCGCGTTCAACCCGCGCCACATTTGACATAATGCTTCCCGCTGTCATCCGGTAGGCCCCGAGCGGTTCCTGGACGCAGGCGAAGGTGTAGCCGGCCAGACTGATACGCAGCCACAGATCCCAGTCTTCGACCACCAGGGGGCGGTAGCCGCCAACCCGCTCGACACACTCCCGGCGCATCAGTGGCGCTCCTGACCAGATCGGGTTCAGGACGATCAACTCCTCCAGCGTTCCGTCTGGCAAAAAGGAGACCTTCTCCAATTTCCGGCCGGCCTGGCTGATCATATAGTAGCCGCAGTGTACCAGACCAATCTCCGGTCGGCGCTCGAGCACCTGTACTTGCTGCTCGATTTTGGTTGGCAGCATCAGATCGTCATCGTCGAGGACGTTGATGTATGCGCCCTGCGCGGCCTGTAGGCCGGTGTTGCGCGCGGCAGCGCCGCCCCGATTGGCCTGCCGGATGTAGGTAATCCGGGGGGCAAACGCCGCAGCGACCGCCGGGGTGTCATCGCTGGAACCGTCATCAACCACAATAATCTCGATTGCCGGGTACGTCTGGGTCAACACACTCTCAATGGCCAGACGCAGCAACCCCGAGCGGTTGTAGGTGGGAATAACGACCGA
>Ga0209207_1001552_pt1 | contig 10393 bp, 9 predicted proteins | sample SaghotsprinmetaG_FD_184140 | JGI IMG/M metagenome (GOLD analysis project Ga0209207, IMG submission 184140) | Hot spring microbial communities from South Africa to study Microbial Dark Matter (Phase II) - Sagole hot spring metaG (SPAdes) (version 3) | ecosystem: Environmental > Aquatic > Thermal...
AACTTGATCATCCTTATTTCTCCGCGAACAGCGCCTGGACGAAGGTATTGGCCTCGAAGGGACGCAGGTCGTCGATGCCCTCGCCCACGCCGATAAAGCGGATCGGCAGGCCGAACTGCTTGGCCAGGGCGAAGATCACGCCACCCTTGGCGGTACCGTCCAGCTTGGTCAGGGCCAGGCCGGTGAGATTGACGGTCTGGTTGAATTGCTTGGCCTGATTGATGGCGTTCTGCCCGGTGCCGGCGTCCAGCACCAGCAGCACCTCGTGGGGCGCGGTGTCGTCCAGCTTGCCGATCACCCGGCGGACCTTCTTCAGCTCTTCCATCAGGTTGTCCTTGGTGTGCAGGCGCCCGGCGGTGTCGGCGATCAGCACGTCCACGCCACGGGCCTTGGCCGCCTGCACGGCATCGAAGATCACCGAGGCCGAGTCGGCGCCGGTGTGCTGGGCGATCACCGCAATCTGGTTGCGCTCGCCCCATACCTGCAGCTGCTCCACTGCAGCGGCGCGGAAGGTGTCGCCGGCGGCGAGCATGACCTTCTTGCCATCCTGCTGCAGTTTTTTCGCCAGCTTGCCGATGGTGGTGGTCTTGCCGGCGCCGTTCACGCCGACCACCAGGATCACATAGGGCTGCTTGCCGCTATCGATCTGCAGCGGCTGCTCCACTGGCTTAAGCAGCGCCACCAGCTCGTCCTGCAGGGCCTTGTACAGCGCGCCGCTGTCAGCCAGCTCCTTGCGCGCCACGCGCTTGGTCAGGTTGCCGATAATGGCGGTGGTGGCCTCGACGCCGACGTCGGCCGTCAGCAGGCGGGTTTCCAGATCTTCCAGCAGGTCGTCATCGATGGCCTTCTTGCCCAGAAACAGGCTGGCCATGCCCTCGCCGAGGCTGGCACTGGTCTTGGACAGGCCCTGCTTGAGACGCTCCAGCAGACTGACCGGGCTATCGGCCGGTTTTTCCGGCTCGACCACGGGGGCTGGCGCCACCGGCGGCTCGGGGGGAAGTTCAACATGGGCATGCAGGACTTCGCTGCCGGCATTGATGCGAAAGCGCGAGGGGCGTGGTACGGCGCCGGGCTCAGTACCCTGGGCAGCCGCAGTCGGAGCGCTGACGGGGCTGACCGGGGCAACCGGGGCAACCGGGGCAGGCTCGCTCAGCGGCGCGGGTTTGGCCAGTTCGGCCGGCACTTCGGGGGCAGCGACCGGCGCCGGATTGACCGCCGCGGGAACATCGACCGGCGAGACCACAGGGGTCGCCACAGGTTGCGCCGCAGGCGCGGCAGCCGGCGTAACAGATGGCGCGGGACTGGCAGACGGCGCCTCGGCCTCGGCGGTGCCCGGCTGGGGCTTCTTGCGCAGCCAGCCGAACAGATCCTTTTTTTCCGCCGGCTTGCTTGCGTCAGGAGCCGGGGTCTTGTTGTCGTCGTTGGAACCAAACATGGAGGACGGCTATCTCTATGGGGCGACAGGCCAGGCTCAAGCCCCCGCTCACAGCCGCAGGAAACAGCGGACAAACACGAGCGGTAATAATGGGAGGCTTTGACAGGCGTGGCCGCCAGTAAAACGGATGCGTATCCTAGCACCTCCGCGCCCGCTGCGGCTAAGGCCAAGCGGGACCGTCCGACAGGTCGAGAAACCATGAAGATGATTGTTCAACGTGCCGCCGCGCTTTTACTCGGCACCTTGCTGATGCCGCTCACGGCCCTGGCCGCCGTGCCCCAGGCCACCCATGAATTCACCCTGGACAACGGCCTCAAGGTCATCGTCCGTGAAGATCACCGCGCCCCGGTGGTGGTTTCCCAGCTCTGGTACAAGGTCGGCTCCAGCTACGAAACCGCCGGCTCCACCGGCCTGTCCCACGCCCTGGAACATATGATGTTCAAGGGCAGCGACAAGCTCGAACCCGGCGAGTCCTCGCGCATCCTGCGCGAGCTGGGCGCCGAGGAAAATGCCTTTACCAGCGATGATTACACCGCCTATTACCAAGTGCTGGCCCGCGACCGCCTGGCCGTGGCCCTGGAGCTGGAGGCCGATCGCCTGGCCAGCCTGAAACTGCCCGCCGAGGAGTTCACCAAGGAAATCGAGGTGATCAAGGAGGAGCGGCGCCTGCGCACCGACGACCGTCCCGGCTCCCTGGCCTACGAGCGTTTCAAGGCCATGGCCTACCCGGCCAGCGGCTACCGCAACCCCACCATCGGCTGGATGCACGACCTCGAACGCATGACGGTGGACGACCTGCGCGCCTGGTACCAGGCCTGGTACGCACCGAACAACGCCACCCTGGTGGTGGTCGGCGATGTCGGCGCCGCCGAGGTGAAGATCCTCGCCGAGCGCTTCTTCGGCGCCATACCGCGCCGCGAGGTGCCCCCGGCGAAACTGCCCAGGGAGCTGGACGCCCCCGGCGAGCGGCGCACCAGCCTGTACCTCAAGACCCAGCTGCCCAGCCTGATGATGGGCTTCAACGTGCCCGGCCTGGCCACCGCCAGCGAACCGCGCCAGGTGCATGCCCTGCGCCTGATCGCCGCGTTGCTCGATGGTGGCTACAGCGCCCGCCTGGCCAGCCGCCTGGAGCGCGGCGAGGAACTGGTGAGCGGCGCCAGCGCCTGGTACAACGGCTACAACCGTGGCGACAGCCTGTTTGTGCTGTCCGCCACCCCCAACGTGCAGCAGAGCAAGACCCTGGAGCAGGTGGAGGCCGGACTCTGGCGCGAGCTGGAAGACTTGAAGAACGCCCCACCCTCCGCCGAGGAACTGGCCCGGGTGCGCGCCCAGGTGATCGCCGGCCTGGTCTATGAGCGCGATTCCATCACCAGCCAGGCCACCGCCATCGGCCAGCTGGAGACCGTCGGCCTGTCCTGGCGGCTGATCGATCAGGAACTGGCCGAACTGGAAGCGGTAACCCCCGCCGATATCCAGCAGGCCGCCCGCACCTTCTTTGTCCGCGACCGTCTGAGCGTCGCCCATGTACTGCCCGAGGAGTCGCGCCATGAGTGAGCGCAATGGCCTGCGCTACGCCCTGCTGGGCCTGGCGCTGCTGGTTTTGCTGGCCATCCTGTATTCCGCCAGCCAGCGCAGCCCCGAGCCTGCGTCGGCCGAACAGGCGACAACCCGACCCGTCATCGAATCCCTGAACGAGCTGGATACTGCCGCACCCCAGCGCCGCCCGCTGGATATCCAGACCTGGCGCACCAACGAAGGCGCCAAGGTGCTGTTCGTGGAGGCCCGCGAGCTGCCGATGTTCGACCTGCGCCTGACCTTCGCCGCCGGCAGCAGCCATGACCAGGGCATTCCCGGCCTGGCCATGCTGACCAATGCCATGCTCAACGAGGGCGTACCCGGCAAGGACGTCAGCGCCATCGCCGCCGGCTTCGAAGACCTCGGTGCCAGCTTCGGCAACGGTGCCTACCGCGACATGGCGGTGGTAAGCCTGCGCAGCCTAAGCGCGGCCGAGCAGCGTGAACCGGCCCTGGCCCTGTTCAACCAGGTACTGGGCCAGCCGACCTTCCCCGAAGAGTCCCTGGCGCGGATCAAGAACCAGCTGCTGGCCGGTTTCGAGCAACAGAAGCAGAACCCCGGCAAGCTGGCCAACCTTGAGCTGTTCCAGCGCCTGTATGGCGAGCATGCCTATGGTCATCCCAGCGAAGGCACTGCCGAGTCCATCCCGGGCATCGACCGCGAGCAACTGCAGGCCTTCCACGCCCGCGCCTATGCCGCCGGCAATGCGGTGATCGCCCTGGTGGGCGACCTCTCCCGCAGCGAAGCCGAGGCCCTCACCGCCGCGGTGTCCGCTGCCCTGCCGGCCGGGCCGGCGCTGCCACGGATCGCCCAGCCCGAGGTGCCGGTGCCCGGCCCCAGCCATATCGAGTTCCCGTCCAACCAGACCCATCTGCTGATCGCCCAGCTGGGTATCGACCGCCGCGACCCGGACTATGCCGCCCTCTACCTGGGCAACCAGATGTTCGGTGGCGGCGGTTTCGGCACCCGCCTGATGGAAGAGGTGCGCGAGAAACGCGGCCTGACCTATGGCATCTACTCCGGCTTTACCGCCATGCAGGCCCGCGGCCCCTTCCTGATCAGCCTGCAGACCCGCGCCGACCAGAGCGCCGGTACCCTGCAACTGATCAAGGACATGCTCCGCGACTACCTGAGCGACGGCCCCACCGAAGCCGAACTGCAGCGCGCCAAGCGCGAACTGGCCGGCAGCTTCCCGCTGTCCACCGCAAGCAACGCCGCCATCGTCGGCCAGCTCGGCTCCATGGGTTTCTACGACCTGCCGCTGAGCTATCTGGAAGACTTTATGGCCGAGGTCCAGGCCCTGAGCCTGGAACAGGTCAAGGACGCCCTCAATCGCCACCTAGACCCCGAGGCCCTGGTGGTGGTCACGGCCGGACCTACGGTGGAACAGAAGGAACTGCCGCCGCCCAGCGACACACCACGCCAACAGCCCAGCGGGGTGCCGCACTGATGGCCGGCCGCTCCCCATCAAAGCCAGCCGCCAAGTCCCATCGAGGCCAGGGCCAGCTGCGCATTATCGGCGGCCTGTGGCGTTCGCGGCGCTTCGCCTTCCCCGACGGCCCGGGCCTGCGCCCGACCCCGGACCGGGTGCGCGAAACCCTGTTCAACTGGCTGGCGCCCTATATCGAGGGCGCCCATGTCCTCGATCCCTTCGCCGGCAGCGGCGCCCTGCTGCTTGAAGCCCTGTCCCGTGGCGCCGCCAGCGGCCTGGCCTGCGACCTTAATCCGGCGTCGGTGAGCGCATTGCGCGGGCATCTGGCGACCCTGCAGTGCAACAACGGCGAGATCCAGCTGGGCGATGCCCTGCAACTGCTGGCCCAGCCAGCGCCGCGACATTTCGATATCGTCCTGCTCGACCCGCCCTTCCATCAGGACCTGCTGCTCGGCGCCTGCCAGCTGCTGGAGCAACAGGGCTGGCTGGCCGACGACGCCTGGGTCTATACCGAAAGCGAGCAGTCGCCCTCCAGCCTCGGCCTGCCCGGCAACTGGCGCCTGCACCGCGAGAAGCACACCGGCCAGGTGCATTACGCGCTATGGCAACGCGGGTGAAAGACTTTATCTATACCCACCTGCCCTACCTGCTGCTGATCGCACTGGCCTTGCCGGTGCTGCTCAGTCAGCAGGAAATTGCCCTGCACCTGTCACGTTCGATACCGCAGAATCCCAACATGGGCATCGTCATCGGTCTGACCAACCAGCGCATCGCCGCCCTGCTGGTACTGACCTGGTGCGCCTGGCGCATACTGCGCAAGCGACGGCGCTGAACATAGCGTGATTACTGTAACCGGCAGGAGGCGATGACGTAGGGTGGATGTCGCTCTTCACATCCACCATGACGGCGTGAGCGGTGGATAAATAAAGCGCCAGCTACGCGCTCCGATCCACCCTACAGGACATATCCATGACGCCATTCCAACCCGCCTGGTGGCTGCCCGGCCCCCATCTGCAGACCCTGTGGAGTCCCCTGTGCCGCAGGCCGCCAAAGCTTGAGCGCACACGCGAACGGCTATGGCTGGAAGATGGCGACTTTCTCGACCTGGACTGGCACGGCCCGCATCAGGCCGAGGCGCCGCTGGTGCTGGTGCTGCATGGCCTAACCGGCTCATCCGACTCGCTCTATGTGCTGGGCCTGCAACAGCAGCTGGCGGCCCAGGGCTGGGCCAGCGTGGCGCTGAACTGGCGCGGCTGCTCCGGCGAGCCGAACCTGCTGGCGCGCGGTTACCACTCCGGCGCCAGTGAGGATCTGGCGGAAACCATCCGCCATCTGCGCGCCCAGCGGCCGATGGCGCCGCTCTATGCCGTGGGCTATTCCCTGGGCGGCAATGTGCTGCTCAAGTACCTGGGCGAAAGCGGCGCGGGCAGCCAGCTGCAGGGCGCGGCGGCGGTATCGGTACCGTTTCGCCTAGACCAGTGCGCCGACCGTATCGGCCTGGGCTTTTCCAGGGTCTATCAGCGCCACTTTATGCGCGAGATGGTCGCCTATGTGAAGGATAAGCAGCGCCTGTTCGCCCACCAGGGCATGGCCGACCGGCTCAGCACCCTGGAAAAGCTCGGGCCGCTCGACAATATGCGCACCTTCTGGGATTTCGACGGGCGCATCACCGCGCCGCTGCACGGTTACGCCGATGCCGATGACTACTACCGGCGCGCCTCCAGCCGCTATTTTCTGGGCCGGATCGAGACCCCGACGTTGATGATCCAGGCCGCCGACGACCCCTTTGTCTTTCGCCATAGCCTGCCCGAGGCCCATGAGCTCTCGCCCAGCATCGAGTTCGAGCTGCACGCCCATGGCGGCCATGTGGGTTTTGTCGAGGGCAGCCTGGGTAAGCCGGGCTATTACCTGGAGCGGCGCATTCCGCAGTGGCTGGCCCAGCAGCTCAACCCGTAGCCCGGATAAGCGCAGCGCAATCCGGGAGCGAAAACCCGGATTGCGCCAAGGCTTATCCGGGCTACCGGCTGTACAAAGCGACACCCATCCTACGCCAGACTCAACTCAAATCACCTGCTCCAGCGGCACATGCAGCCTGGCGTATAGCGCCTCCACTGCCTCCCGCGCTTGCGGGGCCGTATAGCCACCCTCCAGGGCCAGCACCTGATAGATGCCGCGGCGCAGCATTTCTTCGCTGAGGTCGCCAGGGTTGCCACGGGTGGTGCAGAGAAAGCGCACCCAGGAGGTCATGATGATCCAGCTGTTAAGGGTCAGCGCCTCGATCTGCGCGGCATCCATCAGCAGGATGCCGGCCTCGACAAAGCCCTGGTAAATATCCTGCGCCTGCACCAGACAGCGCTGGGCGAACAGGCGGTAGCGCGCAGCCAGCTCGGCATCGCTTTCCAACAGGTGCTCCAGATCGCGATGCAGGAAGCGGTAGTGCCACATGGCCGCCAGCAGCGCCTCCAGATAGAAGGTCTTGTCCGCCACCGTCAGGGCGCGGCCCTCGGGGCGGCGCAGGAAGGTGTCCACCTGGGTTTCATACTGGGCAAACAGCTCGGCGATGATCGCCTGCTTGTTGCGGAAGTGGTAGTACAGGTTGCCCGGCGAAATCCCCAGGTGTGCGGCGATATGGTTGGTGGTGACACTGCGCTCGCCCTGGGTGTTGAACAGCTCAAGGCTGGCCTGGACGATGCGGTCGCGGGTCTTGGGGGCGGCCATGGGATGAGTCTCGATAAAAAAGCCCGGCAAAGGTACAACCAGAAAAGCCTTGGGTGTTATCGGAAATCGCCCACGCAACATGCGCTAACAGGCTGTTGAAAAACTATCTGCGTTGGCAATCCAGCGTTGAAAACGGCCTCAAAATGCTCATTTACAACTCGTAAACTCCGCTTTCTCGGCCGTTTTCGCCTTGTCTTGCCGGCCTCGCCTACGTTTTTCAACAGCCTGCTAACTTTTCGTTGGGCTGCGTTCGTCGCCTGGGCGGGTGATGCTATTTGACAGATTAGAGCAATTACTCTAAAAATCCAGCACACCTTTTCCGCAGCGCCGTCCGATCACTGGCGCCGTTGCACGGCTGGACACCCGAGGAGCCGCCCCATGGTCGCCAACGTCGCCGCTTTTGATACAAGCCTGGAACAGAGCCTGCAGCACAGCCAACAACAGCTTGGCCAGTTGCAGCAAAGCTTCAACCTGCAGCGCCAGGCCTTCCGCGCCAACCCCATGCCCTCGGCCGAGCAGCGCATCCAGTGGCTCAAGGCCCTGCACCAGCTGCTGGTGGCGGAACAGGGCGCGCTGATCGACGCCATCAACCGCGACTTCAGCAACCGCAGCGCCGACGAGACCCTGCTGGCCGAGCTGATGCCCAGCCTGCATGGCATCCACTATGCGAGCAAACGCATCAAGAAATGGATGAAACCTTCGCGACGCAGCGTCGGCCTGCAGTTTATGCCGGCCCAGGCCAAGGTCATCTACCAACCCCTGGGCGTGGTCGGGGTGATCGTGCCGTGGAACTACCCGCTGTTTCTCGCCATGGGCCCGCTGACCGGCGCCCTGGCCGCCGGCAACCGGGTGATGATCAAGATGAGCGAATCCACCCCAGCCACCTCGCAGCTGGTCAAGGACCTGCTGGCTCGGGTCTTCCCCGAGGATCTGGTCAGCGTGGTGCTGGGCGAGGCGGAAGTGGGCATGGCCTTCTCCAAGCTGCCCTTCGATCACCTGCTGTTTACCGGCGCCACCAGCATCGGCAAGCATGTGATGCGCGCGGCGGCCGACAACCTGACCCCGGTGACCCTGGAGCTGGGCGGCAAGTCGCCGGCTATTGTCTCCGCCGATGTCCCTCTGAGTGACGCCGCCGAGCGCATCGCCTTCGGCAAGACCCTCAACGCCGGGCAGACCTGTGTGGCGCCGGACTATGTGCTGGTGCCCAGGGATCGCGTGGACGGCTTTGTCGAGGCCTACCGCCAGGTGGTACAGAGCTTTTACCCGACCCTGGCCGACAACCCGGACTACACCGCCATCATCAACGAGCGTCAGTTGCAGCGCCTGAACGGCTACCTGCAGGACGCCGAAAGCAAGGGCGCGCGCATTATCCCGCTGTTCCCCGAAACCCAGGGCCGGCGCATGCCCCAGGCCCTGCTGCTGAATGTGACGGACGAGATGAAGGTGATGCAGGACGAGATCTTCGGCCCGCTGCTGCCGATCATCCCCTACGACCGGCTGGAAGATGCCTTCGCCTTTATCAATGAACGCGACCGCCCCCTGGCGCTGTACTACTTCGGCTACGACAAGAACGAGCAGCAGCGTGTGCTGCACGAGACCCATTCGGGCGGCGTATGCCTGAACGACACCCTGCTGCATGTGGCCCAGGACGATATGCCCTTCGGCGGCGTCGGCCCCTCGGGCATGGGCCACTACCATGGCCACGAGGGCTTCCTGACCTTTAGCAAGGCCAAGGGCGTGTTTATCAAGCAGCGCCTGAACGCCGCCAAACTGATCTACCCGCCCTACGGCAAGGCGCTGCAGAAGCTGGTGTACAAGCTGTTCGTGCGTTAGGCCTTTGCTCTGAAGAGCTCCCCCGACATCCAGACGCCGCGCTGTCGCGCAGCAGACTGTGTAGGAGCCAGCTTGCTGGCGATGCTTTTGCTCTGCCGGGATCGCCAGCAAGCTGGCTCCTACATAAACCCGTACTGGTGATAACAACAATGCACAACACCACGTTTGATTCGCCCCAACTGTCACGACGCAGCCTGCTTAAGGTCGGCCTGCTGGGCAGTGCCCTACTGGGAACCGCCGGCCTGACCGCCACCCTCAGCGGCTGCTCGGCCAGTACGCCCAAGGCCGGTTTTGCCGTGCTGCGCGAATCCGACCTGCCCTTTCTGCAGGCCCTGATCCCGGTGCTGCTGGAAGGCGCGGTGAAACCGGCGCAGATGCCAGCAGCGGTCAGCGCCACCCTCGAAAACCTGGACTACAGCCTCAATCACCTGTCGCCGGAAATGCGGGGGCTGACCGTGCAGCTGTTCGACGTGCTGGCCCTGCCCATTACCCGCGGCCCGCTGACCGGTGTCTGGGGCAGCTGGCAGAACGCCGCGAAGTTGGATGTGCAGCAGTTCCTGCAGCGCTGGCAAACCAGCTCTTTTGATCTGCTGAAAATGGGCCACGCCTCGCTGCTGCAACTGGTGATGATGGCCTGGTATAGCCGGCCCGAATCCTGGGCCCATTGCGGCTACCCCGGCCCACCGACAGTCTGATGAGCGTCCATCCGTAGGGTGCGCCGTGCGCACCGCAAACGCGTCGCGCCTCGGTGCGCACGGCGCACCCTACCTGGCCGGCTCAGCCTTGAATGCAGCGCAATTACAAGAAAGAGAGTCCGCAATGCCTGTACCGGATAGCTTTAAAGAGGGCCTGGCCCGTGGCTGGAAAACCTATAACGGCTCACGCCTGGAGTCCGATCTGACCCTGGAAGCCGATGTCGCCATCGTCGGCAGCGGCGCCGGTGGCGGCACCACGGCGGAGATTCTCAGCGCCGCCGGCTACAAGGTGCTGCTGATCGAGGAAGGCCCGCTCAAGACCAGCGACGACTTCAAGATGCTGGAGGACAAGGCCTACGCCGAGCTCTATCAGGAAGGCATCGGCCGCATGAGCAAGGATGGCGCCATCACCATCATGCAGGGCCGCGCCGTGGGCGGCACCACCTTGATCAACTGGACGTCGAGCTTTCGCACCCCCGCCCCGACCCTGGAACACTGGGCCAGAGAACATGGTGTGCAGGGCCATAGCCCCGAGGAGATGGCGCCCTGGTTCGAGCAAATGGAACAGCGCCTGGGCGTCGCGCCCTGGGCCGTGCCGCCGAACGCCAACAACGCGGTGATCAGCCGCGGCTGCGAACAGCTCGGCTACAGCTGGCAGGTGATCCCGCGCAACGTGCGCGGCTGCTGGAACCTGGGCTACTGCGG
>Ga0209207_1001556_pt1 | contig 10378 bp, 12 predicted proteins | sample SaghotsprinmetaG_FD_184140 | JGI IMG/M metagenome (GOLD analysis project Ga0209207, IMG submission 184140) | Hot spring microbial communities from South Africa to study Microbial Dark Matter (Phase II) - Sagole hot spring metaG (SPAdes) (version 3) | ecosystem: Environmental > Aquatic > Thermal...
CGCCTTGGCGACATCGGCGGCGCTCAGGTCGAGGCCATCTTCGGAATACAGCGCCTTGGCGACATCGGCGGCGCTCAGGTCGAGGCCATCTTCGGAATACAGCACCTTGGCGACCTTTTCGGCGCTCAGGTCGAGGCCATCTTCGGAATACAGCACATCGACAATATCGTACTTGTCCATATCAAAGTTGCGCCGCAAAACATCAACAACATCCTCTGGAGTCGCTTCGTAAAAGAGTTTTGCGGTGTCGTAATACGCCGAAACGGCCGCATTAAACCCGACAATAGGAATCATCGCCTTAATCGTTTCATCGGATTCAAGATCGGCACCCTCGCCGTGCAACACTTCTGCGACGTATTGGGCCGGCAAATTTAGGCCATCATCAGAGTACAGCACTTCCGCAAGCTCTTTAGCACTTAACTCTAAATTGCTGGAGTACGGTGTTCTATAACCGCTGCTGCGCGCTTCCCCGGAAAGCACCATCGCAACTTTCTCGGCGCTTAAATTCAAACCCTCTTCCGAATGCAATGCCACAGCAACTTCTTTGGCGCTCAAATTCAAGCCCTCCTCGGAATACAGCGCCTGCGCAATTTCGTCGGCTTCGAGGTAAAGGCCATTTTTGAGCGCTTTAGCGGTTTGTGCGGCGTCCAAATTCAGGCCATCCCGGGAATACAGCACATTGGCGACATCGGCTGAACCCATCTTCAGACGCAAGCGCGTCGATAATGATTTCCAGGCGATCATCATCGCGCTCAAACTCAATTTCATCTAACAACCGGGTAACGGCCGCTTCCACGTCCGTTGGCCTGCCGTCTTCATCAATGCCAATATCCTTTTTGATCTTATCTACCAGATTACGTACGCTTGCTTCCATTTCTGTTCCTTTCTGAATAGTCTCAATCATGATTGATGCTTCTGATGTAATTCAGCGTTCCAGATCAGCTTCCTTCGGACGGGTGCGGGTGGGGGCGGAAGAAGTGGGTTCGATGTCGGCCTCTTTTGGAATTATCGGGTCATCTGTCGGACCAAAAGTTTTATTGTGCGCATGAGCCTCGTATCCAGCGACCTCCTCAGCGATTTGAATCGCTTCCTTAGTCCACTTGCCACCCGGAGGCGTCCAACTAACAGCTGATGCGATCTCGGCGAAATGATTCCAGCCACGCCCGGTGGGATCCTCGTATCCATAGGCACGCATCTCTTCAGCCAGGACGGCATCTGACTTGCGCTCATGGTAGTCATTTTCGATGTCTATGACATTTGCTAATCCCACATCGTTGATAAGCGTGCCTTCCATGGTGCGGAAGGTGGTGATCCTGCCATCCTCGTCATGAAGACCAACCGCCACTCCCTCATGAAATCCCAAGTGGCTCAAGACGCCTGATTGCAGAGATTTATGAGCGCCATAGCCATGCTCGTTATACAACTCCCCGGATTTGAGCGCGGAGACAGCCTCCCCGAGGGACAGTTCTGTTACAACATGTTCGTACGGTCCGCTAAATGCCTTCTCAGCATCCGCTCTAAGCTCGGGGGTGCCACCATCCAGGCAGTGATAACTGCCACCACTACGGCACAAAATAAAAGTGAGCGGGTGTCCTTCGTGGTCCTGGTAAGCGGCGTCAATATTCTTGATTGCGTTCAATTCTGCTTCATTCATCTTCAGATCTCCAATTTTCATTTCAGTTCCTTTCTAAAGAAGTGATTCTGGGTGTTACTACATTAGGTAAGGCATTAAGCGGAATCGGGGCTAATGTCGCCATCCTTTGACGCTGCTGTGTGTGGTGGTGCCGGTATCGGCTTGTCACATACGCGGCGCATTGCCGCAATAACTGTCGCCGCAGACACCCCAAGATCAGGAGAGAGAATTTGGGCGATTTCGGATTGCGAATACCCAAGATGCTGTAAACGCTGTATCTCAGCAAGAAGCTTCGCTACAGCCTCAGTAACAATATCCGTCTTCGACTTGAGCTTTGGCTGTATAGCATTCAGCTTTGATCTGATCATCTCGATTTTCTGGCTTGAGATTTCATTAAATTCTTTTTGCGAAGACATTGCGTTCTCCAATGATGTTGTTGATGAGTACAATTTACCGGCATGGGCGATTGCGCGCACCTGTAATTTGTTCCGTCTCCGGGATCAACACCTAAAACATCAGCGTTCCAGGTCGGCTTCCTTGCGCCGAGTCCGAACCTGCGCGGCGGGCAGATATTCGGCGTACTCAGGCGGAGGCCGGAAGCCTTCCGGATACGGAGCATCCAGGCCGTTCAAGCGGACGTGATCCGGCAGATTCTCCTTGCCGTATTTCTGCTCCCATCGCTCCCAGTGCTCTTTGAGCTCTTTTCGGAAGCCTGCCTGACGTGCGAGGTCATACAGCTGCTGGCGCTGATCGGTCCGCAGATGAAAATCTCCAAAATGCGTCAGGACTTTATGGGATCCGTCCATATTCGCGCGAGCAGTAACACGGATGTATTCCTCCTGTTGCTCTGGTGTGATTGGAAGACCCCAGACGTATTTCGGATCAAACGGCGAGGTTTTCATCTGCCGCGTCATGGTTTCGATTTGTTCTTTCGTATAAGGCATGGCACTCTCCTTAGCGTTCAAGTTCAGGTTCGCGTTTGCGAGGCAACGGTGGCAGGCCGGACTTCTCGCGGAACTTCTCGATATCCGGCAGTTCAGGCTCAAGCTTCTTCTCTTCCTGCTGAGCTTCAGCTTCAAGAGACTGCCCTTGTTTCTCGACTTCTTGCGTGCTGCGGGCACGAATGACATCTCCCGTAGTCCTGTAAGCCGGACCGAAGATCTGCTTCATCTCGGCCGGTAGATCGTCGCGAGTACGCATTACACGGTCATCGCGCACCAGCACAATCTCGATAAGCTTGTTGGTGATCTTCCCGTCTTCGACCAGACCTTGGTTCTCTTTGGCGAGCTTAGCGATTTGCTCGGCATTAAGTCCGCCGTCATCCTTCGAGATATCGACCTGCGCCAGGATCGGCAGGACATCGACCGGCAGCTCGCGCATCTCGGCATTGGCTCGCCAGACGCGATCGCCAGGCAGGACAATAGTCTCGCTGGTGGTCGCTTCGATACCAGGGACCAATTTGCTCTCCAGCGTCTTCAGCGTGTGCGGATCGGCGCGCAATGTCATCGGCCCATTGAGCGCAGCAACGGCTCGATCAAGGGTTTCACCTTCGATACCATTGGCAATCATGGGAATGCGGGCGAGAATCGGCTTTGGTTGTTGCTCCTGGCCGCGCTTGTGGCACTGCAAGACTTCCGGCTCGGTATTCTGGATCCGGTAGCCCAGGCGACCGGCGATTTCGGCAGCGCGACGTTTGAAGGCCAGATCGCCAGTCAGCATCAACCCTTTGTCCATGTCGAACTTCTGGGCTGCGATCTTCAACGCGGCTTCGATATCGCGATCATCCATACGCCTGACATCTAGCCGAGCGCCGGTATCGGTCACCGCCAGCATCATGCCGCGCATGTAATCAACCTTGCCGTCCCCGGTCGGGTTCGGCACAAGTTCTGTGACTACGGCGTTCGGCGGAGGAGTACGGAGATATCCGTCCAGTGCAGGTTCAGACCTCTTCGCCTCTTCGATCAATGAGTCGATGGTCTTGTCTTCAGGATGCAGCTGCTTTTTTTCCTGGAGCCAGTCCAACCAGGACTTCGGCATGGCCAGATCGAGCTTTCTGGCGGCGGCATCCTTCTCGACCATGTGTCGTTCGGCCATGGCAGCCATCTCTGCTGCCACGATAGATCCAATCTGATCTTCAGTACGACCTTCCGAACGAAGGCGATCAATGGTTTCGGCGCGCTTGAGCTCCATTTCCGAGCGCATCGCCATCCACTTCGTATCGAATTCCTTGTCATGCTCGGCCAGTGCTTCGTTTCTGGCTTCGCGATCAGGCGCGGTTTCTTTCTCGTACGCCTCGATCAGCTCGATGCGCTTGATCTGTTCATCCGTCAGGATGTTCGTTTCGGTCACCTCAACCTGCTTGTCCATCTACGCTCTCCAAAAAAAGAAGCCTCCACCGTATAAGGATGGAGGCGGAAGAGAGAAAAAGGCGCAATGGACTATGCGCCCGAGTAGTAGCACTGAATGCTTGGAATGGTCAGCACATCGGCGATTCGGTTGTTTTCGCGCACGCTCCTCATGACCAGGGCCACTCTCATGCGATCATCGTCCTCGTATTCGACCTTCCACTTGCCTTGCTGCTGCATGATGGGTTTCGTGGCATCAAGCCTCTCACGGCGGGTCGAAACAAGCATTTCACCTTCAGGCGTGAGTACTCCGTAACCAACCTTGAGGACGTAACCTGCCCACGCTTCCGTTGTGGATCCGCAAGAGCCAAAATTGACGGTTGAACCGGAATCGCCATAAACCACTTGCGGCGCGCAGGCGGCAGTCGAAATACTGCCAGGAATACCACCGGGATACTCACCAAACGGGACGAGCTTCCCGACCGAATCCGGGATCACCCATCCTGTCGGCGTCAAGAAGGCCACTTGCGTAGCATCGTTCGGATGATGCGCAGCAATGAACCAAGCGCCAGGGCGACCAGTATCAGCCCCTGACGCGGAAGCCGATACCGACAAAACAGCCATTTCGCCAGAACAGTGAACCGACCCATTACCTGAGACCTGCGCGTGCGCCAAAAAGGGGAGGGAAGCAAGAAGAGCGAGTAGCTTCAGCTTATGCATATTCCGCTTCCCCGGTTTTGGTTTCTTCTCCGGCAATCTTCCGCAGGACAGCCATCTGTTTCTCCGAGAACCAGGTGTCGTCGCCATACTTTTTGAGACGCTCTTCCTGATCGGCAACAAACTTCTTCGCAAAATCGCTCTTTGCACGCCCCTTCGCGGTCTTCAAGAGGTCGCGCACTTCGTTGATATCAACATCGGCTTTTTCCATTTGTTCATCCTTTCCTTAATCGCGATAAGCCGGCAGGACGACCGACTTATTGACGATCACGTTGAACGTGTAACCAGGACGAATCGTCAAGGTCGGCGAAATGTTCATGTTCTTTTCGAGAACCTTCGACCCGGCCTGATTCAGACTGTTGGCGGCAGCACCGGCAGCTTGCTGAGACGCGGATGGCGAGTTATTGACGCTGCTGTTTTGCGGTTGCGACAGCTGCACGCCAACACCAAGCATCGAGACCATCAAAGCCGATCCCCAGATGCGGAAGAAATGTCTATCAACCTGATCATTGAAGCCGGCCTGACCAAGACCATCAGCACCCGACATGCCACGCAGGTTTACACGGTTGCCATTCGGCATGATCATCTCGTCCCAGGCAACCAGCACGCGGTCCTGACCGTAGGCAACTTGCGACGAATACCGGCCAATGATTCGTGTTCCTTGCGGCACGATCAGCGTCGATTCATCAAACGTGTCGTAAATCGACTGACGAACCTGCGCAGTAATGATGCCGGGGAGATCGCTGTTGATCCCGGTCAGCATCACCGCGGGGATGATCGAACCGGCAGCAAGCTCGTGTCGCCCCATGCGCGGCTTGACAGTTTCCGGCAAATATCCGGCTTCGGCGGCCTCTTTCAGAAACTCCCGGTTGCGCAGCTGCGCGGCAACGTTCGGATCTCCGCCGGTAGCGAGTAGTCCGGCTTGAGACCCGGCCGCAGGGTTAGCGCCAGTAGCAAGCATTGCCGGAACCTGACCGGCTGCCGCATTGGCGTGTGCTGCATTCCGGATTCCTGCCAGGCGCGCAAGCGGATTCGTGTTCATGTCCTCACCGCTTACGACAGGGCGGATTCCGCCACCACCGGACGAGACGCCGCCATTCTTGGCAAGATCGGCCGTCAATGCAGCGTCGGCGGCGAGGATCTTGCCTTGAATGCGTTCATATTTCTTCTTCTCAAGCCAGGTCTCATGTTGCTCGCGTGGGGACATCTGGGCCTGGGCGTTTGGCCCACCAGAGATCGTTGCGGTTGCTGGAGTCTGACCTTGACCTCTTACTTGCAACCCCCCATCCGAGGACGAGGCGTCTTGAGCTTGCTCAGCCTGACGCCTGGCCTCAACCTCAGCAGCGATCTTCGCAACATTTACTGCCTGGCTTTGCCCAGGCATATCCAACGCATCAGTTGATTTGCTTGAGCTCTGATTAATGCCGCTCGGACCCGCATTCATAATACCGATACCAACAACGAATACGAGTGCAGTACCGATCAGCGCAGCGATTCCTAACCCTTTCGCGGAAACCCCGACACGATTGATCGCAGAGGTGCTTTTGATTGCAACCGGAGCATCAATGTCGTCAACAACGTCGGCTTTCTTTTCGTCAGCCATGGCTATCTCCTTTATCGACGCTCGCACGTCACAGTCGATTGATCGCGACCGACACCGAGCAACATGCGGAACTGCGCGGGTTTGCCATCGATGATGTAGTAGTCGCCCTTGACGCGCATGTTCACCAGCTCGGTTTGATCGCCGCGCATTGCAAAGATGGCCGGCGCATCCTTCGCCTTCATGCCAGTAGGCATTTGCAGGTAGGTATGCGTTTCCGTCGCGAAGACGCGGGCGGGTAGAAGATCCTCATTGCCGCGGCAGCGGAAATTGAAGTCGAGCTTGGCCGGATCGAAGCCAGACTTGAACGACGCAATGATTTCCTGATCGCGCTTGGCCTTGGCCGCTTCGGCGGCCAGTCGAGCGGATTCAGCGGCAGCGATGGCGGATTGCTCTTGCCGCATCATCCCGGCCGGATCGTAGAACGAGACGATCGGCACGTACTTTTCCTTGTCGGCGACCAGGTGCATGTAATACACGCGACCTGCGTCAGTCGTCACGACCATGTTGGTGCTGATCGCAGCCTGAGTCGGCTTGGCCACGATAACCGGTTTGTTGCCGGCGGTCGATTGCTGCGCCAGCCAGCGCACCGTGTCTCCGAGCGACAAAGACGTGATGGCCTCGCCCGGCTGCAAGATGATCGTGCAGACGTGCAGGGGGGCGCAGGAGATGACCGGGCGTGAGTAGCCGTAGGGATACTCGATGGAACCGTTGTCGCCAACCAGGGCCTCAGCAACGCCGGTACGCTCCCATTCACGCAAAGCCGCGATGCGCTTTTGCTCGGCAGGCGGCAGATGCCTTACTGCCGTCCGGGCTTCCGGAATCGCCGTAGCAACGCCGGGAACCGGGGCAGGATTCGAGGGGAGCGCCGATTGCGTGGGGGGTTGTACCGGGACTGGGGCCGCAACAGGGGCGGGATTTGCAGTCGAGATCTGGACCGGGGCTGTCGTTGTCGCAGAAGTTGCAGGGGTAGCAGGGGCAGCTTCAGTAACACGAACGATCCGTGACTGAGCTTGTGCTGTAGTAGCAAAAACAACAGCAATGGCGGAAATGAGTGCAGCGCGCTTCATTATTCGATCTCCTTAGTCCAAGACATATCTTTCACGTACAGTCCGAAGGGGTTCCAGAGGGCCACCCCGGGTTTGTTTGCAAGCTCGTCAGATTGAGCGACAGTCACAAGCGCTTTCCAGCGTTCTTTACGTGCCGTCTGTCCATTCCTGGTCCGCGTTTCGCTCCAGGTGATCTGATAACTCTCAGCCGACTGCGGCAGCACCGACAAGATCTCGACCGATACCGTTTCATCACTACCGAATGGTGAATGATCTCTGTACCAGGTATTAAGATATTCGGCAGTCATACGGCCAGACATGGCGTAGACCTTGTCAATCATGATCTGCTGCGCGTGCGAATCGCTGCTAACAGAACGAGCATTCGCAATCCAGTTAGCCATCTGCGCGATGATGATTCGCTGGTCGGCTTTGGATTTGCTCATCGAGGCCGGACGTGCAACGGCTACCGGCGACCCGAGTTGATCCACGGCAACAACGAAGGGCTGAATCTTCGACTGCGCACCGACGTACGCGATGCCTGCACAAGCGATGCCGGCAACAGCAATTGATGCCATTGCTACCACCCGCCAGTTTCTTGCGCGAGTAATCAAATCACCGTAGCGCTCGTCCCACTCTCGACGAGCATTCAGGTATGGATTTGCAATCGGCGCATTCGTCAAGCGATCGCGCTGTTTCTCTTCAGGTTTTGATGTTGGCATTTAATTAGCCTTCCTTTCTGTTGTTCGATAGCTAGTAAGGCAGTAGGCGGAAAAATCCTCTATCGTTCAACTCCAGACTCGCGACAATGGTTAAGAATCTCCCAGATATCCTGCCGTTGCGACGCCTCACCGGGCGGCTGAGCGGTAGCGATGTAGTCACATACCGCTTTCGCTCCGGAGGCGTATAGATCGCGGGCATCGGCCCCGACTGAAGATCCCGGGGGCGGAATAGCCACCTTCGCGCCGCATTCGGTTGCAGCATCCAGCGCCTTCTTGATGGCCTGCGATGCCAATTTGCCGTTTCTGATACCAATGTCGTAATCGGCGGCAATGACGAAATCCGGAAAATTCGCGGTATGGCCGTTTTCAGAAAGCCACTTCGCGACGTTGCCGATATTTCCTGACGAGATTGCGGCAATGGGATAGCCGGCGCCGGACTCATAAATCGCCAGCGCCGTCGCTACCCCTTCGCATACAACCAGGGGACGATCCTTGAGAGCTTTACCACCATCAAGTGACTGAATCCATTTATCGATAGACGGCCTATCGCTCTCAAGTAGCGGCGACAGCGGGATTGGCACAAAACTATCGGCCAAACGAGAACCGGGGATGATTAGCTTGTCCGTCCCGAGTTGCGGGGTTGCACACAGACGCTGGCCACCAGCAACCTCGATTTTTTCGCCATCCACCGGGCGAAGCAGCGGCACAATGAGGTCGCCGAGATATGGGCTGTCGAATGGCGGAGCCAGACGCAGGTCTGTCCCTTGCAGGGTTACCCCGCTTTTTGTGAGATGGCGATGATCTGATGGCGCCGGTTCGCCTTGTTTCCACCAGCCAACAATCTGCTCGGCGAGCGCCTTATCTATCGGCGGTCGAGAGGGGGTAGATGGCAATTCAGGCGTATGGGCTACGGTCGATAATGCAGCGACACCGAGATCCTTAGCCGTGGCGTACATGGTTTGCTCACCGGTCGGAAGTGCGCGACCGGGACGCCAGGGCGCCGGCAGATCAACGTCGCCACGGAAGGTCCAGACTGAAGCGATGCCGTTCTTGACTGACAGGCGACAGGCCGGAGTGGACCCGTTACCATCATTCAAATAGTGAATGCCGCGCCCGCGGCCCTCTCGCTTCCAGCCATAACTTTCCAGCACCTGAATTGCGGCGCTTTCGACCTCGGCATCCGATGAGATATAGCGCTGTTGAGGTGGAATTCGTTTCGCAATCTTTTCGCCAGGCTTCAAGTCATCCAGTCGGGCGACATACGAGGGCACCGAGCGATCAGGATCAAGCGCAACGGGAGTTGATACCCGCCAGTGTTCCGCAAGCTCAAGCCCCGCCCTTGATCCTCGATGCCAGATTCGAACTTGGCCGTCGCGCGTTGTGGTCGCGCGGCCAGCGGCCACGTTGTCACCTGGAAGCCGGAATTGCCAAAGGAAAGGACGCACTTCCTTGACTTCGATTGCACCGGCAGCGATCAGGTATTCATCAATGCTGCGCACTGTCGTCCTCCTTGACGGGGACAAGCTGCCCACCTTCAATCAACCTACGGATATCTGCGCTGGAATGCGCAACATCGTCTCTCGTGCGCAGGACTGATCCATACAGCAGAAGAATCAGAGATCCATCAAGATCAACAATCTCGCGGCCGTGACCCTTGTATTGCAATACCATCGTCGCCTCCTGTATCAGTTGGTAACTGATAAGACGACAGGCGGAAGGAGCCAAAAAAAACCCGCCGAAGCGGGTCTAAGGGGTGGCAAGCGGGAACTAATTGATTAGCTCTGAAGCCTGTTTAGATGTTGAAGCGCATACTTGGAGCACTTCCCGTATTGCCGTCGTGACCAAGATTTGGGTTGTGACGATAGGACGCGTACTGCATCTCACGCGAGTAATTGTTCAATGCGTTTGATAGCTTTGCGAGCCTTCCTTGGGGCTTCTGCTGCTCAGTACGCTGCTCAGCACGTGCTGAACCTACCATTTGCTCGTGCATGCGGCGGTCAGGATCCATCGAGCGCGGCAACGGCCCGGAATTCCCTGTATTCGGGTTCTGAAAACCAGGGGCCGATCCTGTCGATGGATTCCCAGCAGCCGCGGTGGATCCGACATTCTTCCCGGCTGCCTGTGCTTGACCGGCGTTCGTGTTGCTACGATCGGTTGCCAAGCCACTACCCTTACCACCACCGCCTGCACCACCACCGGCACCTTTACCAGCTCCACCACCACCGCCACCACCGGCACCTTTACCAGCTCCACCACCACCGCCACCACCGCCAAGAGCACCAGTTACCGAACCTGCACCACCACCGCCAAGAGCA
>Ga0209207_1001558_pt1 | contig 10369 bp, 6 predicted proteins | sample SaghotsprinmetaG_FD_184140 | JGI IMG/M metagenome (GOLD analysis project Ga0209207, IMG submission 184140) | Hot spring microbial communities from South Africa to study Microbial Dark Matter (Phase II) - Sagole hot spring metaG (SPAdes) (version 3) | ecosystem: Environmental > Aquatic > Thermal...
AAGCCCCTCAGCCTGTTCTGGAAAGATCGCTCCAGTTGGGTGATACTGTGACGTATGGAGAAAACAGACTTCAACTCCGCACCGATACCCAAGAACAATCCCATCTCCTGTCGCTCCATAATGATTGGTCGTTGGAAAACCGCCGATATGTAGCCGACCCGAACCTCCTGTTGCGAGAATCACTGCCTTGGCTTTGACCAAAAAATATTCTTCCGTTTCAAGATTATAAAGAATGGCGCCCCCACACTGACCCAGTTCACTCAAAACCAGCTCCACAACAGGAGAAAATTCAAGAACCTGAATCCCATCCCTATTTCTGGCTTCATCCCGGAGGGTTCGCATAATCTCGGTTCCGGTGATATCCGCAGCAACATGATCCCTCTTCCTTGACATCCCTCCGAGGTGAAAGACTTTGAGATTCCCATCCGGTCTCTTGTCAAACATGACTCCCAAGCCTTCTAACCATTGCATAACCGAAGGAGCCTGAGTTACGAGGGTATAGACCAGCTGAGGAATGTTTTTAAAGTGTCCGCCTCCAATGGTATCGAGGTAATGGTAATACGGAGAATCTTTCCCGGGTTGTGAAACCGCCTGAATCCCGCCCTCCGCCATCATCGTATTGGCATCACCATGCCTAAGTTTTGTGGCAATGAGGACTCTGGTACCGTTTTCCTGAGCCAGAAGCGCTGCTGCTGTCCCAGCACCACCTCCTCCGATGATGAGGACATCGGTCTCGTAAGCGATCTTTGAAAGATCAATTCGATCAGGATCAATCCGGCTCCACGATTCCAGGATCTCGCAGATCTCAAGTGGAATAGAATAGCCTTTGCCTGGCCCAACCTTCAATTCCTGTAACGATCCCTCCTTATAGGAGGGATGGAACTGCTTCAGACGGTTCTCTTTTTCGGCGAGGCTAAGCCTTGGATATTCCCATCCTTGCCTCTTCTTTTCGAGGCGCAAGGGCCGGGTCTCCTCCACTTGCTTGATCAGTGGCTTCAATTCAGAAGGATATGCCATTGAAGTCTGTTAGGAAAGAGAAAAGATGATCGTTCAAAAAGGCGGTAGTGCCAAAAAACTTTAGTCACTTTAGCTCACTTTATTTAATGAACCTTCTTCTCGTAGCCTTTCCAATATCGGTCTCTCAACTCCTTTTTCTGAATCTTCCCAGAACCGGTCTTCGGAAGTGCTTCAATGAAGTCGATCGATTTGGGAGCTTTATAGTGGGCAATCCGATCTTTGCAAAACCGGATGATCTCCTGCTCGGTGGCTGTCTGTCCCTGTTTCAGCACAACAATACCTTTAACCGCTTCGCCCCATTTTTCATCGGGTACACCAACCACAGCACATTCCAGGATGGCAGGATGCATGTAGAGGACATTCTCCACTTCAGTCGAATAGACATTCTCCCCGCCGGTGAGGATCATATCCTTCTTCCGATCAACGATGGTCACATATCCCTCCTCATCCATGACGGCCATATCTCCTGTATAGAGCCATCCATTTTTGATCGCTTTAGCTGTTTCTTCTGGAAGTTTCCAGTAGCCCCTGGTCACAATATCACCACGTACGATGATCTCACCCACTTCCTTCTCATCCTTTTTAATCTCCTCTCCCCGATCGTTGACCACCTTCAGTTCAACTCCGATAAACTCCCTTCCCGTCTTCGACTTGAACCGGAGCTGTTCCGTCTCATCGAGCTTTTTTAAATGGCCTTTCAGAAGGGAAAGGGTCAGATAGGGACTCGTCTCCGTCATTCCATAAGTCTGGATGTAGTCACATTTGAAGGTCTGAACGATCTTCTTCACGACTTCAGGGGCAATGGGTGCCCCTCCACTTAAAAGGACCCTCAAACTGCTGTAATCGTATTTTCCCACATCTGGATCATTGACCATGAGATTAAGCATGGTGGGAATGAGATTGGTAAGGGTCACTCTCTCTTTCTCGATCGTTTCAAGGACAGTCTTTGGATCAAACTCTCTCACCAATACATGTGTTCCACCAACCCAGGTGATAGCCCAGGTTGCCCAGGCATCGGCAAGGTGAAACAGAGGAGCTACATGAATCCATACATCCTGATCGGTCAGATGGATCTCTGCGATCGTCCCAAGAGCGTGGGTTGTCACATTTTTGTGCGAGAGCATGACGCCCTTGGGCCGCCCTGTCGTCCCACTGGTGTAATAGATCTGTGCTACGTCCTCATCGTGGATGGATATCTCCGGAGGTGGGCAAGGATCTCCCTTCTCCAAAACTTTTTCGTAGTGTAGGTCTCGGTCTTCCTTGGAGACGATCCCATCTCTTGTCCAGAGAATCTTTTTAATCCCCACGATTTTCTCACGAATCGGGTCAACCTGCTTTTGATAAACCGGATCCAAAATCAAAATCTTCGATTCCGAATCTTGTAAGATAAAGGCGATCTCCCCTGGTGAAAGTCTGATGTTGATGGGAACGGAGATGGCTCCGATCTGTGCTATTCCGTAATAGACCTCTAAAAAATAGTGGCAGTTGGGAAGAAGGACAGCCACCTTATCATCTTTCTCTATGCCAAAACCCTTTAAAAGATGGGAGAGTCGGTTAATGCGTTGATGGAACTCTTGATAAGTCCATCGCCTTCCTCCGCAGACAATAGCCTCTTTTTGAGGAAATAATTTACTCGCTTTTTTTAAGGTCTCTGTTAGGATCATCTCTTGGGCAATCCTCCATTAGCAATATTTCGTGATGGACTCGGTCACCTTCGAAGGATGAAAATAGCCCAAAGGGTTGGTTTAGGGTTACGGCGACGAGCCCCATTTCGTCATTCGGTAACGGTTACTTTAGAAAAATTAAATAGGTGAGACGTAGCCTTTTAACACGATACAGGCCCCGAACCTATATGGTACAGAGTGGGCTTACCGTCGCCCTTAAACGAAACCCTTATTTTTAAGCCACTACTCCCCTTCGCTTTTGGTCAAATCTTCAAACCGAATATCAAGGCCTAAGACCCCTTTAATCTCTCCCATCTCATTTCGGATGGGTCCGGAAAGGGTGATACAGAGAGCTCCGGTATGCTTTGAAGAATAGAGGTTGGTGACATGGATCTTGCCATCTCTTAACGGTTCAATGAACCAGGGTCGATCCGAGTAGTCTTCTCCTATAGGCACATTGGCAAACTTTGCCTGATCCACGGGTTGACAGATGGTTCGAGTAACCTTCTTCCCCTGGATATCCACCACATAGACATATTGCAAATAGGGATACTCATCAATGAGGAACTGCAAGACCTGCTCCATTTGCTCAGGATTCATGGTTCGCATTCTCGGATCTTCAATCACACGTTCAATGATATGGTAAGCCATCTCATGGGCCCTTGCCTTGAGCATATCAAATTCGGAGACAAATATCTCAGGCAGGTATTTGCGGGTTACTTTCTCCATCTCCTGATCGGAGATGGCGGTTGTTCTACCCTCTTCATACTGTTTGGTTACCCAGCGATTGATCTTAGCCACTCCAGGATGGGTCTTTTCAATTCGATCTTTCCCAGTCAATGCAAAATGGGAGTTGATCCACTGGGCAATGCCTGCCAGCCCAGATTTGTCATTGATCGAGATGGAGATGGGCCGATTCAAGATCTTGGCTGTATTGAAGATATTATAGATCTCTTCGTTCTTCAAAATCCCATCCGCATGAATTCCCGCGCTGGTCGCATTGAAGTTCGCTCCGACAAAGGGCGTGCTGGGCGGAATCTGAAAACCGATATTCCGTTCTAAATAATTTCTGATCTCGGTGATCATTGTCGTATCAACGCCATTGTTATGTCCCACGAGGCTGATATACTCGATGACCAATCCCTCAAGTGGCGCATTGCCTGTTCTTTCTCCAAAACCTAAAAGCGTTCCGTTGGCTGCCGAGCAACCATAGAGCCAGGCTGTGGTCGCATTGATCAATCCCTTATAAAAGTCGTTGTGGCCATGCCATTCGAGACACTCCGAAGGGACTCCTGCATCATCAATCATCGCCCGGATAATCTTGGGCACGCATCGCGGAAGGGCTGCTCCTGGATAGGTGACGCCGTATCCCAAAGTGTCGCAGAGCCGAATTTTGACAGGAAGCTTATACTCCTCGGAAAGGCGCATGATGTCTTGTGCAAAGGGAACGCAGAACCCATAGATGTCTGCACGGGTGACATCTTCAAAATGGCATCGCGGGATGATCCCTAAATCGAGGGCAGCCGATACGATCGAGAGATACTCTCTCAACACAACCCTTCGGTTCTTCCTCAATTTTAAAAAGATGTGATAATCTGAGACCGAAGTCAGAATACCTGTCTCTTTCAGGCCCATCTCTTTGACCAGCTTGAAATCCTCTTTGACCGCACGAATCCATCCGGTGATCTCAGGATACCGGTAATTCTTTTCCTGGCACCTTCGGACCGCTTCCTTGTCCTTTTCGCTATAGAGGAAGAATTCGCACTGCCGAATCACCCCATTGGCGCCTCCCAATTTATGGAGCATCTCATAGAGATTAACAATCTGCTCCACAGTATAGGGAGGTCTGGCCTGCTGGCCGTCACGAAATGTGGTATCCGTGATGAAGATCTCCTCTGGAGGATCGATGAAGACAAACCGATTGTCGAACTCGATCCGACAGACTTCATCGTAAGGGAAAATATGCCGGTAGAGATTGGGTTCCTGAATGTCGAGAAGCGGAAATGGAATCGTTGCTGCCTTGCTCTGAAATGCCTTCTTCTTTTTTGCAATCGCCATGCTTCCTCCCTTTCCGAAGAAAACTTAAACCTTCAATCTAATCCACAATTCATCCAACTGTTTCCCATCCACTTTGGAAGGGGCATCGGTCATCAGGCAGGTTCCCTTTTGGGTCTTTGGAAAAGCAATCACATCCCGGATCGACTCCGAATGGCTAAGAATCATCGCAAGCCGATCAAACCCGAAAGCAATACCTCCATGAGGGGGCGTTCCATATTCGAGGGCCTCCAGTAAAAATCCAAATCTATCTTTAGCCTCCTTCTCATCCATTCCCAACTTCTCAAAGAGAAGGGACTGCACTTCTTTGATGTGATTCCGGATACTTCCACCACCGATTTCAGAACCATTTAAAACGAGATCGTATGCCTTGGCTTTCACCTCTGCGGGGCAGTTCTTCAATTTGGGGATATCCTCATCTTGGGGAGCGGTAAAAGGGTGGTGAACGGCAACGTATCGCTTCTCTGTTTCGTCATACTCCAAAAGGGGAAAATCGAGAATCCATACAAACCGATATTCTTCTTCGGGGATAAGTCCTAATCTCTTGCCAAGATGGAGGCGGAGATTGGCCAGAGATTGATTGACAACTTTTGAAGAACCAGCAATGAAGAGGAGGAGATCACCCTCAGAGGCCTCCATCACCCTCTCGATCGCCTTCCTCTCTTCATCGGTGATCGATCTTTGTATCGCCGACTGCCACTCCCCCTTCCCTACTCTGGCAGAGATCAATCCCTTGGCTCCATAGTCATAGACAAACCGGGTCAGATCATCGATCTCTTTTCGTGAGAAGGTCGCTCCTCCTTTGACATTGATGGCTTTGATGATCCCTCCTCCGCTCAGTGCTTCCTGAAACACCTTAAAGGTTGAACCGCTTAGAATCTTTGATAGATCTCTCAACTCCAAGCCAAATCGGATATCTGGCTTATCCAGGCCATACCGATCCATGGCTTCGTCATAGCTCAATACCGGGAACGGAGTTTTAAGCTTGATCCCCAAGACCTTATCAAAAAGGTGAGCCATCAACCCTTCCATCGTCCTTTGGATATCCTCAACCGTCACAAAGGACATCTCCACATCGATCTGTGTAAACTCGGGTTGTCGGTCTGATCGGAGGTCCTCATCCCGGAAACAACGAACGATCTGAAAGTACCGATCATAACCGGCCACCATCAGGATCTGTTTGAAGAGCTGAGGCGATTGTGGCAGCGCATAAAAATGTCCTGGCTGAGACGGCTTGGAACGAGAAAGTCCCTTGCCCCTTCAGGAGTGGACTTGGTGAGCATTGGTGTCTCAACCTCTAAAAATCCAAGACCGTCAAAGTAGTTTCGCACCTCTTTCGCCAAACGGTGCCGTAAGATCAGATTACTCTGCAAACTCGGTTTTCGCAAATCGAGGTAACGATACTTGAGACGGGTATTTTCCTCCACCTTCTCTTCATCTTCGATGAGAAATGGAGGCGTTCTGGAGACATTTAGAATCTTAATCTCCTTAGCAATGACCTCAATCTCTCCAGTGGCCAATTTGGGATTCGCTGTCCCCTCAGGTCTTAGAACGACCTCTCCCCTGATTCCAACGACATACTCATTCCGAAGGCTCTGTGCCTTCTCATGGGCTTCGTGGTTCGATTCAGGATTAAAGACAACCTGAACAATCCCATACCGGTCCCGAACCTCAATGAAGATGAGCCCCCCGAGATCCCTTCTTCGTTGAATCCATCCCATGAGGGTCACTTCTCGACCCTTATCCTCTTTTCGAAGATTTCCGCAGTAATCCGTCCTTTTCCAGTCCCCTAAAAGATCAATCATTGTATTAGTCCCATCGTCTCATAATCGTATAGTCGAATCGTCCCATAATCTAATCGTTCTCCCTTTGACTATGAAACGATGCGACTCAAAGATTATCTGACTATCGCAATATATTAACTGAATCTCCTTTGGGGGTCAAGGAGTTACCAAACTCTGCAGATAAATCCTCTTAGGTATTCTCCTTCGGGGTGGGATAAATGGATGGGATGGTCGATCGGATGGCCTCGTCTGGCTAAGAGTTGAACCTTTCTCTTTGCATCCACAGCCGCTGAGAAGATGATCTTCTGGAAAAGATCCCAGTCCATGTAATGAGAACAAGAAAAGGTCAAGAGAAGCCCACCCTCTTTTAAAAGACGAAATGCCTGCAGATTCAGATCTTTATACCCTCTTGAAGCATGCACAAGGTGAGATCTCTTCTTTACAAAAGGAGGGGGATCGAGGATAACGATATCAAAATCGGGCTCCAAACCTCTCATCACTTCAAAAACATCCCCTCGGATGGGATGGATAGGGATCTTACGTAATTGATTGAGGGAAACATGGTCTTTTGCCCTTTCCAGGGCCTCCTCTGAGGAATCAACCAGAGTAATCTCCTGGGCTCCTCCAATCCCTGCATGGACGGAAAAACCTCCCGTATAACAGAAGCAGTCCAATACGCTCTTCCCTTTAGAAACCTTCTGTAGGAAAAACCGGTTCTCCCGCTGATCTAAATAAAAGCCGGTCTTCTGTCCCTCCTCTACATCCACTCTGAACCGACATCCATACTCCTCAATCTCAACCGGTTTGAGAATCGCATCCCCGTAAAGAAGACCTTTGGCTTCGGACAACCCCTCCTCCTTCCGGGTAGAAACATCGCTCCGTTCGTAGATACTTTTCGGACGAAAAATCTTTACCAGATTGTCGATCAAAAGGCCTTTTAGCCGTTCCATCCCCGCTGTCAGACATTGGAGCACAAATATCTCTCCATAACGATCAACGATCAACCCTGGAAGAAAATCTCCCTCTGCATTGATGAGCCGATAAGCATTCGTCTTTCCTTTGAGCCTCTCTTCTCTCAGTGCCTTTGCCTGTAGCAAACGCTCTCTGAAGAAAGATGAATCCAGCACCTCTCTCTCACGAGTTAGTATGCGAAGAATGATCTGGGAATGGGGATTGAAATGGCCCATCCCCAAAAAGTTTCCATCTCCAGAGTAGACCTCTGCAATTGCTCCAGGCGAAATATCTCCTTCTGTTCTTGACACCGCCCCCGAAAAAACCCAGGGATGACCTCTGAGCAGGGGCTTTTCCTTTCCTTTCTCAAGGGTGATCTTTGGCAATCTTTTCATCTTGTCCGCCTATAAAAATAACTAAATCCAAAGCACCAATGATCAAATAATAACCAAGATCCAATAACCAAAATTATAAGAAACGAATTGTAAAATTTGGGTGATTGGAGTTTAACAATTAGTGATTATTTGGTATTTTGAATTTGGTGATTCGAATTTTAACGGTCTATCTCGAACCAAGAAGACCACAGGCTTTGCCCCTGGGGCTCCATCTCGATCAACAGTACCTAAACAGTATAAAATGATATTGGAGAGGATGGGCTACGGTTTTCTCTGGATCGCTTTCTCTATTACAGCACCAAGAAACTCGGCATAGGTCATTCCCCGAACACGGATAGCCCTGGCCATGCCAGAGGGAGGAGAAATGTCCGGATTGGGATTTACCTCTAAGACATAGAGCTTTCCGTCCCGATCAATACGCATATCCACGCGGGCATAATCCCGGCATCCGAAGAGTTTAAAGACTTTAATAGCAAGATGCTCTACCCTCTTCTGCATGACCCATTCCAAGGGGGCAGGACAGACCGGTTTCGACTTCTGGTACTCGATGCTGTCCTGCACCCATTTAGCTTCATAACCGCAAATGCGTGGAATGCCTTCTGGAAATTCGGAGTAATCAATCTCAGAAATGGGGAGAGGTTCAACCTTTCCGTTTGTCTCTAATAGACCCACATTCAGCTCCCTGCCATCAATATACTCCTCCACCAGTGCTGGTTGGCGATATTTTTCGATGACATACCGGATCTGTCGGTTGAGGGATTCGTCATTATGAACCACGCTTTGGTTCGAAATTCCAAGACTTCCATCTTCATGGAGGGGTTTGACGATGATGGGGAAAATATTTCCTTTCAACGATCCAACTTCTCGATCAAATATTTTATACCGGGGGGTGAGGACACCCTGGGAGGTAAGGATATCCTTCACCTTCCCTTTATCCTGACATAGCCCAAGTGTCAGAGCAGAAGACCCCGTATAGGGAATCCGTAACAGATCGAGCAGGGCGGGAATGTTCATCTCGAGGCTTGCATCGCCATAGACGCTCTCACAGAGGTTGAAGACGACATCCGGCCGAATCTCTTTTAACCAATGGATGACCGAATCGATCTCATGGCGCACGGCCATGACATGAAACTCATGTCCGAGGGAGCAGATCCCTTCTTCAATGGCGCCAATCTCCTCCTGCACGGCCTCCTCTGCCAAGATGTCCTTCGCCTCTCCCTTCTCAAGCCTCTCAAAGAGGTTGTAGAGCACACCTACTTTTAGCTTAGATCCTTCCATCTCCGCCCTCCCTTGATCCCTAAACCCAGCACGGTCAGGGATGAGCCATCACCTTCTTGGCAGCGACTTTCTCTTCGCTACCGGTTTTCACCTTCTTGAACTCGATGATATTCGGTTCCGGATATTCGTAGATCTTGCCCTCATAATTTCTCAAGACCATCTTCCCTTTTGCTCTGGAAACCAAGTAGTTTGGCTCCAGAGGGATCTTTCCTCCTCCCCCTGGTGCGTCCACCACAAAGGTTGGAATCGCATAACCCGTGGTGTGGCCTCGAAGCTTTTCGATGATCTGAATCCCCGCGGCAACAGAGGTCCTGAAATGTTCTGTGCCCATAGCTAAATCGCACTGGTAGATATAATAGGGCCGTATCCGGATCTTCAGAAGTTCATGAACCAGCTTTTTCATGATGGGGGCTTTATCATTGATTCCCTTAAGGAGAACCGTCTGGCTTCCCAGGGGAATGCCTCCGTCTGCCAGGTCATTGCAGGCTCGTCTCACCGCATCCGTGATCTCTTTGGGATGCGTAAAATGGATCGACATCATCAGGGGATGATATTTCTTGAGCATCTTCACCAGTCCAGTTGTAATCCTCTGGGGAAGCGAAACCGGAACCCTTGTTCCAATCCGGAGGAGCTCAATATGAGGAATTGCCCTCAACCGGCTTAAAAACTCCTCGAGCCTCTCATTCTCGAGCAGGAGGGGATCCCCTCCTGAGAGAAGGACATCCCGGATCTTTCGGTTTTTCTTCAGGTATTTGAGAACCTCTTCAAAATTCCCCTCTGTGATTGACCGTTCCGTACTTCCGACCAGGCGTCTCCGAGTACAGTATCGGCAATAGACGGCACATTGATCTGTAATCAGCAGAAGGACTCGATCCGGATACCGATGCACAAGCCCAGGCACTGGAGAATCCTTATCCTCTCCGCAGGGATCGACCATATCGCACTTGGAGAGGTGGAGTTCTTCAATCCGTGGGATGGCCTGTCTTCGTATCGGACAGTTTGGATTGATTGGATCCATCAAGCTGAGAAAATAAGGGGTGACGGCCAGGGCCAGTCTCCCTTTCGAATGCCTGATCCCCTCGATCTCCTCCGGAGTCAATTGGAGGATCTCTTTTAGCTGATCCAGTGTCATGATTCGATGACGGAGCTGCCATCTCCAGTCATTCCACTCCCTCTCTGTCACCTCCTTCCAATAGGGAGGGATTGTCTCTTTGGTTTCAATGAC
>Ga0209207_1001559_pt1 | contig 10369 bp, 7 predicted proteins | sample SaghotsprinmetaG_FD_184140 | JGI IMG/M metagenome (GOLD analysis project Ga0209207, IMG submission 184140) | Hot spring microbial communities from South Africa to study Microbial Dark Matter (Phase II) - Sagole hot spring metaG (SPAdes) (version 3) | ecosystem: Environmental > Aquatic > Thermal...
GAATCGGGGAGGTAACGGAAGCCACTCTCCTGCAGAGGGTAAAGGCGCGCGACAGCCACGGCGCCCTGATGCGCTCCACCAAAAAACTCCACCCCTGAGAGGCGGAGAACCCGGATCCCTCTGGATTCATATGTACCGCAGGTCAGCATAGCATGGATATACTGCCACAGCGCTCGCTCCGCGAGGCAATCGCTGCCTCCCTTCGCGAGGATCGCCAGCTTCTGGATACCCTCCGGGCTGAGATCCGACCGTTGCGCGACCAGGTGCGCCGGCTCAACCCGCGTATGACCACCTCGATCTCGCTGATCGGCACGGACGGCGGCAACAACCAGGTGCGCTTCGATCCCTTCCTTGTCCACATCATCCGGGTGGTCGACTCGAGCGCCAACGAGTACTGTCTCGATGTTGTCACCCCGAGCACATCGGTTGCGGCGCTTGGCGCCCGCCAGTTCAACGCCGATGGCTCGCCAAGGACCGCCCTCGGTCGCCTGATGGCCTACCTGGGCGTGCGAACGCTCCCCCAGCTCAGCCAGATGATCCGGGAGAACGAGGACGGCCAGCCCGTGAGCCCGGGTTGGGTGCAGAGTTATCGCGAGCTGGTGGAGTGGGCCATCCTGTTCTCGGTTGCGCGTGAGAAGGACTTCGGCACTGACACCCTGATCGTCTACGATGGCCTGCTCCGCGCCCGGGCCTTCGCCGGCAATCTGTTCCAGCGCACCATGCAGGGCATCGCCGAGGGCATTCGCCTCCAGCAGCAGCGTTACCATCGCCGCATCTACCTGGCAGGCGTCGCCAAGCATAGTAAGGCGCTCGACCGCTACCGGCTGGCGATGGCCCTGGAGGGCGTGCTCGCGACGAGCTATCCCGCCTTTGTCGAGATTCCCCGTGAGATCGAGGAAAAGGCCTATTTGCACGAAGAGTACGCCCGTGGGGATGATCGCGAACTGGCACCCGGCCAGATCAATCGCTACGTCGGTGGCAAGATGTTCTTCGTGAAGTTCGGCAGTGGCCCGCGTGACCCGATCTGGCCGGTTGATATCGCGGTGAGCCAGCTCGCCGAGGCGCCGGCCATTCTCGGCGCGATGTACGCCGATGCGGTCAATGGCTTCCCGGTGCCGTTCTACCCGCGCTGCCTCCAGCGGGCCCACGAGCACGCCGCCCTGGCCGGCTTCGACGCCGGCGTCATTCAAGACTATATCTTCGACGGTATCCGCGCCCTTCTGGCCGACGAGTCGCCCGCGCTGGACGCCTTCCGCCTTCAGGAGTACGACCCTGCCCGCCACCGCTACGATCAGGAGTAGGCCATGGCCGCCCACGAACTCTTTCCTCGCGACAAGATCATCGGCGTGTTCCGCGGCTTCCGCGAGGGCGGCCTCGAGTTCCAGGCTCAGATCGCGCTGCCTTACCGCAGCGAGTTCCAGGCTATCCCCATGCACGGCCAGTTTCTGCTCGTTCAGCTTGAAACGCCGGACGAGGCTGTGCTGGGGCGCATTACCGCTTTCTCCTCGGAGGGGAAGCTAAGCTCTGGCGCTGGCGAGGAGTTTACTATCAGAGCGCTCCAGGAGCGCCGCGACATCCCCGAGGATCTGCGCGAGCAGTACCTCAAGTACCGGGTCACCATCCGCGTGCTCGGCGTGCTGCGGGCCAGGAGCGCCGGTCTTACCTTCGTACCCTCGCACCGGCGGCTGCCCCACGTCGGCAGTCCGGTTGCCTTTCCTACGCCGGAAGTGCTGCGCGAGATCGCCGGCCACAACGTCGCCGGTGTGCCTATTGGTCACTTCGCGCTGGGCGAGTACGTCTATGCAGCGGGAAACCCGTCGTTTCAGCAGGCCGATTGGATGCAGATCAAGGAGCCCGAAATCCTGGTCCGCTTCCCTATCGAGAGTCTCGTCGCCCGACGCTCGTTCATCTTCGCCCGCGCCGGCTTCGGCAAGTCCAACCTGAACAAACTTCTCTTCAGCCGGCTCTATGCCGGGACGCCGACCGTCGAGAAGCGCGGCGGCCGGCGTGTTCCGGTGGGCACGGTGATCTTTGACACCGACGGCGAGTACTTCTGGCCCGACGATAAGGGGCGTCCGGGCCTCTGCGATGTGCCCGAGTTGCAGGACAAGCTTGTCGTCTTCACCTCGCGGCGCGGGCCATGCCCCTTCTACCAGTCGTTCGTCGCTGGCGGCGTCAGGCTTGACCTGCGGCGCTTCAAGCCCGCCGATGTGCTGACGATCACCATCAGCCCTGAGCGCCAGGAGCAGCAGAACATTCGCAAGCTCAAACAACTCAACCAGGAGAACTGGGAGCGCCTGGTCAACTTGATTGACCAGAAGGGCAACCAGGCGCCGCTCGACGAGATCGCTCGCATCCTTGATCTGACCCTGCCAAACCAGGAGGCCGAGGCCCTGGCGGCCCGTGGCAATATGACGACGCTGGTCAGGCAGTTGCACGACCGGAGCAGTATGTTTGTGGATATGCTCCTGCACGCCCTCCAGCAGGGCAAGCTCTGCATCGTAGACGTGTCGCAGCTACGCGGCGGGCCGGCGCTCCGGCTCTCCGCTCTGCTCCTGCGCCGGATCTTCGAGCGCAACCAGGAAGAGTTTACCGCCGCCGAGCCGAAGACCATCCCGACAATTGCGGTGATTGAGGAGGCCCAGGCGGTGCTCAACGAGCGGTCGAGCGCAGCCGAACCCTACATCGCCTGGGTCAAAGAGGGGCGCAAGTATGATCTGGGCGCATTGCTGATCACGCAGCAGCCGGGCAGCATTCCAACCGAGATCCTGAGCCAGGGCGACAACTGGTTTGCCTTCCATCTCCTTGCCGCTGCTGACCTCGTGAGCCTCCAGCGAGCTAATGCGCATTTCAGCGAGGATCTGCTGAGCGCCCTGCTCAACGAGCCGATCCCGGGCCAGGGGGTCTTCTGGAGTTCGGTCGGCGGGAAGCCCTACCCCGTGGCGCTGCGCGTGCTCCTCTTCGAGCAGTTGTACCAGATACGCGATCCATACGGCACGGAGCCGGCGCCGACAACCTTCGCCGCCGAGCTGCGCCAACTCTTCGCTGCCGAGCCGCTACGTGAACACGCGTTGGAAAGGGCGCTGCGGGAGGCAGGGGCGAGCTACGAGGTGGGGAACAGGGGTAGCGCGGACGACCACAACGGTGCGGAGCCGGTTGATGCGCTTGGCATCTACAAGCAGCGAGCTATTGATGCGCTGCGCAGCCAGCGGCAACTGCTGGAGGAAATCCAGGGTTCAGGCGTCCCCTGGGGCAAAATCATGGTCTGGCTGCTGGAGCAACTTCCCGAGCACCTCGATGATCGATCCACCATCGCCTACCATCTCGTGCGTGAGGCCCTGAATGAGATTTTTGGGCCGCAAGGCGTGGCCTGGCATAGCTTCAAGCACGAACCGGGCGGGAAATTCTGGGTCAAAACCGGGCCGCGCCCCTGAGCCGCGCGGTTGCCGGACGCACTGTACGCTTGAACTCTCCGCAAGCAGCGTTGCGTCAAAGCGCACCTGGACGCCTTGCGCGACAATCTGCAATCCAAAATCTACAATCTGAAATGGTATAACGCCCGTCGGCGCCTATACGTTCTGTCTGCCCCTAAGCCCCGCCGGGGGAGGGTTAGAGAGGGGGCGGGTCGGCACGAGACAGTAATCTGAAGCATAGCTTTCGGAAACCTTGCCTCAGGGCTGGTATAATGCCCTTCAGCGCCTCTGCGCGCCCTCCCCCGCCAGGCCATGTTGAGAGTTCAGGAGCAACTATGCCCACCCAGGCCGAATGGCGCTCCGCGATTGAGCGTCACCTGCCCCCGCCAGAACACTTCTGTGACCGCAACCGGGCTATTACTGCCGCCTACGCTGCCTGGTTTCTGCAAGAACCCTGGCTGTTCAAATGGGCCGGAATGGCCGCCTTCGCCTCTGATCAGGTGGGGATCGCCCTCGCCACCGCTGAGATGCTTATGGCGCCGCACCAGGCGCTGTGGGAAGATGGCGTTCCACCCCCGAACACGGCGCTGCTCGACCTGCTGCGCGATCTCTATGGCCGCAGTGTGAGCCTGGCGCTGTTCGTGCCTATCGCCCTGCACGAGGGCGCCACCGCGCAACTGCTGGAGGATCTGCGGGTGATCAAGCAGGCCAATGACGCCATCTTCCACGACACCGGCTGGGCGCACCTGGCCTACATCCACGGGGGCCTGGCCGCCCTCGAGTCCTGCCTGACATCCAGCGACGAACGCCCGCTGCTCGAAGCCTTCCGCATGCTCGACGAAGGCGCCCATCGTCTGTGCGATCCCCCAACCGCCGCAGAGGGCTGCGCCCTGATCGATCAGGCTGCGGTGGCTATGCTGCGCCACGAACAGATGACCATTCTGCCACCCTATATGGAGCGCCTGTCCGACCCGGGCCGGCGCCTGGCCTCCCTGGGTACCTGGCTCGACTTCGAGGGCGTGCCGGGTATGGTCGGCCAGCCTTCGTTCAGCGGCTACTTTGGCCCCCTGGCGGTGCTTCTGGGCACACGCAGCATCGCCAATACCACTGATCGCTGGACGTGGATCGAACATGACCTGTTGCCCAGATGGTTCGCCCTCAGCGCCGCGTATCGCGCAGGCTGCCCGCTTGACCGCCGGCTGGTGGCGCTCGCCGAACGCCGCCTCACGCTGCTGCAACGAACTGCCGGGATAATGACTACCGTCTACGGCGCGATTGCGCTGCGGCCGGCAAGTCCGGCATAGCGCAGGGGAGAGACTGTCTGCTTGACCCTTCCTCGGCCCGCCCCTGCCGGATTTAGGGGCGGACAGAGCGCATGCGCGCCGATGGGCGTTATGGCGTTGGGATGCGCTGGTTGGTCCTCACCCCCGGCCCCCTTCGACAGGCTCAGGCTTCGCCCTGAGGCTCAGCCCGAAGGGGCGGGCCTCTCCAGCGAAGCTGGAGAGCCTGCGCTGAGCCTGTCGAAGCGGGGAGACCCCAGCCGCGCGCGGGGGCGTTCCAATGCGGTGGTTCAAAAACTCTACCCGTAGAGGGGAAACCGCGAGTGGAAATACCGGAAAACTTCGTCGCAAGACTACCAGACAAAATATACAAATTTGTCATATCACTTCATTGACTCAGCAACCCCGGCCATGATACACTTGCGCCAGTGGTGCTGAATTGTAATCCTTGATATAGAAATCGAGGGTGAATTATGTCGGGTTTTGCTGCTTTATTTTCAGGAGCAAATTTTCAGGGAACAATTCGTCGTTTTGCGTCAGACAACGGCTGGACTGTCAGTGACATCAACAGCAAGCAGGCTGTCCTTCGTTTTACGGCGCGTTCAGGAAATCCCCAGACTCTCTACATCATACGCTACGATACCACCCTCGAGTTCTCGGTGCCCAGCGCCATTATGTTCAACTCCGAAGACCAGATCCCTCATTATCTCTCTACCATTCTGCTCAAGCGTAACACGCAACGCAGGGTTGGTTTCTGGTGTATTGAAGAGATACAGAATCGCCAGGTATTTTCTTGTATGCACAATGCCGAGCTGCAACTTATTGATAGCAAGTATTTCCGCACCGTGGTCGTGGCACTGATTGAGGAGTGCGATGAGTTTGAGCAGATTATTGCCAGAATGCTGGACTAACTGCTACGAACTGTCTCTGCTTCAGTATCTGAGGTGAACATATGGGGAAACCGGGTTTCCCCATCCCCCTGCCTGCGGGGAGGCGCCCGGTTCCCTCCCCCAGCGGGGGAGGGCCAGGGAGGGGGCGGCCCTCCCAGAGATACCCCATGTTCATCGCGGCGTTGTGCGCCATGCGCATGACCGTCTAACGTGAACATATGGGGAAACCGGGTTTCCCCATTCCCCTGCCCGCCGGGAAGGGATTGGAGCGTTTGCCCCCCTTCTAGCCTTGCCCGCGCCAGGAGGAGCCCGGTTCTCTTCTCCAGCGCGGAGGGCGTGGGAGTAGAGGCGCAGCACTGCTGCGCCTCTGCTTTTTTCTTTCCGGCCGTCCATGCGGCTGCGCCGCACAATGAGAGGATGAAAATAACTATTCCTGGGAGGGCGCAGCCCTCCCAAACCCTCCCGGTGGGGAGGGCTTGCCGCCCCCACAGGCAGGGGGATGGGGAACCCCGGTTTCCCCATAGTTTCACCTCAGGGTGACCAGAAACGCCTCTCCGTGTATACTATAGATCGTCCCCCAGTACACCTCGAGGAGAATGCTATGCCTGAGTTGTTTCAGGTCGTGACCATAGCTGAGGCGAATGCGCGCCTTGCGCAGCACCTGGCGCCGCTGGGGCGGAGCGAGACGCTCGCGCTCCACGAGGCCCTCGACCGGGTGCTGGCTGAGGATCTGCATGCGCCGGTCGATCTGCCCGCCTTTCCTCGCTCCACCGTTGATGGGTTCGCTGTGCGCGCCGCCGATACCTATGGCGCCAGTGAGGGCCTGCCCGCCTACCTGACGCTCTGCGGCGAGGCGCCGATGGGTCGCGCGCCGACCATCACTGTTGGCGGGGGCCAGGCCGCGCTGATCCACACCGGAGGGATGCTCCCCGCCGGTAGCGATAGTGTGGTGATGGTTGAGTACACCCAGCGCCTCGATGCCACCACGATCGAGGTTGTGCGCCCGGTGGCCGTCGGCGAGAATGTCATTCCGGTCGGCGAGGATGTGCGCCAGGGCGATCTGCTCTTCTCACGCGGGCATCGCCTGCGCCCCCAGGATCTCGGCGGCCTGGCGGGGGTGGGGATCACCCGTGTGCCAGTGGCAGCGCGCCCGCGGGTGGCCATTCTCGCCTCGGGTGACGAGGTGGCGCCCCCTGATGCGCCGGTAGCGCCAGGGCAGGTGCGCGACGTTAACACCTATACCATCGCTGCGCTGGTGCGACGCGCAGGCGGCGAGCCGCTGCCCCGTGGTATCGCCCCCGATGATGCCGCCACGTTGGGGGCTATGGCCCGCGCCGCGCTGGAGGACGCCGATGCCCTGGTGATCGCCGCCGGCAGTTCGGTGAGCGCGCGTGATATGACCGTGGGGGTGATCGGCGCGCTCGGCGCGCCGGGGGTGCTGGTGCATGGGGTCGCCATCCAGCCCGGTAAGCCTACCATTCTGGCCGCCGCGGGCCAGCGCCCGGTGTTCGGCCTGCCCGGCAACCCGGTCTCGGCTATGATCGCCTCTGGTCTGTTTGTCGCGCCGGCCATCCGCCAGTTGCTGGGCGCGGCTGCTCCTCCGGTCATCACCCGGCGGGCACGTCTGGCGCGCAATGTGCCCTCGCGTACCGGCCGCGAGGATTTTGTGCCCGTGCGTTTCGAGCAGCGCGGCGCAGAAGTGTGGGCCGATCCGGTCTTCGGCAAGTCGAACCTGATCTATACCCTGGCTCGCGCCGATGGGCTGGTGCATGTGCCCCTGGATCTCAGCGGGCTGTACGCTGGCGATGAGGTTGAGGTACACCTGTTCTGAGGGCGCTATGTCGAAACGACGTTACTACCTGGAGGATCGCGCTCTTGACGAGGCCATCGCTCGCTTCGAGGCAGCGCTGGCCCGCGCCGGGGGCGTGTCGCTGCTCGAGGGCGAAACTGTGGCGCTGGCCGAGGCCCGCGACCGGGTGACGGCCGCGCCGGTCTGGGCCACGCGCTCGGTGCCGCACTATCACGCCGCGGCAATGGACGGGATCGCTGTGCGCGCCGCCGATACCGCCGGGGCCACCGAGACTACGCCCCGCGCCCTCAGCCTGGAGTCTCAGGCAGTCTGGGTGGATACCGGCGATCCGCTGCCCCCCCGGACCGATGCGGTGGTGATGGCCGAACATGTGCAGACGCTCGATGCCGCCACGGTGGCCATTACCGCTGCCGTGGCGCCCTGGCAACACGTGCGCCCCCTGGGCGAGGATATTGTCGCTACGGAACTGATCATTCCCGAGGGCACGCGCCTGCGGCCCGTGGATCTGGGGGCCGCTGCCGCTGCCGGGCATACGACGCTGCTGGTGCGCCGGCGCCCGCGTGTGGCGATCATCCCGACCGGGACGGAACTGGTCACTGCTGAGGACGCCGCGGCCCGCGAGGCGCGCGGCGAGGCGGTGCCCCCCGGCGCGATTGTCGAGTTCAACTCGCTGATCCTGGCTGGTATGGTCGAAGAGTGGGGCGGGCTGGCCACCCGCATGCCCCCCGTGCCTGACCGGCGCGACCTGCTCCGCGCCACGGTCGAGCAGGCGCTGGCCGACCACGATATCGTGGTGGTCAATGCCGGCTCGTCTGCCGGCTCCGAGGATTTTACCGCAGCGGTGCTGGCCGAACTGGGCGAGGTCGCCGTTCACGGCGTGGCAATTCGCCCCGGCCACCCGGTGATCCTCGGCGTCGCCGCAGGCAAGCCGGCCCTGGGCCTGCCGGGTTACCCCGTCTCGGCGGCCCTCACCGCCGAGCTGTTCCTGCGCCCCCTGGTGTACCGCCTCCAGGGGCTTACCCCGCCGCCCCGGCCCACCCTCACTGCCACGATGAGCCGCAAGCTGCTCTCGCCCCTCGGCGAAGATGAATTCGTGCGCGTCACCCTGGGGCGGGTGGACGGGCGCCTGATCGCTACCCCGTTGAGCCGCGGCGCCGGGGTGGTGATGTCACTGGTGCGGGCTGATGGGATCGCCCGCATTCCGCGCTTCTCCGAGGGGCTGCATGCCGGCGCCGAGGTCACGGTGGAGTTGCTGCGCGACCCGGACGAGATTGAGCGCACTCTGGTGGTCATCGGTAGCCACGATCTGGCGCTGGATCTGCTTGCCAGTTACCTGCACCGCGCCGGGGCGGGGCGGCGCCTCAGTTCGGCCAATGTGGGCAGCCTGGGCGGCTTGATGGCTCTCAAGCGTCACGATGCCCATCTGGCCGGCACCCATTTGCTCGATGAGGAGACCGGTGAGTACAACCGGCCCTTTGTGCGTCGCCTCCTGCCCGACGAGGAGATCGTGCTGGTGCACCTGGCCTGGCGTGAGCAGGGCTTTCTGGTAGCGCCGGGCAATCCCCTGGGCCTGGGCGCGTTGCGCGACCTGACGCGCCCGGGGGTGCGCTTCGTCAACCGGCAACGCGGTTCGGGCACACGGGTGCTGCTGGATTACCACTTGCGGCAGGCGGGGATTGACCCTGGCGCTATCGCCGGCTACGAGCGCGAAGAGTTCACCCATATGGCAGTCGCAGCCGCGGTGCTGAGCGGCGCGGCCCACGTGGGCCTGGGCATCCGCGCCGCGGCGCGCGCCCTGGGCTTGGAGTTTGTGCCCCTGTTCAGCGAGTGCTACGAGCTGGCCGTGCCGCGGCGGCACTGGGAAAGCCCATTGCTCGACCCGCTGCGTCAGGCCCTGGGTGATCCGGCCTACCGCACCGCCGTTGAGGCTCTGGGTGGGTATGATGCGCGGAACATGGGCGCCGTGCGGGAGTGATACCAATTACCGTTGATGATGCCGCATTGCTTGAAGCGGTTTCAGGCGTTGTGCTGCCCAGCGTGGCAATCCAAAATCTAAAATCTAAAATGGTATGATCCGCGCCCGACAACGCGGGCGTAAGGAGAACCCGCGCTCCCTGTACTCCTCTCCAGCCCGGCAGGGGCGCGGGGGAGCCCCGGTTTGCCCTGTTTTCGCCTCAGCCATCTATGCGGCTGCGCCGCACAACGCCAGAATGAAAATGTTTGTTCCTGGGAGGGCGTAGAGGCGCGGCGCCGCCGCGCCTCTACGCCCAAACCCTCCCGCCAGGGAGGGGTGTGGGGAAACCCGGTTTCCCCATGTCCCAACCGCTGTTGGGAGCGGCTGGCACCCCCCACAGGCAGGGGTGCGGTTCGGCAGGCTCACCGCAGGTGGGGAAACCCGGTTTCCCCGTATGTTCACCTCAGGCCCCATGCGCGGAGCGCACAACGCCGCGATGACCATGGGGTATCTTTGGGAGGGCCGCCCCCTCCCTGGCCCTCCCCCGCTGGGGGAGGGAACCGGGCGCCTCCCCGCAGGGAGGGGGGTGGGGAAACCCGGTTTCCCCATTTCCCAATCGCTGTTGGGAGCGGCTGGCGCCCCCACAGGCAGGGGTGCGGTTCGACAGGCTCACCGCAGGTGGGGAAACCCGGTTTCCCCGTATGTTCACCTCAGGCCCCATGCGCGGAGCGCACAACGCCGCGATGAACATAGGGCGTCTTCGGGAGGGCCGCCCCCTCCCTGGCCCTCCCCCAGCGGGGGAGGGAACCGGGCGCCTCCCCGCAGGGAGGGGTGCGGTTCGACAGGCTCACCGCAGGTGGGGAAACCCGGTTTCCCCATGTCCCAACCGCTGTTGGGAGCGGCTGGCGCCCCGCAGGCAGGGGGATGGGGAAACCCGGTTTCCCCATGTCCCAACCGCTGTTGGGAGCGGCTGGCACCCCCCACAGGCAGGGGTGCGGTTCGACAGGCTCACCGCAGGTGGG
>Ga0209207_1001560_pt1 | contig 10362 bp, 7 predicted proteins | sample SaghotsprinmetaG_FD_184140 | JGI IMG/M metagenome (GOLD analysis project Ga0209207, IMG submission 184140) | Hot spring microbial communities from South Africa to study Microbial Dark Matter (Phase II) - Sagole hot spring metaG (SPAdes) (version 3) | ecosystem: Environmental > Aquatic > Thermal...
AAAGATGAAGAGAATTTTATTATTATTAGCTGTTGCTCTTCTTGCTGTTTCTGCCTTAACCGCATGTGGAACCACTGGTGGTTCTACAACTGAAGCAAAAGGAACATTTATTGTTGGTACGCCAAAATTAAATGGTGACTTCGTTGCTGGTTTCGGAAACAGTTCATACGATAAGAGTGTACGCGATATGATTTGGGCATTGTCTACTTATACGACTACACCTGGTGGTGAATTCTTACTTGATGAAACAGTTGTTAAAGCTGTTGAAACAAGTTTAGATGATGCTGGTAACAAAACATACAAATTCACATTAAATAGTGGATTAAAATGGTCTGATGGATCAGCTATTACTGCTAAAGATTATGTATTCGGTATCTTATTTGCTGCATCTCCTGAATGGGTAGAAGCTGGTAACTCTGATACTTCAGGTGATTCATTATTAGGTTACGCTGCATACCATGCTGGCGAAACAAAAGTATTTGAAGGTGTTAAATTGTTAGGAGACCTAGAGTTCTCAGTAACAATCGGCGCTGATTTCTTACCTTATTTCTATGAAGTTGCTTACGCATCATTTGGACCTTCTCCAATGGCTTCATGGGCTCCTGATCTAACAATCGGTGAAGATGGTTCAAGTTTAGTGGGTGATGTTAGTGCAGTTGCTAATCATGTTGCAACAACTGAACGTTTTGCTCCAACTGTAACTTCTGGTCCTTTCACTTTTGAATCATTTGCAAATGACGTTGTTACTTTACAAGCTAACCCTAACTACGCTGGTGATTACCGTGGTGAAAAAGCTAAAGTTGCTACAGTTATCGTTAAATACGTTGACCAAACAACTGATGTTGACCTAGTTATCTCTGGTGACGTTGATTTAGTTGCTGGTGTTGTTCAAGGCGCTAAGATTGAAAAAGCAAAAGCTTCTGACCAAGCAGACGTTGTTTCTTACAAACGTAATGGTTATGGTATGATCGCTTTCGCAAATGACTTTGGTCCAACCAAAGAAAACAAAGTTCGTCAAGCTCTTGCTTACTTAATTGACCGTAATACATTCTTAGTTAATATCCTTGGTGGATATGGTGCTATGGTTAATGGTGAATACGGCTTATCACAATGGATGTATACTACTCAAGCTGATGTTGTTGAATCTACATTAGTTAACTACACATTCAACGTTGACAAAGCAAATGAATTATTAGATGCTACTCAATGGAAATTTGAAGCAGACGGCAAGACTCCTTGGGATGCTGCTAAAGCTGCTGATGGTTACTGGCGTTATAATGCTGATAAAGTAGTTCTACAAATCAACCACTTAGGTACTACAGGTAACCCAATTACTGACCTAATCGGTACTGAATGGCCAAAAGGCTTGAACCGTGCTGGTGTTAAGTTCACAATTGAATGGCAAGATTTCAACTCCTTATTAGCTAACTACTACTATAGTTATGAATTAGATCCTTCCGAACGTAAATACCACAGCTTTAACTTAGCTACTGGCTTTACTGAAGTTTATGATCCTTACTATTCATACCACAGTGATTTCTTAGGAACATGGCAAAATGCTACTCAAACAAGTGACAGTCTATTAGACTTCTTGATGGAAAAAATGCGTTCTCTAGATCCTACAGATAAAGAAACTTACGCAAGCTACTGGTTAGATTACCAAACTCGTTGGAATGAATTATTACCAGTATTACCAATCTACTCAAATGAATATTTCGATGTATTCAACAAACGTGTATCTGGTCTATCCACTACTCCAACTTACGGTTGGGCTAGAGCAATTCTAGATGTTACTGTTACTGAATAATTGAAAAAATAAAGATTGAATTAGTTAAAAAGTGTGAGAAAATTAAAGGTGATAGGAAACTATCCCTTTAGTTTTCTCTAATTTAATGTGTGAAGGAGCTACCTATGTTTAAATTTTTATTTAAACGATTTATGTCTTTAATTCCTGTAATTTTTATCATTTCTGTTATGTTATTTGGATTATTTAAATCCATGCCAGGCGATCCTGTTAAACTAATGATCCCTGCTGGTATAAAATCCGAAGCTCAACGACAAATGATTTATGATCAAAAAGTACAGCAATTAGGTTTGGATAAATCAATACCAGAACAATATGTTCGTTGGATTATAAATACTGCAAGTGGTGATTTTGGAACATCAACCTCTTTTAATAAACCTGTTGTTGATGTAATATCAACACCATTACAAAATTCAATAAAATTGAATGTTTTTGTCGTTGTTTTATCTTTCTTGATTTCCATTCCAGTTGGAATTAAGTCAGCAGTTAAACGACATTCGTTGTTTGATTCATTTTGGCAAGTATTTTCGCTGGTTGGTTTATCCATGCCTGTATTCTTTATTGGGTTGCTTCTAATCTTTATACTTGCTATCAATTTACGCTTACTCCCTGCTGGGGGGATGCCGTTTAGATTTAATGGTAATTTTATCAACGATACTTTACAGTGGGCGAGGTACATGGCTTTACCGATAATTACTTTAACAATTGGTAACTTAGCGGGTACTATTCGTTATGTTAGAAATGCGATGATTGAAGTTATAAGTAAAGACTTTATTCGTACAGCACGTTCTAAAGGGTTAAGTGAAAAAGTAATTATTTATTCTCATGCATTTAGAAATGCACTTATTCCAGTTGTTACATTAGTCGCGGGCTCTCTTGTTGGTTTATTTGGCGGTGCAGCTATAACTGAGACAATCTTTGCTTGGAATGGTATAGGATATGTTCTTATTCAAGCGCTTAATAGTCGTGACTATATGGTTGTATTGACGATGAACTTGTTCTATGCTGTATTATCTTTAACTGCCAATATTTTGATGGATATTGGTTATGCGTTGGTTGATCCACGTATTAAATTGAAGTAAGGAGTTATTATGAAAGAAAATCCAATTTTAAAAGCATTAAAATCTTTTGGTAAGACACTTGCTTCGTTATTTACATTCGGGAAGAAAGAAGTTCCAGTATTTAATCTTTCTGAAGAAGCTGTTCTAAGTCCAACTCGAGTTATTATAAAGAACTTCAAACGTAATAAATTAGCTATGTTTGGTTTAGTTTGGTTTATTTTGATGATTGTTGTTGTTTTTGGAGGTTCAACTTTATATCCTATTGATTTGTATGAAACAGAACCTGTTTTAAGAAACACGCAACCAGGTACTGGATATACAAGTGTTCCTAAGGAATTAAGTTCGGTTGGTGTTGAATCAATTGCGACAGGTATTACATACTCTGTTGCTTTAGGCAACAATGGAAAAGTTTATACTTGGGGTATCGATGTAAACAAAGTATTAAGCGTTCCTAAATCTATTGCTGCTGAGAATCTAACTAAAGTTGTTTCTGGTGATAGACATGTTGTTGCATTAACCGCAGGTGGAAAAGTATATGCTTGGGGTAATAGTAACTTTAATCAAGCGGAAGTACCTTATGAAATTTCTAATGTTCTTCAGCTTGAAACAGCGGTAGATGTTTTAGCTGGAGATCAATTTACTGGTATTCTAACAAATAAAGGTAAATTATATGTATGGGGTAGTACATTAGCTACAAGACTTGATATTGTTCCAAGTGCATTCCAGGGAAATATTAAGAAAGCTGTTGCGTCATCTTTTAACATTCTATTACTTGATAACAACGGTAAAGTTGGAATCATGGGTCAAAGTGGAACTCCTTTGGAAACCGCAATGCCTGATTATCTAAAAGATGGTTCTGTGCAACTTGTTGATATTACCGTTACACTTCGTACAGCAGCGGGTATCGATAAAGACGGAAAGCTTTATGTATGGGGTGAAAACTTCAATGATTTATTAAAGTTACCTGAAGGAATTGAGAATGCAAAAATCACTCAAATTACAGCAGGTAGAGCACATTTCATGGCTGTAGATTCAGAAGGTAAGCTCTATACTTGGGGAAGTAACAAGTATAATCAAATTTCAATTCCATCAGCTTTAAAATCTGAGAAAGTAACTTATGTATCTGCTGGTTTCTATCAGAGTTATGCTGTTTCTGAATCTGGAAAGGTTTATGGATGGGGTAACAATGGTTTCTTGTTGGGTAGTGATGAGTTTGGACGTGATTTAGCATTACGTTTACTTCACGGTGGACGAGTTTCGATGACAGTTGGAGCTGTTGCTGTATTAATCTCTACTTTTATTGGATTATTGATTGGTTTAATTGCTGGTTTCTATGGTAAGTGGGTTGATAACTTACTCATGCGTTTTGCAGAAGTAATTAGTTCATTCCCTTTCCTACCTTTAGCGATTACATTGTCTTCTTTCTTACAAGGGTATCTATCTCAAACTCAGAAATTAATGTTAATCATGATAATTCTTGGGGTAATTTCTTGGCCTGGACTTGCACGTTTAATTCGTGGACAAATCCTTGCTGAAAGAGAGAAGGACTTCGTACTTGCTGCTAGAGCGTTAGGAATTAAGTCTAATACCATAATTCTCCGTCATATTCTTCCAAACATTATTAATATTGTTATCGTTAGTATGACTCTAAGTTATGCTGGTAGTTTATTAACAGAAGCAGGATTATCCTTCTTAGGGTTTGGGGTCGTACCTCCATCACCTTCTTGGGGTAATATGCTCAATGGGGCTCAACAGTCCGAGGTAATTCAGTTGTACTGGTGGCGCTGGATTCTACCTGCTGTGTGTGTATTAATTGCTGCATTAAGTGTAAATATCGTTGGAGATGGTTTACGTGATGCAATGGATCCAAAGGCGAACGAAAAATAGGAGGTATCAAATGTCATTATTAGAAATTAAAAATTTACACACCTATTTTGAAACTCGTCGTGGATTAATCAAGGCAGTTTATGGTGTTACATTAAAAGTTGAAAAAGGTAGAACCTTGGGTATAGTAGGTGAATCTGGTAGTGGTAAGAGTCAAACTGCTATGAGTATTCTTCGTTTATTCGAACATAATCAAAGAGTGTTTGATGGAGAGATTTTATTTGAAGGTAAAGACTTAACTAAACTTTCTGAACTTGAGTTAAGAAAAATTCGTGGAAACGATGTTTCAATGATTTTCCAAGAACCTATGTCAAGTTTAAATCCTGTATTTACTGTCACTCGCCAAATTAGTGAAGTCTTAATGCTTCACCAAAAGATGACAAAAGAGGAAGCGGCTCAACGTACTGTTGAAATGTTAGCATCGGTTAAAATTCCTAATCCAGAAGAAGTGGCTAAAATGTATCCATTCCAATTATCGGGTGGTATGAACCAACGTGTAATGATTGCGATGGCTTTAGCTTGTCAGCCAAAACTTCTAATTGCGGATGAACCAACTACTGCGTTAGACGTTACAATTCAGGCTCAAATTCTTCATTTGATGAATGAATTAAAGCGTGAAAATGATACTTCTATTTTATTTATTACCCACGATTTAGGTGTTATCAATCAAATGGCAGATGACGTAGCTGTTATGTATTGCGGGCAGGTTGTAGAAACTGCACCTGTTGAGTATATTTTCCAAAATAAATCTAAGTACATACATCCTTACACAGAAGGCTTACTCAATTCGATACCAAGTCTAACAAGTGAGAAATCAGAAAAGCTAGATGTTATTCCTGGTTCTGTTCCTCATCCGCTTGATTTACCTAAGGGTTGTAAGTTTGCACCAAGATGTAAATTTGCGACTGATAAATGTCGAAATGAAGAGCCACCTCTAGTCCAGGTTGAAGCAAATCAAACTGTTCGTTGCTTCTATCCTAAGAAAGGAGCTCATCATGAGTGAAAATAGAAGAGTACTGGTTAGTGTTCAGGAACTTAAAAAATATTTCCCTTTAAAGAAGAAAAGTGTTTTTCAAAAGGGTATCTTAAATGTTAAAGCTGTTGATGGTGTTTCTGTTGATATTTTAGAAGGTGAAACACTTGGTTTAGTTGGTGAATCTGGATGTGGTAAATCTACATTTGGTCGTACTATTTTACAATTGTATGAGCCAACAGAAGGTAAGGTAGTTTATTATGGTCGTGATGAAGAAGGTGAAAGTTTAGCTTCACTTAAGAAAGAAGATATGCGTAGTTTACGTAGAGATCTTCAGATTATCTTCCAAGACCCGTATTCATCCTTAAATCCTCGTCTAACAGTAGGGCAAATCATTGGTGAAGGTTTATTAGCTCATGGAATATTTAAAAATGAGAATGAACCTAACTACACTGAGTACATTACTAAAATAATGGAACAATGTGGTTTAGCGCCTTATTTTATTCATCGTTATCCTCATCAATTTTCTGGTGGACAAAGACAACGTATTGGGATTGCACGTGCATTAGCACTTAATCCTAAATTTATCGTATGTGATGAAGCTGTTAGTGCATTAGATGTTTCTATTCAATCTCAGATTATTAACTTATTAATTGATTTAAAGAAGCAAAATAAGCTTACTTACTTATTTATTACACATGATTTAAGCGTTGTTAAGTTTATATCAGATCGTATTGGTGTTATGTATTTAGGTAATCTAGTAGAACTTGCGCCAGCTGATCGTATCTTCGAAAATCCTTTGCATCCATATACAGAAGCTTTATTAGAAGCTATTCCAAGAACGGATGTCGCTTCTAATGCGAAATTAAGTATATTGGAAGGGGATATTCCGTCTCCAATCAATCCACCTAAAGGATGTAAGTTTCACACTCGTTGTAAGTATGCAACTGAAAAGTGTAGAACGGTTGTTCCTAAGTGGGAAGAGATTGAAGAAGGACATTTCGTTGCTTGTCACTTAAGGAGTGAAGAGGGTGTTTAATCGCCGTCTTAAGAAGTATACAAAAGAAGAAATCGCTGGCTACGAAGAAAAATTAAAAAATACTCAGTTTGAAAAAGGTGATGTTACTGCAATGATTATTGCTGCTATGATTACTTTCATTCCAATGATGTTAGTCGTTTTAGGAATAATGGTATTTGTTATTTGGTTATTCTTCTTGCGTTAATCTATAAAGGGAGTAAAATCCCTTTTTTAAGTTAAAAAATGTGATAAATTTGATATAATAGATAAGCATTGGAGGAATACCCAAGTGGTTGAAGGGGTCGGTTTCGAAAACCGATAGGAGTGCAAGCTCGCGCGGGTTCAAATCCTGCTTCCTCCGCCAATATAAAAGTGACAACATTTCACAAGTAAATGTTGATATTCATATAAACTAGGCGTATACTAAATAAATGTTTGGGAGGTGCCCATTTTGGAAGAAAAAATTAGAGCGATTATTAAAGCTGACTTAGAAGCACAGAATAAAGTAAAAGAAGCAGAAGAGAAGATCCAAAATGCTTTACTTTCAATGGTTAAAAATAAAGAATCCATTAATACGGAAGTATTTAACCGAGCTAAACAATTTGTGGAAGATGAACGTAAAAAATTACATGATCAACTTGCTTTGACTGAAAAAGAAGGCCAGTCAAAATTTGATGCTAGTTTAAGTGAACTTGAGAGCCAATTTACCTTAAATCAAGAAAAATGGCTTAGTGAATTATTTGAGCGTTCGATTAATTTCGAGGCGGAGTAATGAGCAATCAATCAAGTTTAGCAATGGCCGCAAAAGCAAAGGCTATGTATGGAAAACATTTAAAATCAGACGATTACACAGAACTACTGCGAAAGAAAACAGTACAAGAAATTGCCGGATATTTAAAGAATGAGACTGCCTTTAAATCTGTATTACAAGGAATAAACGAATTTGCGATTCATCGTGGACATTTAGAAATGTTAATTCGTCAAACCTTCTACTTGGATTTTCTTGAGTTGATTCGATATGGTCAATCTAACAAAGACCATTTCTATGAATACGGTGTTCTGATGATAGAGATGAAGCAAATCTTGATGACAATTCGTTTACTGAGTGAAACGGATAAGACGAATCAAATTGCACAACTTCCTATCTTTGCGAATCGAATGATTTCTTTTGATGTTGAGAAACTTATTAAAGTTAGTACCTTTGATGAGTTATTGAATGTTCTAAAGAATACACCTTACTATAATTTACTAAAACCACTTAAGCCAAGATCAGTACTTGATATTGATTATGCGAATTTCGAAGTAGTTTTAAAGTCATACTACTATAAAAGAGTGTATGAAATTATTGAACATGAGTTTTCTGGTAAAGATAAACAAGATATTAAAGATTTATTTGATACTCAAATAGAGTTAGAGAATATAACTAAGATTTATCGATTAAAGAAATACTATAATGCAAATCCAGTCGAGATAAAGAAAGTACTTAATCCAACTTATAAGAAAATTCAAAAGAAAGTTCTTGATGAGTGGATTGAAACTAAAGATGCTCAAGCTTTCTTAGTTGAAGTGAATCAAAATGCATATGATATACCAACCGATATTAAAGAATTTCAATATATTGAATATCAGACGGATGCGATTATGTTCGAATTGAATAAACGTTTAATGCGATTCTCTTCGAATCCAAATATTATTCTTGTGTCTTATTTAAGTTTATTAGAAATAGAAATACGTAATATTATCGATATCATTGAGGGCATTCGCTACAAAGTTGATAATGATAAAATTGCGAAGCTCTTAATATACTAGGAGGATCTAATGGCGATTGAAAAAATGCGTCTTCTGCGAATGGCAGGGTCTAAAGAAAACATTGAAAAAATACTTCTCACCGCATTTGCGACAAATGATTTGCATGCTGAATTAGCGAGTCATGTCGTAAATGAAGGAAATGGTGGGAAACTCATTCCAGAAGATAATACGTTTGCGGAGTATTTAAAGCGTATTGATAGTATGGCACGTAGCCTTCATACTCAAATTGTGTGTGCTTTTGATGGTGTTACAAAATTTACACATGATCAAATCGAAATGCATTTACTAGATGCTGAGGCTAAATTTGAAAAGATTAATGAACAACTTATGAGTCAGTCCAATTTGACAGATGAAGATAAGGAAGCTATTCAAATCTTAAGAACATATGATATTACTGCATTAAATGATTTGAAATATACTTACGTTACCTTTGGACGTCTACCTCTTAGTAGTATTCCCAAAATAACCTTACATGAAGAGAAAAGTTTCATTCTTCATTCGATGACTAAGAATAATCAGTATGCTTGGGTTATGATTGTTGCACTACTTGATAAGCAAAAAGAAGTTAATAATATCTTAGAATCACTTTATTTTGAACCAATTGCGATTCCTAAGATTGATGAAGAACAATTCACGATTGATTGTGAATCAACACTCGGTCAAATTTATGGATATGTGAGACATTATGCTGAATTAGCTAAGTATTATAAGTATATGGCTGTATTCGATGATGAAGTAGTTATAACAGGGTTTGTACCAAAACGTGTCTGTAAGGCTTATAAAACATTGTTTGGAGACTTAACTGATGTGGTTATTCAAGATTTCCCAGCTGAGTCTGAAGAAGGATTAGAACCTCCAACCGTATTACGTAATAATTGGTTCGCAAAACCATTTGAATTGTTTATTGAAATGTATGGATTACCACATTATGGCGATTTCGATCCAACATTCTATGTTGCGATAACGTATAGCTTACTATTTGGAATAATGTTTGGAGATTTAGGGCAGGGATTAGTCTTAGTTTTGGGTGGATTTGCTTTATGGAAATGGAAAAAGATGACATTAGCGGCTGTTGCGGTTCGTATCGGACTGTTCTCAATGTTCTTTGGTACAATGTTTGGTTCATTCTTTGGGGATGAAGAAATATTGACACCTCTGTTTACAAATGTACTTGGATTACCAGGAAAACCATTCCATGTTATGGATCCAGGATTTACGATGACTTTATTGTTATCGGCTGTGGGTCTAGGTGCAACATTAATATTAGTATCTATTTTCTTGAATATTATTTCACGCATAAAGAAAAAAGATTGGGCAGCTGCCTTCTTTAGTCAGAATGGTCTAGCTGGATTTATATTCTATGGTTCTGCAATTGGTATGGCAACAAGTGAAATGTTGCTACAGATTCCAGTTGCGAATCAATTAACCATTGGGGCATTCATTATCGTTCCATTGTTAATTATATTGATGCATGTTCCGCTTAAGAATTTAGTGCATAAAGTAAGTATTACGCCACATGAAGGTTGGGGTGGATATTTAGTAGAAAGCATCTTTGAATTATTAGAAATTGTCTTAAGCTTCGTGACAAATACGATGTCATTCCTCCGTGTTGGTGGATTCGTATTAAGTCATGCCGGTATGATGGTCGTTGTTATGACATTAAAAGAAATGACTGGGAATGCTGGCTTATTAGTCTTGATTATTGGTAATATCTTCGTCATTGCGCTTGAAGGCTTGATTGTTGGTATTCAAACATTACGTCTACAGTATTATGAAATGTTTAGTCGTTACTTCGAAGGTGGCGGTAAGAAAT
>Ga0209207_1001561_pt1 | contig 10360 bp, 7 predicted proteins | sample SaghotsprinmetaG_FD_184140 | JGI IMG/M metagenome (GOLD analysis project Ga0209207, IMG submission 184140) | Hot spring microbial communities from South Africa to study Microbial Dark Matter (Phase II) - Sagole hot spring metaG (SPAdes) (version 3) | ecosystem: Environmental > Aquatic > Thermal...
AAAGATGAAGAGAATTTTATTATTATTAGCTGTTGCTCTTCTTGCTGTTTCTGCCTTAACCGCATGTGGAACCACTGGTGGTTCTACAACTGAAGCAAAAGGAACATTTATTGTTGGTACGCCAAAACTAAATGGTGACTTCGTTGCTGGTTTCGGAAACAGTTCATACGATAAGAGTGTACGCGATATGATTTGGGCATTGTCTACTTATACGACTACACCTGGTGGTGAATTCTTACTTGATGAAACAGTAGTTAAAGCTGTTGAAACAAGTTTAGATGATGCTGGTAACAAAACATACAAATTCACATTAAACAGTGGATTAAAATGGTCTGACGGTTCTGATATTACTGCTAAAGACTATGTATTCGGTATTTTATTCGCTGCATCCCCTGAATGGGTTGAAGCTGGTAACTCCGATACTACAGGTGATTCATTATTAGGTTACGCTGCATACCATGCTGGCGAAACTGAAGTATTTGAAGGCGTTAAATTGTTAGGAGACTTAGAGTTCTCAGTTACAATCGGCGCTGATTTCTTACCTTATTTCTATGAAGTTGCTTATGCATCATTCGGACCTTCTCCAATGGCTGTATGGGCTCCTGATCTAACAATTGGTGAAGATGGTTCAAGTTTAGTGGGTGATGTTGCTGCTGTTGCAACAAATGTTGCTACTACTGAACGTTTTGCTCCATCTGTAACTTCTGGTCCTTTCACATTTGAATCATTCGAAAATGACGTTGTTACATTACAAGTTAACCCTAATTACCCTGGGGACTACCGTGGCGAAAAAGCTAAAGTTGCTACAGTTATCGTTAAATACGTTGACCAAACAACTGACGTTGATCTAGTTATCTCTGGTGACGTTGATCTAGTTGCTGGTGTTGTTCAAGGTGCTAAGATTGAAAAAGCTAAAGCTTCTGACCAAGCTGACGTTGTTTCTTACAAACGTAATGGTTATGGTATGATCGCTTTCGCAAATGACTTTGGTCCAACCAAAGACATGAAAGTTCGTCAAGCTCTTGCTTACTTAATTGACCGTAATACTTTCTTAGTTAATATCCTTGGTGGATATGGTGCTATGGTTAATGGTGAATACGGCTTATCACAATGGATGTATACTACTCAAGCTGATGTTGTTGAATCAACATTAATCAACTACACATTCAACGTTGACAAAGCTAATGAATTACTAAATGCTACTGAATGGAAATTCGAAGCAGACGGCGTAACTCCTTGGGATGCTACAAAAGCAGCTGATGGTTACTGGCGTTACAATGCTAACAAAGAAGTTCTACAAATCAACCACTTAGGTACTACTGGTAACCCAATTACTGACCTAATCGGTACTGAATGGCCTAAAGGCTTGAACCGTGCTGGTGTTAAGTTCACAATTGAATGGCAAGATTTCAACTCCTTATTAGCTAACTACTACTATAGTTATGAATTAGATCCAGCTGAACGTAAATACCACAGCTTTAACTTAGCTACTGGCTTTACTGAAGTTTACGATCCTTACTATTCATACCACAGTGATTTCTTAGGAACATGGCAAAATGCTACACAAACCAACGACAGTCTATTAGACTTCTTAATGGAAAAAATGCGTTCTCTTGATCCTACAGATAAGGAAACTTACGCTCAATACTGGTTAGAATACCAAATCCGTTGGAATGAATTACTTCCAGTATTACCAATCTACTCAAATGAATATTTCGATGTGTTCAATGCACGCGTATCTGGTTTATCAACTACTCCAACTTACGGTTGGGCTAGAGCAATTCTAGACGTTACTGTTACTGAATAATTGAAAATTAAAGATTGAATTAGTCAAAAAGTGTGAGAAAATTAAAGGTGATAGGAAACTATCCCTTTAGTTTTCTCTAATTTAATGTGTGAAGGAGCTACCTATGTTTAAATTTTTATTTAAACGATTTATGTCTTTAATTCCTGTAATTTTTATCATTTCTGTCATGTTATTCGGATTATTTAAATCCATGCCGGGAGATCCAGTTAAACTTATGATTCCTGCTGGTATTAAATCTGAAGCTCAACGACAAATGATATATGATCAAAAAGTACAGCAATTAGGTTTGGATAAATCATTACCAGAACAATATGTTCGTTGGATTATAAATACTGCAAGCGGTGATTTTGGAACATCAACCTCTTTTAATAAACCTGTAGTTGATGTTATATCAACACCATTACAAAATTCAATTAAATTGAATGTTTTTGTCGTTGTTTTATCTTTCTTAATTTCAATTCCTGTTGGGATTAAGTCTGCCGTAAAGCGACATTCCTTGTTTGATTCATTTTGGCAAGTATTCTCGCTGGTTGGTTTATCCATGCCTGTATTCTTTATCGGTTTGCTTCTAATTTTTATTTTAGCAATCAATTTGCGTTTATTACCTGCAGGTGGTATGCCGTTTAGGTTCAATGGTAATTTTATCAATGATACATTACAGTGGGCTAAGTATATGGCTTTACCAATTATTACGTTAACGATTGGTAACTTAGCAGGAACAATTCGTTATGTTCGTAATGCAATGATTGAAGTTATAAGTAAAGACTTTATTCGTACTGCACGTTCAAAGGGTTTAAGTGAGAAAGTTATCATTTATTCTCATGCATTTAGAAATGCACTTATTCCTGTCGTTACTTTAGTTGCTGGATCACTTGTTGGTTTATTTGGTGGTGCTGCGATTACAGAAACAATCTTTGCATGGAATGGTATTGGTTATGTTCTAATTCAAGCACTAAATAGCCGTGACTATATGGTTGTATTAACAATGAACTTGTTCTATGCAGTCTTGTCATTAACGGCAAATATATTAATGGATATTGGTTATGCGTTGGTTGATCCTCGCATTAAGTTGAAGTAAGGAGTAATTATGAAAGAAAATCCAATTTTAAAAGCATTAAAATCTTTTGGTAAGACACTTGCTTCATTGTTTACATTTGGGAAGAAAGAAGTTCCGGTTTTCAATTTATCTGAAGAAGCGGTACTAAGTCCAACACGAGTTATTATTAAGAACTTCAAAAGAAACAAACTTGCGATGTTTGGTTTAGTTTGGTTTGTATTAATGATTGTATTCGTGTTTGGTGGTTCAGCATTATTCCCTATTGACTTATATGAAACTGAACCTGTATTAAGAAATACTCAACCAGGTACTGGTTATACAAATGTCCCATCTGAGTTGAATTCAGTTGGAGTTGAAACTATTTCAACAGGTATTACTTATTCTGTAGCGCTTGGTGGTAATGGGAAAGTATATACTTGGGGTGTTGATGTTAATGATGTTTTAAGTGTCCCTAAAACTATTGCGGCTGAGAATTTAACAAAAATTGTATCAGGTGATAGACATGTCGTCGCTTTAACTGCTGGTGGTAAAGTATATGCTTGGGGTAATAACAACTTTAACCAAGCTGAAGTACCATATGAAATTTCAAATGTATTACAACTCGAAACAGCAGTTGATATTCTCGCGGGAGATCAATTCACTGGTATTTTAACGAATAAAGGTAAATTATATGTATGGGGAAGTACTTTAGCTACTCGTCTTGATATTGTTCCAAAAGAATTCCAGGGAAATATTAAGAAAGCTGTTGCATCTTCATTTAATATCTTATTGCTAGATAATAATGGTAAAGTTGGAATAATGGGTCAAAGTGGAACACCACTTGAGACTGCGATGCCAGATTATATTAAAGATGGTTCTGTCCAATTAGTCGATATTACTGTTACTTTACGTACAGCAGCTGGTATTGATAAAGATGGTAAACTCTATGTTTGGGGTGAAAACTTCAATGAATTGTTAGAATTACCAGAAGGTATTGAGAATGCTAAAATTACTCAAGTAACGGCCGGACGTGCTCATTTTATGGCTGTTGATTCTAATGGTAAGTTATATGCTTGGGGTAGTAACAAGTACAATCAAGCAACAATTCCTTCAGAATTAGAAAATGAAAAAGTAACTTATGCATCTGCAGGTTTCTACCAAAGTTATGCTGTTACTGAATCTGGTAAAGTTTATGGATGGGGTAACAATGGTTTCTTATTAGGTAGTGATGAGTTTGGACGTGATTTGGCATTACGCTTATTACATGGTGGTCGTGTGTCAATGACAGTCGGAGCTGTTGCGGTATTAATTTCAACAATTATTGGTTTATTAATCGGATTAATCTCTGGTTTCTATGGTAAATGGGTTGATAACTTATTAATGCGTTTTGCAGAAGTTATTAGTTCATTCCCATTCTTACCACTTGCGATTACATTGTCTTCATTCTTACAAGGTTATCTAACTCAAACTCAAAAGTTAATGATGATTATGATGATTCTTGGTGTTATATCTTGGCCGGGATTGGCGCGTTTAATACGTGGACAAATTCTTGCTGAAAGAGAGAAGGATTTCGTTCTTGCGGCGAGAGCGCTTGGTATTAAATCTAATACGATTATTCTCCGTCATATTCTTCCTAATATTATTAATATCGTTATTGTTAGTATGACTCTAAGTTATGCAGGTAGTTTATTAACTGAAGCAGGATTATCCTTCTTGGGATTCGGGGTTGTACCTCCATCACCATCATGGGGTAACATGTTAAATGGAGCCCAACAATCTGATGTTATTCAGTTGTACTGGTGGCGTTGGATATTACCGGCTGTGTGTGTATTAATTGCCGCATTAAGTGTAAATATCGTTGGTGATGGTTTACGTGATGCGATGGATCCAAAGGCGAACGAAAAATAGGAGGTATCAAATGTCATTATTAGAAATTAAAAATTTACACACCTATTTTGAAACTCGTCGTGGATTAATCAAGGCAGTTTATGGTGTTACATTAAAAGTAGAAAAAGGTAGAACCTTAGGTATAGTGGGTGAATCTGGTAGTGGTAAGAGTCAAACTGCTATGAGTATCCTTCGCTTGTTTGAACACAATCAAAAAGTATATGAAGGTGAAATCTTATTTGAGGGAAAAGATCTAACAAAGCTTTCTGAACTTGAATTAAGAAAAATTCGTGGTAACGATGTTTCCATGATTTTCCAAGAGCCAATGACAAGTTTAAATCCTGTATTTACTGTTACTCGTCAAATAAGTGAAGTGTTAATGCTTCACCAAAAAATGACAAAAGAAGAAGCTGCACAACGTACTATAGAGATGTTGTCTGCAGTTAGAATTCCTAACCCTGAAGAAGTAGCTAAGATGTATCCTTTCCAATTATCTGGGGGGATGAATCAACGTGTAATGATCGCGATGGCACTTGCATGTCAGCCAAAACTACTTATTGCGGATGAACCTACAACTGCGTTAGATGTTACTATTCAAGCACAGATTCTTCATTTAATGAATGAATTGAAACGTGAGAATGATACTTCTATTTTATTCATTACCCATGACTTAGGGGTCATTAATCAAATGGCAGATGATGTAGCTGTTATGTATTGTGGACAGGTTGTAGAAACAGCACCTGTTGAGTATATCTTCCAAAATAAATCTAAGTATATGCATCCTTACACAGAAGGCTTACTCAATTCTATTCCAAGTCTAACGAGTGAGAAAACAGAAAAACTAGATGTTATTCCTGGTTCTGTTCCTCATCCTCTTGACTTACCTAAGGGTTGTAAGTTTGCGCCTAGATGTAAATTTGCGACTGATAAGTGTAGAAATGAAGAGCCGCCTCTAATTCAGGTTGAAGCAAATCAAACAGTTCGTTGCTTCTATCCTAAGAAAGGAGCTCACCATGAGTGAAAATAAAAAAGTACTGATTAGTGTTCAGGAACTTAAGAAATATTTCCCTTTGAAGAAGAAAAGTGTTTTTCAAAAGGGTATCTTAAATGTAAAAGCAGTTGATGGTGTTTCAGTTGATATCTTAGAAGGTGAAACACTCGGATTAGTTGGTGAATCTGGATGTGGTAAATCTACATTTGGACGTACTATTTTACAATTGTATGAACCAACTGAAGGTAAAGTTGTTTATTATGGACGTGAAGATGAAGGTGAAAGCTTAGCTTCACTTAAAAAAGAAGATATGCGTCATTTACGTAGAGATCTTCAAATTATCTTCCAAGACCCTTATTCATCTTTAAATCCACGTTTAACAGTAGGACAAATTATTGGTGAAGGTTTATTAGCTCATGGTATATTTAAAAATGAAAATGAACCAAACTACACTGAATACATAACTAAAATAATGGATCAATGTGGGTTAGCACCATACTTTATTCATCGTTATCCACACCAATTCTCTGGTGGACAAAGACAACGTATTGGAATTGCTCGTGCATTAGCTTTAAATCCTAAGTTTATTGTTTGTGATGAGGCTGTAAGTGCATTGGACGTTTCCATTCAATCTCAAATCATTAACTTATTAATTGATTTGAAGAAACAAAATAAGCTTACTTATTTATTTATTACACATGATTTAAGTGTTGTTAAGTTTATCTCAGATCGTATTGGTGTTATGTATTTAGGTAACTTAGTAGAACTTGCGCCAGCAGATCGTATCTTCGATAATCCTTTACATCCATATACTGAAGCATTATTAGAAGCTATTCCTAGAACAGATGTTGCGTCTAATGCGAAGTTAAGTATATTGGAAGGGGATATTCCATCTCCAATCAATCCTCCAAAGGGATGCAAATTCCACACTCGTTGTAAATATGCAACTGAGAAATGTAGAACAGTTGTTCCAAAGTGGGAAGAAATTGAAGAAGGACATTTCGTTGCATGTCATTTAAGGAGTGAAGAGGGTGTTTAATCGCCGTCTTAAAAAGTATACAAAAGAAGAGATCGCTGGCTACGAAGAAAAATTAAAGAATACTCAGTTTGAAAAAGGTGATGTTACCGCGATGATTATTGCGGCTATGATTACTTTCATTCCTATGATGTTAGTCGTTTTAGGGATTATGGTATTTGTTATTTGGTTATTTTTCTTACGTTAATCTATAAAGGGAGTAAAATCCCTTTTTTAGTTTAAAAATACATTAAATTTGATATAATAGATAAGCATTGGAGGAATACCCAAGTGGTTGAAGGGGTCGGTTTCGAAAACCGATAGGAGTGCAAGCTCGCGCGGGTTCAAATCCTGCTTCCTCCGCCAATACAAAAGTGCCAACATTTCACAAGTAAGTGTTGATATTCATATAAACTAGGCGTATACTAAATAAATGTTTGGGAGGTGCCCATTTTGGAAGAAAAAATTAGAGCAATTATTAAAGCTGACTTAGAAGCACAGAATAAAGTAAGAGAAGCAGAAGAGAAAATCCAAAATGCTTTACTTTCAATGGTTAAAGATAAAGATACCATTAATAAGGAAGTATTTGACCGAGCAAAACAATTTGTGGAAGATGAACGTAAAAAATTACTTGATCAACTTGCTTTGACTGAAAAAGAAGGTCAATCAAGATTTGATGCTAGTTTGAGTGAACTTGAAACTCAATTTGCCTTAAATCAAGAAAAATGGCTAGCTGAATTATTTGAACGTTCGATTAATTTCGAGGCGGAGTAATGAGCGATCAATCAAGTTTAGCAATGGCCGCAAAAGCGAAGGCTATGTATGGTAAACATTTAAAATCAGACGATTACACAGAACTACTGAGAAAGAAAACAGTACAAGAAATTGCCGGATATTTAAAGAATGAAACTGCCTTTAAATCTGTATTACAAGGAATAAACGAATTTGCGATTCATCGTGGACATTTAGAAATGTTAATTCGTCAAACCTTCTATTTGGATTTTCTAGAGTTGATTCGTTATGGTCAATCAAACAAAGACCATTTCTATGAATATGGTGTTCTGATGATAGAGATGAAGCAAATCTTGATGACGATTCGTTTACTTAGTGAAACGGATAAGACCAATCAAATTGCACAACTTCCTATCTTTGCGAATCGAATGATTTCTTTTGATGTTGAGAAACTTATCAAAGTGAATACATTTGATGAGTTATTGATGGTTTTAAAGAATACACCATACTACAATTTGTTAAAACCACTTAAACCTCGTTCAGTACTAGATATTGATTATGCGAATTTTGAAGTGGTACTGAAATCGTATTACTATAAACGAGTGTATGAAATTATTGATAAGGAATTCACAGGTAAAGATAAGCAAGATATTCGAGATTTATTTGATACTCAAATCGAGTTAGAAAATATAACTAAGATATATCGTTTAAAGAAATACTATAATGCGAGTCCAATTGAGATTAAGAAAGTACTCAATCCTACATATAAGAGAATTCAAAAGAAAGTACTTGATGAATGGATTGATACTAAAGATGCTCAAGCTTTCTTATTAGCTGTGAATCAGAATGCATATGATATTCCAACTGATATTAAAGAATTTCAGTACATTGAATATCAAACAGATGCGATAATGTTTGATTTAAATAAGCGTTTAATGCGATTCTCTACGAATCCGAATATTATTCTTGTGTCTTACTTAAGTTTATTAGAAATAGAAATACGTAATATTATCGATATCATCGAAGGCATTCGCTACAAGGTTGAAAACGATAAGATTGCGAAACTCTTGATATATTAGGAGGATCCAATGGCGATTGAAAAAATGCGTCTACTGCGAATGGCAGGGTCTAAAGAAAACATAGAAAAAATACTACTTACTGCGTTTGCGACCAATGATTTGCATGCTGAATTGGCAAGTCATGTTGTAAATGAAGGTAATGGTGGAAAACTCATACCAGAGGATAATACGTTTGCGGAATATTTAAAACGTATTGATAGTATGGCTCGTAGTTTAAACACAGAGATTATGTGTGCTTTTGATGGTGTTACAAAGTTTACTCATGATCAAATTGAAATGCATTTACTCGATGCGGAAGCAAAGTTTGAAAAGATCAATGAGCAACTCATGATGCAATCTAACTTAACAGATGAAGATAAAGAAGCAATTCAAATCTTGAGAACATATGATATTACGGCATTAAATGATTTAAAATATACATTTGTTACATTTGGTCGATTACCACTTAGTAGTATCCCAAAAATAATGTTACATGAAGAAAAGAGTTTCATTCTTCACTCAATGACAAAGAATAATCAATATGCTTGGGTATTGGTTGTAGCACTTCTAGATAAACAAAAAGAAGTAAATAATATTTTAGAATCACTCTATTTTGAACCTATTGCGATTCCTAAGATTGATGAAGAACAGTTTACTATTGATTGTGAATCAACACTAGGTCAAATTTATGGATATGTTAGACACTATGCCGAATTAGCTAAGTATTATAAATATATGGCTGTATTCGATGATGAGGTAGTTATTACAGGATTTGTACCTAAGCGTGTTTGTAAGGCATATAAAACATTGTTTGGTGATTTAACTGATGTGGTTATTCAAGATTTCCCAGCTGAGTCTGAAGAAGGATTGGAGCCTCCTACAGTATTGCGAAATAATTGGTTTGCTAAACCATTTGAATTATTTATAGAAATGTATGGATTACCGCATTATGGTGATTTCGATCCAACATTCTATGTTGCGATAACCTATAGTTTGTTATTTGGAATTATGTTTGGTGACTTAGGTCAAGGCTTAGTCTTAGTTGTTGGTGGATTTGCTTTATGGAAATGGAAGAAGATGACATTAGCTGCAGTCGCAATGCGTATTGGACTGTTCTCAATGTTCTTTGGAACGATGTTTGGATCATTCTTTGGAGATGAAGAAATACTTACACCTTTCTTTACAGATGTCCTTGGTTTAGCTGAAAAACCATTCCATGTTATGGATCCAGGATTTACGATGACATTGTTGTTATCAGCTGTAGGGCTTGGAGCTACTTTAATACTTGTATCTATTTTCTTAAATATTATTTCTCGTATTAAGAAAAAAGATTGGGCAGCTGCCTTCTTTAGTCAGAATGGTTTAGCTGGATTTATATTCTATGGTTCAGCGATTGGTATGGCAACAAGTGAAATGTTGTTACAGATTCCAGTTGCGAATCAATTAACCATTGGGGCATTCATTATCGTTCCATTGTTAATTATATTAATGCATGTTCCGCTTAAGAATTTAGTGCATAAAGTAAGTATTACTCCACATGAAGGTTGGGGTGGATACTTAGTAGAAAGCATCTTTGAATTATTAGAAATTGTCTTAAGCTTCGTGACAAATACGATGTCATTCCTCCGTGTTGGTGGATTCGTATTAAGTCATGCCGGTATGATGGTCGTTGTTATGACGTTAAAAGAAATGACTGGGAATGCTGGTTTATTAGTCTTGATTATTGGTAATATCTTCGTCATTGCGCTTGAAGGCTTGATTGTTGGTATTCAAACATTACGTCTACAGTATTATGAAATGTTTAGTCGTTACTTCGAAGGTGGCGGTAAGAAAT
>Ga0209207_1001564_pt1 | contig 10325 bp, 9 predicted proteins | sample SaghotsprinmetaG_FD_184140 | JGI IMG/M metagenome (GOLD analysis project Ga0209207, IMG submission 184140) | Hot spring microbial communities from South Africa to study Microbial Dark Matter (Phase II) - Sagole hot spring metaG (SPAdes) (version 3) | ecosystem: Environmental > Aquatic > Thermal...
AGCTGAGGCGGATGACCGGATAGCGCTTCGTCCAGTCCCAGTGCTCTGCGAGATAAAGCCCTGAGAACAGCTCGCGCCGCCCTTCGAAGGCACAGGCCAAGGTATCGAGAAACAGGCTCTTGCCAAAGCGCCTTGGGCGGGAGAGGAAGTAATACTTGCCTTCATCAGCCAGTCGGGCGACGAAAGGCGTCTTATCGACGTAGTAATAGCCTTCCTCGCGGATGTGCTGGAAGGTCTGGATGCCGATCGGTAGTTTCTTGCGCGCGTTCATGAAAGACGATGCTACATCAAACGCCGTGCCCTGCGGGCTGACTTTCACCCCAGCTGCCAGCCGACGATCTGCCGCTTCGCCTTCGAAAACTCGATGCCGAGCTGATAAACCGGAGCGGCGTATTTCGCTGCGTAATTCCTTGCCTTGAGCTGCGCCAGCGCCTCCCCCGTTGCCTCTTCGCCTTCGATTAGCTTGAACTCGATCACCCAGGTCTTCCCTCCATGCCGGATCACCAGATCACAGCGCCCCTGGTTCGAGACATCCTCGGCGATCAGCTCCAGCCCCAGTGCCGCCAGATGGCTGTAGAACACGCTGGCGTAATAGCCCTCATACTGCGCAATCGGGTTCGCCCGATACCACTCGTGCGGAATCGAGGCATACAGCCGCTCGAAGTGGCTGCGCATCGCCGATGCATCGCCATCGATGATCGCTTCTCGCAACAAGCGCACCCCTTCCGCCCAGTCGCTCTCCGGCGGCAGCCAGTCGATCAGTAACACATGATTGAGCGCCACACGCACTTCCTGGTTCGGAATGCGCAGGTAATACTCCGGCATCCCTGGACCGGGCAAGCACTCGCCGATGGTCAGATAGCCGCTTTGCCACAGCAGCGCTTCCGGCCGCATGCGATCGACGTCGAAGGCCGACAGCAATTCGTCGTTGGCAAACATCCGCTCCAGCTTCGGCGTGTGCAGCCGCCGCGCCTTCAGCCACTCGACCAGAAACGTCGGCGTTCCCGACTCGAACCAGTAATTGCGAAACTCTCTTAGGCGAAAAAACTGCAGGATGTCGAACGGGTTATAAACGCTCTCCCCCAGCCAGCCGTAGCCGTTATACCAAGCCCGGATCTCCTCGCGCTTCAGCCCCTCCAGCTCCGGCGCAAACACTGTCTCGATGTCCCCTTCCGTATAGCCACAGATCGTCGCGTAAGCCGGATCGAGCGTGATGTCGTAAAGATTGTTCAGTCCCGAGAAGATCGATACCTTGCTGAACTTCGACACGCCAGTGAGGAAGGCGAACTGGATGAATGCATCCGAGTCCTTGATGACCGAGTACAGGTTGCGCAGCCCGTCGCGCATCTGCGCCGCCACTTCCGGCCGGTGCAGGTTGTCGAGGATGGGTTTGTCGTATTCGTCGATCAGCACCACGGCGCGTTGGTTCGACTTGTGCCCCGCACGGCGGATCAGTTCGGCAAAGCAGCCGGGAATGTCCAACCCCTCCGGACGACTCAAACCCAGGCGCTCTTCGTTGAGGCGCAACAGGTCTTGAATGCGCACATCCAGCGCCGTCCGCGTCTCGAGCACGCCACCGCCAAAGCTGAGGCGGATGACCGGATAGCGCTTCGTCCAGTCCCAGTGCTCTGCGAGATAAAGCCCTGAGAACAGCTCGCGCCGCCCTTCGAAGGCACAGGCCAAGGTATCGAGAAACAGGCTCTTGCCAAAACGCCTTGGGCGGGAGAGGAAGTAATAGCTGCCCTCTGCGCAAAGCCGCGGGATGAAGTGTGTCTTGTCGACGTAGTAGTGATTCCCTTCGCGTATCTTCGCGAAGGTCTGGATGCCGATCGGTAGTTTCTTGCGTGCGTTCATGAAAGACGATGCTACATCAAACGCCGTGCCGAACGGGCTGACTTTGGCGGGGGCGAGCTGACGTATGAAGAGCTCTGCCGCCTGGGTCGCATCATCGGCAGTGTTTCAGGCCAGCGCGGCGTCGATGAAGCGGAAATGACTACCGTCGAACAGGCCGAGGTCGCTCAGCTTCAGTTCCGGGATGACCAGGAGCGCCATGAACGACAGAGTCATGAACGGCGCGCGCAGAGGGCTGCCCAGCGCGTGCGCTTTTCGGTCGAGTTCGGCATAACGGCGCGCGACTTCGTCGCCCTCGTCGCTGCTCATCAATCCGGCGATCGGCAACGGCAGCGTAAGCAGTTCATCGCCGTCGGCGAGCGCCAACCCGCCGCCCATGGTAACGACGGCATTGACCGCCGTGATCAGCGCTGCGTGGTCGACGCCGACGGCGACGAGGTTGTGTGAATCATGGGCCACGCTCGAAGCCAGCGCGCCGCGCTCGAGACCAAAGCCGCGCACGAAGGCGAGGGCTGGCGGCGCCGGATGATAACGATTCAGCACCAGCAGCAGCGCCAGATCCTGTGACGCATCAGGCAGCCAGCAGCCAGCATGCTGCCGCGGCTGGACGTCGATGGCACGGGTAAGCAGTTCGCCATCCACCGCCGCGATGGCGCGCAAGGCCGTGCTGCGCACAGGCCAGCGCAGATCATCGACGGTGATCGGCCGCGGCTGCCAGCGATTGATCGCTGTGGCCGGGCGATGCGTGAGCAGGCTTTGGCCGTCGCGTGCCACGCAGCGCCCGCCCAGCCAGGTGGCCAACGGCCGGAAGGAGCGCAGATCTTCGACCAGCACGGCATCGAAGGCTTCGCCAGGCCGCAGACGGCCGACGGGCAGCCGGTAGTGATCGACCGGATTCAGGCAGGCGATGCGCAGCACATCGAACAGGTCATGACCGGCGGCGACGGCGCGCGTCACCAGCCGGTCGATGTGGCCGGCGAGCAGATCGTCCGGATGCTTGTCATCGCTGCAGAACATCAGCCGGTCGGCATGCGTGGCGATCAGCGGTGCCAGACGGTCGAAATCGCGCGCCGCCGAACCTTCGCGGATGAGTACGCGCATGCCGGCGGCCAGCTTGTCGGTCGCTTCCTCGAGCGTGCGGCACTCGTGATCGGTGCTGATGCCGGCGGCGGCGTAACGCGCCGCATCGGCGCCGCGCAGCCCCGGCGCGTGGCCATCGACCGGCAGGCCGCGTTCTCTGGCCTGGGCGATGCGCGCCAGCATTTCTTCGTCGCCGGCCAGCACGCCAGGAAAATTCATCACCTCGGCGAGAAAGCCGATGCCCGGCGTAGCGAGCAGGCGACCGATGGCGGCGGCGTCGAGCGCCGCGCCGGCCGTTTCGAAGGGGGTAGCCGGCACGCAGGAAGGTGCGCCGAAAAGGAAATGAAAGGGTGTCGTCGCCGCATCGGCGAGCATGGCCTGCACACCGGCTTCGCCGAGCACATTGGCGATCTCGTGCGGATCGCACACCGCCGCCACCGTGCCGTGCCGCACTGCCAGGCGGGCGAACTCGGCCGGCGGCAAGAGCGAGCTTTCGATGTGCACATGGGCATCGACGAAGCCGGGCAGCAGGTAAGGACCATCGTCCTCCGGTGCGCCGAGTGGCTCGATGCTCTCGATGATGCCATCGCGCCAGGTGATCGCGACACGCGCCAGTGCGCGTGCGTCGATATCGACATGGTTCGTTTCCAGATAACCGCTCGTCGCCATGTTCATTCCCCCCGAAATTGCGGCTGACGTTTTTCGTCGAAGGCGCGCACGCGCGCCGCCGGCAGATCCGCCATCGCTGCCCGCATTTCCTCGATCGGCGTGGGCGAGAGCGCGTTGCGCTTCGCTGGATGATCGAGGGTGATCAGACCAACCGTTCCGTTCCGCTCGCCGCCGACATCCATGTCGATTTCCCTCGCTGTGTTTTACGCTGTAGCCCAACCGCCACATCGGGCGCAGGCACATCGCCCAAGGAAACACTGAATACAGCCGCGAGCAGCGCGCAACGCCGCGATGCGCCCGCGCAGCGATTTATTCAGCGTTTCCCGAACATTTTGCACCTCCTCTGTGTCGCGAGCGATACAGCGCACCGGCCTAACGGCGCTGGTCCGGTTCTGGCCATCCCAGGTCGATGCAATCCCTTTGATGCTGGCCTGGCGTCGTTCGACACTGACGCGGCATGGCTAGGCAGCGCTTGCCGCCGACTTCGGCGCGCCCAGGCCAGAAACCGGAGCCGGTATCGAGGATCGGGTAAACCCGAGTCCGGGCTAACGATCATGGTGGTTGCCACCACCCCTGAAGATGAAAATCGGCACTGCCGTGGCAGCGGACCCCGGGTCCGGGGGCCGCGATGACCGCGCTGGCAGCCCGTTCGACCGCCGCCGCGCTCGCGCGCGTCCAGCAAGTTTGGCTGCGCCGGGAAAAAATGTTCGCTACCGCGAACGTGCTGTCGCGGGCAAGCCCGCTCCCACGTATGCCTTTCGAGTGATTTTCACGCTAAGCCGCTCGATCGATCGCAGCGCTGAGGCGACGTGAGGTCGGGCCACTTGAAAGGAAAATCCCCCGCGCAGCGATTATTGCCGCGTTTCGATTGGCCATTCATCGGCTGTTCATATCGGCCGCTGCTGTTCCTCCGCCGGGCCAGCCCGAAGCGGCCCGGCGCCGTCAGGACTGAGGCGGCGATGTTTTGCGGGGCCGCGCCGGAGAGCGCCGCTGCTGTTGATCGGGTGTGGCCGTGCGCGGCTTGCCGCGGAATTTCTTCTGCGCCCCGCCGACGGCTCCGACGCTGCCGAGCGGCGGCGCGCCAGGGAGACGATTCCCTGGCGCCAGCTGGATTTCGAGTTCGTTGATTTCGTCCCACTGTGCATCGCTGCGGTCGCGCTCCGGGATGGCCAGCAGTTCGCGCAGTCGGCGACGCGGGTCGATGGGGCGCGGCTCCGGTCGTTCCGGTTTGCCTTCGGTCGCCTCCGCTTCGCTCGTCCGTGCCTGGGAACGGGAGCGTGGCGCCGGTCGTTCGGGCTTGCCTTCCGTCGCATCCTGTTCGCCCGACCGGGCCTGAGTGTGGGAACGCGGTTCCGGGCGTGCCGCACGTCCTGGTGTGACTTCGTTCGGCGGGCTTTCGCTGTATTCGTCGTTCTCTTCCAAGGGCAGGGTCCTCTCGTTGGCTACGGGCTTGGTTGCATGACGTCGCGCCATCTTTTGCTGCCGGCGGCCTATGGCTCGGCAAACGTCTGCTGCAATGTGCCGCCAGGGCAGGGCACGTTCATCGGCGCGGAAATGGCTTGCGCAGCGCGGCGGACGGTCACGGGACTCGGCAGAGCAAGAAACCGAGCCAGTCAGGGCACTGCACGGACGGCAGATCAAGTCAGGCCCCGGGGACGGCGAATTATAACCGCCTGCGCCGGCGACACGCTGGCCACGAAGACGGCATGGCCGGGACGCTCAGTCCGGGTCGGGGTACGAAGCGGTTGCCGGTGGATGACCGGGATGCACGGCGATGCGCCGGGCGCCGAAGGCGCCGGCGTAGTGCCCGAAGCGGCCGGCGATGGCCGTGCCGCAGGACAGACAGTGGCCTTTGTCGTCGAGGCGATAGGCGAGGATTTCATACCGGTCGCGCTCGATGACGCGGCGGCCGCAGCCGGGACAGAGCGTGGCATCGCCTTCGCGGTCATGGACGTTGCCCGTATAGACATAGCGCAGCCCGGCATCGAGGGCGATGCGCCGCGCCCGGTGGAGCGTTGCTGGCGGCGTCGGTGGCGCGTCGAGCTTGTAGGCGGGATGGAACGCTGAGAAATGCAGCGGCACATCCGGACCGAGTTCGCGTCGGCACCAGTCGGCGAGGGCCTGCAGCTCGGCATCGCCATCGTTGTAGCCGGGGATGAGCAGGGTGGTCAGCTCGATCCAGCACGGCGTTTCGTGGTGCACCATGGCGATCAGATCGAGCACCGGCTGCAGATGACCGCCGCAGAGTTTGCGATAGAAATCGTCGCTGAACGACTTCAGGTCGATGTTTGCCGCATCCATCTTGGCGTAAAACTCGCGCGCCGGAGCCAGGTGCATGTAGCCAGCGGTGACCGCGACGGTCTCGATGCCCAGTTCATGACAAGCATCGGCCGTGTCCATCGCGTACTCGGCAAAAATCACCGGGTCGTTGTAGGTGAAGGCGACGCTGTGGGCACCATAGCGCTGCGCAGCGCGGGCGATGGCTGCGGGGCTGGCTTCGTCCATCAGCCGGTCCATGTCGCGCGACTTGGAAATGTCCCAGTTCTGACAGAACTTGCAGGCCAGGTTGCAGCCGGCGGTGCCGAAGGACAGGATGCTCGAACCGGGATGGAAGTGGTTGAGGGGTTTCTTCTCGATCGGGTCGATACAGAAGCCGCTGCTGAGCCCGTAGGTGATGAGGATCATTTTCCCGCCGGCGTTGGCACGCACGAAACAGGCGGCGCGTTGGCCGTCGTGCAATGTACACTCGCGCGGACACAGGTCGCACTGGATGCGGCCATCGGGCAGTGTGTGCCACCAACGCGCTGGCGATCCATTCAAGGTTTCCATGTTGCCCTCCTGAGAACGCTGCGAGGCTCTCGCGCATGGGCAGGCCGAGCGGAGGATTGGCGCATGGCGCGCCGGCTGGCGTCAAAATTCACATACCTGTCGGGACAAGGCCCGTTGTAGCATATCCTCACTGTCGCGGCCGTAACCGATCAGCAGCGTGATTCCGGAGTAGCCGCGCACATCGGTATCCTCCAGCAGCGAGATGGTGCGACGGTCCGGCAGCAGACCGCTGAAGAAGGCCGGCCACCGCTCCACCGCCTCCAGTTTTGTCCGTCATGGAGAAAAACTACTTCGCCCACCAGCGTGGCGATGAACAAGCTGCCGGGCTTGCCTCGATCATTCGCCGCGATGCGCCATTCGACGCTCAGGCTCAGGCGGTCGGGGCCACCGGAGGCGCTGGCTGAGAAGTCAGCAGCACTGGCAGGCGTCAGTTCGGCCAGAACGACCGAATAGGCGGGCAGGGTGAGTGTCGCCGCGGTGGTCGTTTCCGTGGCGAGAGCATGCGTGCGGATCAGGGCGACGCCCAACGACTGTCGGTAAGCGGTAGTCAGATCGGCGTTGCCGACATCCCCGCTCGCCAAAGGGTCGCCGTTGACTCCCAGCAGCGGGCGCAGCGCGCCGTCGCGCGGTCCGATGTTCCAGACGGTGCTGGCCGCGCTGGCGGAGCTGCCGAGACAGGCCAGAAGACCGGCAGCGCCGTATTTCAGGATTCTTGCCATTTTTCCGCCTCGTAGCGATAGAGCCGCACTTCGGGCGACCAGAAATCAGCCGGCACGCCCGCCTTGAGCTTCAGGTGGGCGAAGAATTCCTGCGGTTGGGGTAGGCTCTCCCAGACTTGGGGCAAGAAGGTGCCACGCCGGCCGTGGTATTGAAAGATCACGCCGTCGATGCCCGGCCGCAGCTGGCGGATCGCATCGGCTTCGTCGGTGAAAGTCAGCTCGGTCGGCACGGCGAGCAGCGATACCTCGATGCGTGTGCGTTCGAACTCGTCGGCACGGAGCGGCGCGAAGCGCGGGTCGCGGAAGGCGGCGGCGCGGGCATTGTCGCGCACGTCCTCATCGAGCGGCCGCCAGGCTTCGAGCGAGCCGATGCAGCCGCGCAACTGCCCTGCCTGGGTGAGCGTGACGAAGCAGGCGCCGCGCTCGAACAGACGGGGGTGGGCGGTTTCGCTCGCCGGCGGCCGACCGAATTCGGCGCCGATGGCATTGCGCGCCCGCTCGAGCAGCGCGTGGCCGAGCACAGGGTCAGGCGTCATCCTCTTCTCCTGCGGTAAATGCCATGGCTATGTAGCCGACGACGCGTGCGCGATCGCCGGCCGTGTCGCCGGAATTGCGCAGATCGAGCAGATGCGGCTTCAGGCCGCGGCGTCGGGCGGCGAGGATCAGGCCGTTGATCGGCGTCGCGCCGCAGGCCTGCTCGTGGTCGGTGAGCAGTTGCAGACGACACAGACTGTCGGCGGTTTCGCGGTCGAAGCGCTGCGCATCGCGATAGCTGTGATAGTGCGACAGATCGGAGCTGACGATGATCAACGTTTCACAGCCGCCCCAGAGGGCTTCGATGACCGCAGCGACGGCCTCGGCGCTGGCGTAGCCGACGGTAAACGGCACGAGCGTGAACTCGCTGAGCACGCTTTGCAGGAAGGGCAGCTGGACTTCTAGCGCATGCTCGGGCAGATGGCTCAGGTCGTCGATATGCACCTGCGGCAGCGCCAGGGCCTGGGCACAGGCCAGTCGGTCGAGGGTCACCGTGCCCAACGGGGTGGCAAAGGCGTCGACCGAGGGCAGGCCCAGGCCAGGCAAGGCGACGCGATGGGCCGGGCCGATGAGCACGACACGCCGGATGCGTTCGGCCAGCGGCACCAGCAAGGCATAGGCATGGGCGGCGACAGGGCCGGAGTAGATGTAGCCGGCATGGGGGACGATGAGCGCCTTCGGTGTCAGCCGTGGCGGATGGGCGGCGGCCAGGCAGGCGCCGATCTCGGCGCGCAGCGCGTCGGCTTCGCCAGGATAGAACATGCCGGCGACGGCCGGCGGACGGGTAGCGGCAGTGGCGGGCATGGGGCATCCTCCTCGATGATGGTCGGTGATCAAACGATGAGCAGCAGGCCGCCACACAGGCCGAGGCCGATACTGGACAGCCCGGGCAGCGTGCGGCGGGCGAGGGCGCCGCCGCCGAGCGAGACGACGAGAGCGGTCTTGAAAGTCAGATTGGCCAGCGCGGCGAGACCGATGGCGGTCACCGCCTGGGTTTCGGTCAGGCGTTCGAGACTGAACAGGCGCATCGTCGACAGCGCGATGGCGTCGACGTCGGTGAGTCCGGAAGCGAGGGCGACGAAATAGAGACCGGAATTGCCGGCGATGTCCTGCAGCCAGGCCGAAAGCATCAGCACCACCCCGTAGAGCAGGCCGAAAGACAGCGCCGTCTTCAGTTCGGTCGGGTTGCCGACCTCGGGCATCGGCGGCTCCCCGGTGCTGCCCAGCGAGCGCCATTCGAACAGGGCGACGATGGCGCCGGCGGCGAAGCCGAAGCCGAGGACGATGGCCAGCGGCTGCAACAATTGCGGCGCGACCGCGCCGGTGACGAGCAGCAGGCGAACCAGCACCACCAGATTGGCGAGGACGATGACTACCGCAGCGAGGCGCACCAGGCCGGGCTCTTCGTGGCTGCGGCGGGCGAAGACCAAGGTCGTCGCCGTCGATGAGGCGAGGCCGCCGAACAGGCCGAGCAACGGCGCGCCGAAGCGGGTGCCGATCAGGCGCAGGGCGGCATAGCCGGCCAGCGACAGCCCGGAGATGAGTACCACCATCCACCAGATCTCGTGCGGGTTGAAGGCGGCATAGGGGCCGAAGTCCTCGTTGGGCAAGATGGGCAGGATGATGAACGATAGCACGGCAAACTGCAGCACCGAGATCAGGTCGCGGTGGGTCAGCTGCTTGGTGAAGCCTTCGAGCTGGGTCTTGAAATAGAGCAGCACCGTGGTGGCGATGGCCAGCATCACCGCCAGAGTGCCCTGGCGATACCAGACCAGCACGCCGAGGCCATAGGCGATGAGCAGCGCGACGACCGAGGTGGTGCCCGGATCGCCGTCGTTCGACTCGTCGACGGCATGGGCGACGATCATCATGCCGCCGACGAGCAACAGGCCGACGGCCACCAGCCAGCCGCTGCCGCTCGATTCGGCCAGCAGCGCCGCCAAGGTGCCGAACATCGCCACCAGGCCGAAGGTGCGCAGGCCGGCTTTCATGTCCGGCTTGCGCTCGCGTTCCAGTCCGATCAGCAGGCCCAGCGCCAAGCTGACCGCAAAGGCCTGCACGGTATCGAGAGTGGCGGGAGCGAAGAGATCCATGCGGGTCAGTATAGTTCGCTGCGTCTATCGGCGACGGCGCGGTCATCGCGCCGGGCGTGCTCGCCGCCTGCGCTTCCAGCGTATCGGGCGCCGTTGCGCCCGTCCGGCCGAAGCGGCAGCGATGCCATGCCCACCGGCCCAGTCAGCGCAGCTGATCGTGCTGCGCGTGGGCGGTGATATGAGCGTGGCACGGGTCTTTCGCGATCCGTGTGGAAACCACGGCTCCCCTGCCTGTCCTGCCCCCAGCGGTTCTGCGTCAAGGGCGGGCAGGGCGGGGTTTTGCCTGCCCGGCGAAGCGCACCCTTGACGCCTTTCCGGCAAAATACGCTTGCTTTATGCCCTATGCGGCGGTTTATCGCATAGGGCATAAAGGCCATTGGCGGCAACTATCGAGGACTGCTGACCATGATTGAAAACCTCTTCGGCCCTCGGCCTGACCGCCCCGTGGGGGGTTCGTGAGGTACGTTTTGCTCCCGAACAACGGCGCATCGATTTTGCTGTCACGGCCCAGCGCGGTGCCCGGTTTGCCTGCCCTGCCTGTGGTGCGGGC